>Ga0307373_10002089_pt1 | contig 36480 bp, 33 predicted proteins | sample OX2MG_FD_202534 | JGI IMG/M metagenome (GOLD analysis project Ga0307373, IMG submission 202534) | Soil microbial communities from Risofladan, Vaasa, Finland - OX-2 | ecosystem: Environmental > Terrestrial > Soil > Coastal area > Acid sulfate soil | place: Finland: Risofladan, Vaasa | collected...
TAAAGTGCGGAGCGCCTTCGAAACTGCCACTCGAGATTTTTAAGGAAATCGAGAGGTCCTGATTGAAGCCCCCTGCACGGGTCTCGTGCACGGTCTGAAAGGATAAGTGGGGTGAAATGGCGGGGGTGTGCAGCACCTACAGATGCGCAGCGGTTGATTGACACAACTTGACGCATCCGCGCCCCGGCGGCACCCCGGACAAGTCGAAGGCCCAGGCTTGGCCTGGGCCTTCGACTTCGATTCTTTACTACTTGGTGGCGGGGGCAAGATTTGAACTTGCGACCTTCGGGTTATGAGCCCGACGAGCTACCAGACTGCTCCACCCCGCGTTGGGTGTGAACAATTCTATCAGGCACCTCGAAGGACTTTCAATTGAGTCGAAAACTCACGGTCGACGACGTTGGCGCTCAAGACGCTCTCGGCGCTCAAGCCCGGCCAAAATAAGCGGAGCCAGCATTCGCAGTGTGCAATGTATCCAGTGCAACTCGGCCCGAGATCTCGCCAAGTCGAACACTGATATTGCTATTGAACAGGAACTATCGCGTACGCGCCTCCATCAGGGACTCTCAAGGAAGACAGTGACGTTCGGCGATGACCCGCGTGCTTCCAGGAACCCCGAAGGAATAGCATCGGCTTCGTGCGCGTTGCGCGTGTCGGAATCACCAAATGCCTTCGATAGGAGTCCAACAATGACAAAGTCCGCACCGCCGGTCGAGCGTCGCGCCAGGGCGATCAATCGACTGCGCGCCTTTTGTCGATCTTCCTTGGCGGCCTCGGCCGTCGTGTTGGGTCTCGCGGTGGCCCCTAGTGTCGCCTCGGCGACCACGTTGACTCCCCACACGGCCACGGCGCCATGCAACGTCAGCGTCGCTTCGGGCTCGGGAGTCGTGGTGAATTCCGGATCCTCCATCCTGATCCTTGGGGTGAGCGGGGGGTCCACCTCACTGACCATTGACTGCGACCAGTCCTCGGGTGCCGCCTTCGCCGTGGAAGCATCGCTGCTCGCGACCATCGGCACGATTGGTGTGCTCCAGTCAAACGAAGTTGATATCCCGGCGGCGGCGATCTTCGCCAACTCGACCACGGACACTGGCTGTCCGTCTGGAACCAGCTGCACGGTCGCGACGTTCGTCATTCCCGCCACCTTTTCAGCAGCTGACTCCAACGCGCTGTGCGCACCCTCTACCGCCCAGATCAATGCTGGACTCTACGGCTGTGCGATCGCGGTCGCGAACGCTCAACAGGCACCCGTGGCGGGGGCGGCTTACTTGATGACCTACGCCTCGCAGGCCGCACCTGCCGCACCGAGTGTCGCGGCATTGCAGAGCACGGGGTCGGCCAACTCGTTGATCAATCTCAGTGACGCTCCGGGCGCCGCAGGGCACTGGTGGGGCAACGCGCTCGCCTCGATCCAGGCCACTCTCGCGGGCACCACTCCAGGCGTTGCTCCCTCGACGTGCGCCTCGGGAGGCGGGAATGGGAACGTTCCCACGTCGTACCTGCACGCCGTGTGGATCGCCGCCTCGGGCGTCGCGACCACCGCGACCGCGAGCAACGTCACGATTTCGAACAACTGCTACGACGGCAAGACGCTCGTCGCGCCAGTGCTCGGCGGCACCTTGAGTGTGCCGGCCACCGCCGCGGCGGGCGCGTACAGCGTCTATCTTTGCGAACTCAACGTGACGCCTGAGGCCAGTAACGACGCCAGCACCACGCCTCCTTGTGGCACGCCGCCCAAGGGCACCAGCTGGGTCGACGCCTCGTTTAGCTTCACCGTCGCCGCGGGAATCGTTACCCAAAACCTTCCCGACGCTGGCGCGGTCGGGGCCGCCGCGTCCGTTGGCTTCACGGATCAGTTGGTGACCAGCGGCAACACCGGCACCGTGACCTACACCCAGAGCACGGGGGCGCCGAGTCTCGCGGTCTCGTCAAGTGGCGCGGTCACGACGAGTGGCGCGCTCGCGGCGGGCACCTACAGCGCCACCGGCACGACGAGCGACGCCAGTGGCGACACCGGCACGTTCACCTACACGCTGAGCGTCGCGGCCGCTCCCGCGAAGGCACCCGTGATTAAGAAGGTCGCTGGTCTCTGCCTACCCGGCAAGCCCTCGACGATCACGGTTTCGGGCTCGAACTTCACCCTGCACCCGTCGGTGAGCGCTCCGGCGGGCACGAAGATAACGGTTAAGAAGTCCCTGAAGAGCGCATTGATCCTCATAGTCACCGCTCCGACTAAGGCCAAGAAGGGTACGTACTCGATGAAGATTCACTTCGCCGGCAAGACGTTGGTCGCGAAGTACCACGTGAAGTAAAACTCCGTTCAATGAACGAAGCCCCCTCGTTTCGAGGGGGCTTCGTTCATTAGGCACCGCTTTCGCCCTCGCGGTGGACCAGGGAGTTATCCTGTGGCGAGGATGGACGCGACGGACTTCGAAGAGTTAGCTCGCCTCGTCGAAGGTCGCGCCACCTTTCGGGGTCACCATTCACTCGATGACCTCCACGACGAGTCCCTCCACGAGCGCCAATGCGATCCCTTGGCGGTCGTACGTCCTCGAAGCACCAGCGAAGTACAAGCGGTACTGCGTTGGGCGAGCGCCCACCAGGTGGCGGTGACGCCGCGGGGCTCAGGTACGGGGCTTTCCGGGGGAGCCACGCCGCTGAATGAAGGAATCGTGGTCGCCTTTGACCAGATGAAGGACGTCCTTCGACTCGACGTCGACGATCACGTGTGCGTCGTCCAACCTGGCGTGACTCTTCGCGAACTCGACGATTTTCTCGCCGAAACGGGACTGCACTACCCCGTCTATCCCGGCGAACTTTCGGCTTCGCTGGGCGGCAACGTGGCCACCAACGCCGGCGGTATGCGCGCGGTGCGACACGGCGTGACGCGCCACCACGTGCTGGGCCTCGAACTGGTCTTGATGGACGGCACGCTCGTGCGAACCGGCGGTCCGGTCGTGAAGTCCTCCTCGGGCTATGACCTCACGCAACTCTTGATCGGGAGTGAAGGAACGCTCGCTTTGGTGACCGAGGTGACCCTTCGGCTTTCACCGCGCTGGAGTAATTCGGCGACCCTGCTCGTGCCATTTCCTTCGCTAGGCGAAGTCACGTCGGTGGTACCGCAACTCATCACGCTCGGCCTCGAGCCGTCGGTCCTCGAATACATCGATTTTTTGACGATGGCCTCTCTCATTAAGGGCGCCGAACTCGTGCTCGGCATTGACCCCGCCATTGCCGAGACCGCCTTCGCGTACCTGGTCGTCGTTCTCGAAACGCGCACGCCCGAACAACTCGAACTCGATCTCACCGCCGCCGCCGCGGCGCTCGACGCGGCGGGCGCGCTCGAGGTCTACGTCCTGAGTGGCCCGAGCGCGGCCCAACTGATCCGAGCGCGTGAGCGCCTTTTTTGGACCGCCAAAGCCTCGGGCGCCGACGAGATCATTGACGTCGTGGTGCCGCGCTCCGCGGTGGCGACTTACCTCGAAAGCGTCAGTACGCTGGCCGCGAGCCACGGCGCGTTCGTGGCGGGTTGCGGCCACGTGGGCGACGGCAACGTTCACCTCTCGGTCTTTCAACCCGACGCCGCGGCGCGCGAGACGCTGTTGCTAGAACTCTTTCGCGTCGGCGTCGCCATGGGTGGCGCGATTTCGGGGGAACACGGTCTCGGTATGGATAAGCAAGCGCCGTACCTAGCCCTCACCGATCCGGTGATCATCGATCTGCAGCGACGAATTAAGCAGGTCTTTGATCCGGCCGGACTGCTTAATCCGCTGCGCCACGTGGATGCTTCCATCCGCGGCGACGGACGAGAATGAACGTGTCTACCTCAGGCGATCCTCGCCCGCGCTGAGAGCGGCGCGAGCTGCGAACTCATAGATGAATCGCTTCGTGTTCATGTTGATTCTGAATTCAATCGCCGCTCGACGCACGCAACACGGCGATTTCAGCGCCTCGAACGAACGTGCTTAGCCCTTCGCGAGTAACCTCTGCGCCGCCTGAATGGCTTGATTCATGGCGTCGATGTCCTGTTGGTACGTCGCGAGGTCGCCGGCCTTGAGCGCCTTTTGCGCGGCGCTGTAATCATCGCTCGCCTTTTGCAGATAGTTCGCGACCGAACTATTCGAGGTTCCCCCGCCGCCGGTCGTGCCGCCGCCGCCCGAGGAGCCGCCGGTGCCGCCGCCCGAACCGCCGCCCGAGGAGCCGATATTGGCGCCGAGCACCGAGGCGAGGGCTTGGTTCAGCGTCGGCTCGATCGAGACGTCCTGGTTAAAGACCGCGATGACGTACTTGAGCTGTGGTAGCGGGTTCGAGGCGCTCGTCACGTAGAGCGGACGGATGTAGAGCAGCGCCTGGTCGAGGGGCACCATGACGTTATTGCCCAAGAGCACCGTAGAGCCGTGCTGGTCGAGGAGCGTGATCGTGGACGAGACCTGGAGGCTCTGTTGCATTTCGGAATCGGCCTGGACCGGGCTGATCACTGTCGACGCGCGCGGCGTCTCGTAGACGTGGATCTGGCCGTAGTCACCGGGGTTACTCGTGGCCATCATGAAGGCCGTCAAGCCCTGGACCGTCGCGGAGTTGCCCGCCGGCACGTAGGCGATGGATTCGAGGAGTTCTTGAAAGTTCGCGCCCGGGAGCGAACCCACTTGAAGCAGGGGATTCATCGGCGCCAGGGATGAAGAGACGACGTTGCCGGCGGCGTCGGTGACGAGATTGTGCGCGAGCGCTTGGGTGGGGTTGCCCGCGCCCGTGGTCGGCGAAACGGCCCAGCGGTCCGAAGCGGTGTAGAAACTGCTGGCCGAGTTGATGTGGTAGCGCCCGAGCGTGGCGGCCTGGACCGCGAAGAGGTCGCTCGGGTAGCGCAGGTGCTCTCGAATGGTCGAGGGCATAGCGCTCAGCGGGTGAAACATCGCCGGGAAGGCCGCCCGGTACGCCTTCAAGATGGGGTCGTTGGGATCTTGGGCGTAAAAGGTCATCTGGCCGGAGTAGGCATTGACCACGACCTTGACGGCGTTGCGCACGTAGTTGAAGCTGTAGGGCAGTCCCCCGGTCGTCGACGTGATGTTCAAGGCGTTCTCGCTGTAGGGATACTGGTCCGAGGTGGTGTAGCCGTCAAGGACGTAGTTCACTTCGCCGTTGGCGATTACCGCGTAGGGCTGGGCGTCGAAGGTGAGGAATGGCGCGACCTTTTGGACCATCGTGCGCACGTCACGGACAAAGAGCACCCGACTCTTGGAGGTGATCTCGTTGGAGATCAAGAAGTTGAAGTCACCCAAGCGCAGCGCCAGCGCGAATCGGCGCAGGGCATTGCCGACTTGCACGCCGCCGGTGCTGGCGTAGTGCGTTTCGACCGGCGTGCCCGCGTTCGCGCCGGTGTTGACTTGGTAGTCGAGTTCGGGCTGCTTGGTGTTCGCCACCACCCAGCCAGGGTCATTAATGCCGAAGTAGATCGCCGGCTGGGTCAACGTCGGCATGCCTTCGGTCGACTGGGGCGGAACATTGCCCACCACGAAGTTGGGGTTGCCCGTGGTGTTGTTCCCGCCATTGGCGGCCAGGACGGCAACGCCGTTGCCGTGCGTGTACTGCAAGTGATTGTTCAACCACGACTGGGAGGGGAGATTGGCCGTATTGAGCTGACGCGCTCCGATCAAGACGGGGGTCATTTTTCCATTCACGAAGTAGCGATCAACGGCGAGCGACGTGAACGTGTAGTACGAGCGGATGGATTCGCGCCGCGTGACCGTGGCCAGGGCGATCTGCGCGGAAGGGTCCCAGACGCGGATGTTGTTCAGCGTTGCCTTGTCGGCCTTGACCTGGGCGTTGGAGATCGACGTCGCTCCGTCGTAGGAGCTGTACTGCACCTTGTCCAGTCCGTACGCCGCTCGGGTGGCGGCAATGTTTCGCTGGATGTAGGGCGACTCAAGCGTCTCTTGGTTGGGGCTGACCTTGAGGGCTTGAAGAATCGTCGGATACAACACGCCGATTACGAGGGCCACGAAGGCCCAGAGACCAACGGCCACCACCGGCAAGGACCAGCCGCGCGTACGCAGATTCGCCAGCAAGATGCCCGCCGAGGCGAGCGAGAGAACAAAGAGAATCGTGAGCGCCGGCATGCGCGCGTGCACGTCGGTGTAGCTCGCTCCTTGGACGTAACCGTTCCCCGAATTGACGAGTTCCCACTTCGCGAGCAGGTAGCCGGCCGCCTTCGCCAGAGCGATGCCCGCACCGATCAGCGAGAGGTGGGCGCGAACTCTCGGCGCGACGCGCGGAGCCCCACGCGCCGCTCGAATACCACCGTTGAGATAGTGAAAGATCGTGCTCACGATCAGCGTCACGATCAGGGTCACCAGAAACCACGTCACCACGTAGTTCAAGAACGGCAGGGTGAAGACGTAAAAACCCAGGTCCTTGTGGAAAAGCGGGTCCGTCGTTCCAAATTTCTGCGCGTGGGCAAAGAGCAAGTAGCGCTGCCACTCACTCGTAGCGTTCAGCCCGGCCACGAAGGCCATCACGAGGGCAATTCCCGCGTAGATCCGTTTCGCGAAGGGCCGCACCGCGTTTTGAAAGCGACGCACCACCTCGTCTTCGGGATCAAAGGAAAGGTCTCGGGCGCCGAAACGATCAGTGAGGAGCAAATTGCCCCACATGACGACGAAGAAGACCGCGCCGAAGGTGAGTCCGAGACCGACCTTGATAAAGAAGAGCGTGGAGAAGACACTGCCCAGTCCGACCGACGAGAACCACAGTTGATCGGTCCAAAGCACCGCGAGATTGCGCAGCGACAAAAAGCCGATCAGGAGGACCGCGAAGATCGCTCCCAGCCAGAATCGGCGCGAAAATCGGCCCAGGCGTCGCGGACGACGGGGAACGTCAGTGGGACTTCGCACGACGAAAGCCTAGGTCGCGAAACTCAAACGGGTGCCACCGTGCACGCGCAGCCCGCGTGCAGTGGTGGGTAGGTCGAGCCACTGGGGAAGGCCTGTCCCGCCGGGCGCTCGCCCGAAGCGGCGTCGAGGGCGCACGCGTCACAGGGCGGGTCCGAAGGCGAGACGAAGAATCGAACGTTCGAGCCACTGGAGGCGGCGACCACACCCAGGTGAAAGGCACGTCGCGCGAAGTCCGTGCAGAGTCGCTCAACGCGCGCTCCGCGCCACTCCCGATACGCCGCGTTCACGCGCTCGGGCCCGTCGCCACTTCCATCGGAGAGGATCCGCTTTCGCAGAGCGAGCACCACGGTAACCGCCAGATCGGTCGCGCACTCGTCGATCGCGGCCCGCGAGACGTTGGTGCTGGCGAGCGCACCTTCGCCGTGGGCGAATTGGATGCCGGCGGCCGCCGCGTCGGCGAGGGCGTCGAGTGCGGCGTCGGCGTAGCGAGCGCGCTGGGCGTGTTCGTCTTCGAGTTCGGTCGTGATCATGGCCGTCACGTCACGCAGTCGGTCGAGCATCACGTTTTGATCGTCCTGCAACGCGCGCTTGACTCGTCGAGTGAGGACCGTCAGTGACTCCGCCAAAGCGTCATCGCGTCGGCTGAAGAGCTCACCCACCGGGGTCGCGGGCTTCGCGGCGACGACGTGCTTCTTCGGCGCGGGCGCGCTCGCCCCGCGCTCTTCGAGGGTGGCCTTGCGCAGGCGAGCAAAGATCTCGTTGACGACGTCGGTGCCCGAAGGATCATCCTCGAGCAGCGACTCCTCAGCCGCCACCTCGGCTCGCACTCGTCGACGGCCCTTCGACGCGATCGGCGCTTCGCCCAATGCGTGCTCGTCGTGAGACGTCGTCGTCGCGACGTCGGGCACTTCACGCAGGGGTGTTCCCGCGAGCAGTTCTTCTTCCGTGGGCTCTGGGGTCACCGGCCGGCGCAGCACCTCGAGTGCGGCCAAGCGAGCGTTCTCATCCGAGGTGTTGAGCGAGTCGATCAATCCGTCGACCTGGTCGCCGATCGAGGCAATGAAGGCGCTAAGGGAGTCTCGGGCCGCGCGCAGCTGCTCGATCTGCAGGTGCAGCGCCTTGCGCTTGACGGCGAGGTCGTTGAGCACTGCTCGACGTGCGTCGTTGGCTTGATCGACCATGGCGCGCCCCTGCTCGCGCGCGCGCTCGACGAGGGCCTCACCGTTCACCTTCGCTGACTCGATGAGGCGCTCCGCGCCGAGGCGCGCGTCACGCTCGACCTGCGCGGCCGTACCTTCGGCCTCGCTGATCAGCGCCGTCGCGCGCTCTTGGGCGTCGATCAACTGCGCGGCGCTTCGTTGCTGGCTCTCGGTGAACATCACCGCACTGCGCTCTTGGGCCTCGGCCGTGACGCGGCCCGCCTCTTCGTGGGCCGAACGCAGGATCGCCGCACTTTGCGCGCCGAGGGCCGTCGCCAGCGTCGCTTCGTCAAAGGTGGGATTCGCCGCGCGCCGTTGCGACTCGCTCAGCTGCTCTTGGAGTTCGCGAATCCGGGTCTCGAGGTGCCCCATCTCGCGCGCCGCGGACTCTAGATGGAGGCGCACCTCGTGGGGATCGAGTCCGCCTTTGCGAACGGTCGTGAAATTCATCCGAGTGATTTCGGCCGACGACTGACGCGTGGTCGAGAGGATTCTGCGTTCGTCCATTCCTTCAAGACTACGGCGCGGCCGCCCCTCGACTTGGATTAAGACGGCCTGGTCAAGGCGGTGGGACTGCTACCCCCCAGGGTCCGCAAGTCCTTGAGCGCCTGGGCGAGGGTCTTCACCCCGATGACGCTCAGCCCCGGGCTGGCGTTGGCCCGGGCCGTGGCAACCTCTACCTGGGGAACGATGAAGTAGCGAGCCCCGGCGCGCTGGACGGCGATCGTCTTTTCGGCCACACCGCCTACGTCGCCGACCACCCCGTTAACGCTGATCGTCCCGGTGGCCGCCACGACGTGTCCGCCCGTAAGGGACCCCGCGCTGAGTCGGTCAACAAGTGTCAGGGTCATCGCGAGCCCCGCTGAAGGACCCCCAATATTGGATGTGTCAATGGACACGCTGGCCGGTAAGGCGTAGTGCACGCCGTCCTCAATCGCCAAACCCAACCACGAACGCGTGGGACCCGAGAGATTCGAACAGCCCGTGGACACGAAGCCCTTCGGCGCCGCCACCGTCGTGAGCGAAACTCGCGCCACTGATCCCCACGAGAGCACGCCGGACGCCGAGATGTGCACGTGGCGCACGCCCAGGTCCAGTGTGCTTGCCGGCGCCAGATCGTGAACGGCCGAGATGAACGAACATGAGTTTTGGATCACCTGCCTATTGACGCTCACGATCTCATCGCCAACGTGAAGGTGGGCCCTGCGCGCGGGCGACGGAGCCATGACCTCGTTGACGACGGCGCCCGTGGGCTGGGCCGCGATCTTCCAGCCGAGCGCACGAAAGGCCGCGACTTCCGCGGCCTGCTTCGAATCGCTCATCTCGAGATAGCCCTGAGCGTCAAGTTCGTCGGAGGGGACTCCAGGGCTGAGGAGTTGGTCTGGTGTCAGGAACTGGACGTGACCTTGAAACTGATAGAGCAGCCAGTTCCACGCGGTGACTCGGGTCAAGAAGACGTCGGTGAGCAGAATCTGATCGTGATGCTTGTCGGTCGAGACACCCTTCACGTGCACGAGCGGCGCCACGGGAGTCGCGTCACCGGGGGTGATGGCGTACTCGTTCAGGTCCCAGTGCTGGAGGCCAATCAGGCCCAGCAGCACCAGCGCGATCAACGTAAAAGGGGCCAACCGTCGCCGGCGACGCAGAGATGGTGAGATGGACTCGTGCAAAGTGATGATGAGACGCTAGCGGAGGACCCGTCCGGTGCCCTAGTCGCCGCGGGGCATGGGCACGGCGACGACCCCGACGCGCTGCTGCGGCGTCATCTCTCAAACGGCGATACACGGCTTCGCGTGGTCGCTCTTCGTGGCGCCGCACGGCGAGGCTTCCTCAACGATGGTGAGTGGCTCGACCTGCTCGACGACCCCGACGTCGAGTTCCGTCGTGACGTCATCCGACTGCTCGCCTACCGCACGATAAATACCGACGAGCTTTTGCAACGACTCGTCGTCGCGTTGGGCGACGACGATGCTCTGGTGAGCGAACGAGCCGCGTTCGCGCTGGGTGAGCATCACTTCAGCGCCGCGCTCGACGCGCTCGCCACGATGGCGCGCGACCACGACGACGCGAGATGCCGCGAAAGTGCGGTCGCCGCCCTTGGCGCGCTCGGCGAAGAATCCGGTCTGTCGGCCATCATCGCGGCGCTCGATGACAAAGCACCGATTCGTCGGCGCGCGATCGTGGCGCTCTCGAACTTCGAGGGTCCTAGAGTCGACGAAGCGCTCGAACGCGCGCGCGACGATCGTGACTGGCAGGTGCGCGCCGCGGTGACCCAACTGGGCCGCCACGAGAACGACTAGGGACCCGTCACCTTCATGGTCGTGAGGTCCAGCGTCGTCAAGTCGTCACCGACGACCACGAGTCCCTTGAACGCGCTGGCCAGCGCCCGCCACTCCTCCTCGGCGCCAGGTGCGATCGCGGGCACGTAATGGGTCATGACCAAAGCGCGAACCCCGGCGCGTTGGGCGCTGTCCGCGGCCTGGGCCACGCTCGAGTGGTAGTCAAGGATGTCGTGGAGCCGAGCAGCGCGAATCGTACGTACGAGGTCGTCTCGAATGACGCTTTGCACGTAGGCGCTCGCGCCCTGGAGAAGTGCGTCGAGGGTCTCACACGGCACGCCGTCACCGCCGATGACGACGCTGAGTGCACCCGCGTCCACCCGGTACGCGAGCGAAGGCTCCACTGGACGGTGGTCGCTTCGCGCCACGCGCACGTGCCCGTCCCCGATTTCGAGTTCGTCGCCCGGCGCCGCCTCGACGACCTCGACCAGCGGGCCGTCGTGGAGATCATCGTGATGGGCGAGCCGGTAGCCAATGTCGAGCGCGAGGGTCGCGAGCGTGGCCTCGACGAAGCTCTTGGTGCCGACGGGGCCGACGACAAGTAGCGTCCGAGGAACGGGGCTCATGACCCAGTTCGTCGTGATGACGTCGTTGAGATCGCTGACGTGATCGCTGTGCAGGTGCGTCAAGACGACGGCGTCGAGCATGCTCGGAAACAGCCCCGCTCCGGCGAGGCGCGTCACGACGCCTCGACCGCAGTCAAACAGCACGCTCGTACTCGACGTGCGCACCAACGTCGCCGGGCCGGCGCGTTCGGGGTGCGGCAGTGGTGATCCCGTGCCGAGCAAGGTCACCCTCACGGTCGAACCGCGCGTCGCGACCAGGCGCTAGCGAACACGTGCCGTCCACGGCGTCGAGAGTGGTGCGCTGATCAACGGTCGGCCTCGCGGAACAAGGCGTGCAACGAAGCCATCTCTTCCAGGCAGTACTGCAGGCCTCGTATGACCACCAGTTCAGGGTCGGGCGCAACGATCACGTCCACGCCGGTACTCGAGGCCAGGAGCCCATCAAGGTTCAAGAGCCGAGCGGCGCCTCCCGCCAACATCATGCCCCGGGCCGAGACGTCTTGGGAAAGGTCGGGGGGGGTGTCGCTGAGACACTCTTGCACCATGCGAACGAGCGCGGTCAAGACGTCACCCAGCGCGCGGTGCACCAGGTCGGCGTCAACGGTGGCGATGACTGGCTCCCCACGATCGACGGTTCGTGCCGCCACTGACTCTGGGAGAGCGCTCGAGTTCGCGGTCGCGTCCCCGAGGGATATCTTGAGCTCTTCGATCACCGACGGCGCGACCACCACGCCGCGATTGACGCGTAGCAACGTCGCGAGCGCGGCGTCAACGTCGAGTCCTCCAAGACGCCGTGCGCTTCCGGTGACGATACCTCCGAGAGAGATGACCGCTACTTCCGAAGCGCCCGCGCCCAGCAACACGACGGCAGAACCCACGGGGTCTTGAATCGGCAGTCCGAGACCAATCGCGGCCGCAAGAGGTGACTCCACCAGGCTTACCTCGCGCGCACCCGCCTGGATCGCGGCCTGGCGAAGCGCCCGACGCTCGATCGCCGTCGCCAAAGACGGCACACTCATCACGACGCGAGCCCTCGAGAGTTTCGAGACGCCCGCACGATCAAAGAGCCCGGCGATGAGTCGAGCGGTCACGTCAAAGTCAACCGTCGCACCCTGAGCGAAGGGCCGAAAGACAACGACGTGACGCGGTGTGCGGCCCACTAGGTCCATCGCCCCGTGACCCACCTCGACGACGTCGCCACTTTGCGTATCGATGGCCACCATCGTCGGTTCATTGAAGAGAACGCCTCGTTGCGCCGTCGCCAGCCGGGTCGAGGCGGTGCCAATGTCGAGCGCGACGTCCAGAGCCATAGCCAGCAATGCTAGGGCGACCCCTAAAGATGAGGTAACTCTCACTATCCTAAACAGCGTGGCCTGGTGGGGATTGAAACCGTGGGGGCGCCCTCGCGGTAGCCCGCCGCCCACTGGGCGGCGAACCTGGGTCCACCCCAGTGAGCTCCCCAGTTTCGACGAACTTCCAACGACCGCGCCGCGTGTTCGAAGTGCGCGACCCGTGATCGTCGTGGCCGCGATCTTGGCCCTCGTGGGCACTTCGGTGCTCTTGGTGAACCGCTCACACGCGGTGGCCTCGAACAATCCAGCGCACCTCGCGCCTTCCATCGAGAGTCTGCCGAGCGTGTCGCGTCTCGCCGCGGCGCACCTGGTCGACATCACAATCTCGACGCCCGGTCACGTCGCCAACGTTCCGGCGTTGGTCCTCGCGAACAATTTGGCGGTCACCACGACCAAAATTCCCGTGAACGCCCTCCTCACCGGCTCGACGGCGAACCAGGTCAACTTCCCCGTCACCCTCGTGGGTCGCGACAACGTCATGGACTTTTCCATCGTGCGCCTTGGGCTCAAAGTGGCCGAAGCCCCGCTCGAGGCGCTGCCCGCGGCGGCCACGGTGACCGCGGTGGCGCCCATTGAAAAAGGCTCCACGACGAAGCCCTCATTTAAGTGGTCGATCACGACTTTGGGTGATCCTTCCCTCAACAGCCATGGCGTCGTGCGCTACCTCGCCACGAAGTCCGACACGAGCATGAGCGACTACGTCGACGCCATCGCCGTCGATAGCCAAGGGCGAGTCGTCGCCGTCTTGTCTTCGCAACACCTCTGGTACCCCGCGACTTTCGTCGCGCGCGTGGCCACGGTGGTGGCCACGGGCCGCGGGTGTCACGCGAATCTCGGGGTAGAGGGCGTGTCGGCCCAAGGTGGGGGCGTGCGCATCGCCGGCGTCGTGGCCTACAGTCCCGCCGCCCACGCCGGCCTGGTGGACGGCGACGTGGTGACCAGCTTCAACGGCACCCAGATCAACTCGTGGAACGACCTGGCCTCTGCGTTGTACCTGACCCCCGCCTATTCCCGTGCCCGATTGGTCTTCGAACGCGGCGGCCACCTCCACCACGCGGTCGTTTCGCTGACCTGTGACCTCTAACGTGGCAACGTGAGCGTAAACCCATTCGGCGACATGTTCGGCGACATCTTTTCCCTCCTCCAACAGCAAGGTCCCGACGCCTGGTACCAGACCGCGAGCCAACTCGCGCTCAATATCGCCCGCGGCGATGACGGTGATCCCAACGCTCAGCCGGTCGAGCGTCAGCGCCTCGAAGAGCTCGCTCCACTCGTCGCGCGTCACGTCGACGCCCTCTTTGGCGTCGCCGTTGAAGCGACGGTCGAATCGGGCAACCGATCGACACTCACCGCCGCCGCGCTCGAGCAGTGGCGCCCGCTCATCACGCCCATGGTCGCTACGGGCGCCGAACTCGCGAACTCCCCCGAGGGCGACGCGAACGACGTGATGGCTCAAATGGCAAACGTTATCGGTCCACTCTTCGTCGGTTTTCAGATGGGTTCCGTGGCCGGGCACTTCTCCGAACGCGCTTGGTCACTCGCGGCGCTGCCGCTTCCGCGCGTCAACGCCCGTCGACTTCTCGTCGTGAACAACCTGGCCCACTTCGCCTCCGAGTGGTCGCTCGAGCGCGACGAGGTCTACGTCTTTGCCCTGGCCGAGGAGTTCACGGCCTCGCTGATATTGACGCAACCTGGCACGAGCGACGCCCTTCGCGCTCTCCTGCTCGACAGTGTGCACGAAGTGAGCGCGTTGCAGGGTCACCTGATGGAGCGACTCCAGACCATGATGCAACAAGGCGAGATCAACGACCTGATGAGCGATCCAAGCGCCTTTCTCGACGGCATTGCCCTCCCTGACGACTCGCCCGCGACGCGCGCGATCAACGCCGCCGCCGCCTCGCTGCTGGCGCTCTTTAGCGCCGTGGCCTTAGAGGTCACCGAAGCCATCCTCGGCCCGCGTCCCGCCCTCGTGGAGGCCCTCAAGCGCCACCGTCTTTCAGACGCTCGCGGCGAAGACGCCGCGGCCGCGCTGTTTGGGATCTCGACGCGCGGAGAGCATCACGACGCGGCCCAACGATTCGTCGAAACGCTGAGGGCCGAGCACTCTTTGAAGATCTTCGACGCGTTCTTGCGCGTCGACGGACTGCCGAGCGACGACGAACTCGAAGCGCCTACGGCGTGGTTCGAGCGCGTGACGAATTCACCGCTGGCCTAAACCTCTTCGTCGTAACCGAGGTTCCACTCGACGAGTAGGTTCTCGCGCTCAGCATCGCGGTTGACGCGCTCGCGATTTCGGCGAAATTGCGGGTCGTGCGGTGGCAAGAAACGTAAGCGCGCGTCGACGCGGTCGACGAAGGCCTGGATCTGCTCTTCGTCACCAAAGACCATGCGGCACTCCCAGTGCGGAGCGACGGGCCCGAGGTAGACCACCTGGACGTGGCCGACCGGATCTACGACTTCGGTGGCTTCGCTGGCGGGGACCTGACTCACGGCGCTCCTTTAGAACGGTCTAAGAGTTCCAGTCTACCGGGCGCCGCAAACCCTTATTCTGGCCCGATTTGGGTCCCTGCTTGTGAACGCGTGAAGTGACATGTTTATGACGACTCCCGAATACTCGGTACTGTGAAGTAGAGGCCGACAAAGGAGGACAAAATGGGGTCCGAATGGATGGCAGATGGCAAGTGCAGGGACTACCCGGCGGAAGTCTTTTTTCCGCGCGACGGACTAGGGGTACTCGCCGCTCAACGAATCTGTAAGACGTGCCCCGTCGTGGCCCAGTGCCTCGATTACGCGCTCGCCCAGCACGTCGATCACGGCGTGTGGGGTGGCTGCAGCGAGCGTGAGCGCCGCCGACTGGCGCGCGAGCGCCGGCGCCTGCGAATCATGCACCACGAGGCTTCGTAGCGCGCTTCGTGTTCGAATGCGTCATCAATATCGCCGAGGGCCGTGACCTCGAAGCGCTCGATGACGTCGCTCGCCGAGCGGGGACCTCGTGTCGTGACCGGCACAGCGACCCGGTTCATAATCGAAGCGTCTTCACCTTGGTGGCTGAGGCCTCGCCACTCGCCCACGACGTTCGCGCCCTGATTTCGGCGGCCTACGAGCACTTCGATTTGCGCAGTCATGAAGGCGTGCACCCGCGATTCGGCGTCGTTGACGTCGTGCCGTTTGTGGCCTACCACGACGACGAGACCGTGGCCATGGCCCTTCGCGACGAGACGGCGACGTGGCTCGCGGACACCTTCGAGGTACCGGTCTTTTTCTACGTCGGGCATCCCTCGCCCGACGCGCGCACGCTGCCCGAAGTTCGCCGTCGAGCTTTCCTTGACTTGCCGCCTGATCGCGGACCGCAATCCGCTTCGCCGTCGCGTGGCGCGTCGGCCCTTGGCGTACGCGACGTGCTCGTGGCGTGGAACCTCTGGCTCAGCGGGGTGTCTCTCGAAGAGACCAAGAAGTTGGCGGCCGCGTTACGCGGACCCGCCGTTCGATCGCTCGGCTTTGACCTTGGTGGGTCCACCCAAGTGAGCTGCAACCTCGTCACGCCCGACGAAGTAGGTCCCGGCTTTGTCTACGACGCCGTGCAAGAACGCGTCGGCGAGTCACGGATCGTTCGAGGCGAGCTCGTCGGACTCATTCCCGAATCAGTGCTACAAAACGAGGCACCTGAGCGTTGGGAGAGGCTCGGACTTTCTCGCGACGCCACTATTGAAGTTCGCAGCGCCTAGACCGCCTTCGCGCGACGTTCAATGGCGCGCGCTCGGCGAAGCCGACGCCGCTCGCGCTCACTCATTCCGCCCCAAATACCGAACTTTTCGCCGTTGTCGAGGGCGTACTCCAGGCAGTCTTCGCGCACGACGCATCCGCGACAGACCTCCTTGGCCTCGCGCGTCGAAGCGCCACGCTCGGGGAAGAAGAGATCGGGGTCCACTCCCATGCAGTTCGCTCGAGCCTGCCAGCCACGGTCTTCCATACCGCTTAGAAGTTCGACGATCTCCACGATGCTCCTCCCCACCAGCGACCTCTGCCACCGATGTAATTACAACGGTGTCATTGTGGCGGGGTTAGAACGAAATTGCAAATGGAATTTATAAGAATCCTGATTAACGGTATTTACCACTACCCCGTTTGGCGGTGGCGGACGAAGTCGTCGAGGGCGTACGCGCCGAGGTCGTCGACGTCCGTGTAAAAAAGCCGCCCGCCGTTGACCTTGGCGATCTGCTCGACGAAGGGGAACTGGCTGCGCTCAATGTCCAGCGCGAACGTGTTGATCGTGATATCGGCTTTGGTGCAGCGTAGGACCTCGGCCATCGTCTTTTCCAGCGTCTCTCGCACCGGAGGCCAGGAGAAGAAGGGCTCACCGGACTCGGTCAGGTGCGCGGTCGGCTCCCCGTCGGTGACGACCACGATCTGTCGGTCGCCGCGTTCGTTGCGCAACAGGTGCCGGCTCAGCGCGAGAGCGTGTTGGAGATTCGTGCCGTAGTTGTAGTCAATACTGAGCGACGGGACGTCTTCGAGCTTGAGCTCCATCGCGCGTTCGCCAAAGCCCACCACGGCCACGAAATCGCGCGGAAATTTCGAACGAATGAGCTGGGTGAGCGCCAAAACCATCTTCTTCGCCGGCACCAGATTTCCGCGCATCGCCATTGAAAGTGAGAGGTCGATCGCAAAAACCGTGGCCGAGCGCCGCGCCGCTTCGTACTCTTCGACTTCGAAGTCTTCGGCGACGAGCTTCACCGGGGTGCCCGGGCCCTGGCGCAAGACCGCGTTGCGCAAGGTCTTGCCAAGGTGCAGCGAAAACGCTTCGCCCGGCTCCCAGGGTTTCGCGGTCTCTTCACGGTCACCCCCGCGCGCGACCGTGGCCTCACGGTGCGCGCCCAGGGTGGGCGTGGTGCGCATCTGGGTGAAGAGGTCACGCAGCGCGAGTTGACCGATCTGGCGAACGCCCTTCGCGGTGAGCTCCATGCGACTCGAATTTCGATCAATGAACCCTCGGTCCTTCAGCGCCTTCATCGCCTTTTGTAGACGCGCGACGTGGCGCGCGGCGTCGTCACCGAGGTGACGTCGCACGGACTCGAGGTCCACCTCGGGCAGGCTTTGCGCGGCGCTCGAACGTCCGAGAAAGTCTTCGAGGCCTTTCAATTCGCCGAGCGACTGGGCCACGTCCGTCGCTTCGGCGAAGGCGCCGCCCTCGTCGCCGCGCAGACGATGCGCACGGTTCCAGTCAAGGTCAGGAGTCGCCATGCGAAGGTTCGACACCAAGCGACTCATTGAGAAGTTGAGGTCCATGTTCTGCATCATCTGGTCGAACAGCGAACGCAATTCACCCTGTTGCTCGCTGGTCAAGGAGTTGAACATGGCTTCGGCCGCGGCAGCACGTTCGGCCATTTGGCGTACGACGTCTTCGAGGCTTTCGGCCCCCGGAAAGTAGTCGCCGAACTGCTCCATGAACGACTCGAAGCTGGGGTCGAGTGGCTCGCCAGCACGATCTTGTTCGATCATGCTCGAGAGCGCGTCCATCATGGCGCGCATCCGTTCCATCTCTTCGGGGTCGGGGCGGCCCAGGAACTCCTTGGACTTCTCGAAGTACGTGTTCAAGACGTCGCGTTCGAGTTCGCCCATCATCGCTTCGAACTCTTCGCGAGCCTCAGACGAGACGAACTCGTAGTTCTGGTATTCACCAACGCGTTCGGCGAAGCGTTCGCTCATCAAGTCTCTTTGCATGCGGCGCTGATCGACCAGATCGCGAGTGACTTGCGCTCGGCGCTCGTCGCCGGAGTTCTCGGCATCTTCGAGCAACGAGGTGAGTTCGCTTCCCTCGAGCGCTTCAATGTCCTCGAGCCATTCGCGGTAGCGCGCCATCTCGCCGTTGGGATCTCCTTGTTGTTCGAGCTCGCGTCTTCGTGCGCGCGTGCGCTCCAACAGTTCACGCAATCCTTCGACCCGATTACCGTTCTCGGTCGTGAAACCCTCTCGCAGCAGTCGATCCATCGCCTCGTCGAGGTCGCCGGTTTCCATGTAGTCATCAGCGAGCAGTCGCAACATCTCATCGACGTCGAGATCGTCAAAGTCGTCGTCGTCGCCGAAACGACGAAAGCCGTAGCGAACGGCCACTACCGCGTCCGCGAGCGATAGAGCGCCCGGGCTCCGGAGGCGTCCTTCGCGAGGCGCTTGGTGAGATAGAGACCCTCGAGAACAAACTCGGCGGCCGACGCCATTTCACCGTCGATGGCCTGAGGTCCGGCCACTCGACGCGCGGGCACTTCGAGCGACGGCATGGCGGTGAGCACCTTGAGGTAGTCCGCGTCGGGTAGGTCGTCACCGGTGTGCACGACGACTTCGTTGTTGAAGGCCTCCACGATGTCGGGCGCCTCTTCCAAGAGCACGTGCTCGGCGAAGCATTGGCGCACCGCGAGTCCGACCAGCGCCGCAATGACCTGGTCAGCGTCATTATCGTCCATGGTGTCGAACTCAATCTTTCCCTGCGTGGATTGCACCATGGCGCTCAGGTCGCTGACCCGGGGAACGACGGCCGCGTCACCGGTGCGCAACGTGCGTCGAAGGGCGCTCGCGATCACGGTCTCGTAGTTCGCGATGGAGAGCCGCACCGACACCCCCGAGCGCTGGGAGATCACGTGGCTCTTTCGAGCGACGTGGCTCACGCGCGCCACGATGTCATCGATGAACCAGGGAACGCGAATCTCCTTGGGCGAAGGGGGCAGGTGCGCCTCTTGGTGCATGATCGCGATCTCGGTCGTGATCTCGAAGGGATAGTGCGTGCGAATCTGCGAGCCGAAGCGGTCCTTTAAGGGTGTGATCAACCGGCCCCGATTCGTGTAGTCCTCGGGGTTCGCCGTCGCCACTACCAAGACGTCAAGTTCGAGCCGCACGAGGTGACCGCGAATTTGCACGTCACGCTCCTCGAGCACGTTGAGCAGGCCCACCTGAATGCGTTCGGCCAAATCGGGTAGTTCATTGATCGCGAAAATGCCCCGGTTGGACTTGGGCACGAGCCCATAGGAGAGCGCTCGAGGGTCATCGAGGTAAAGGCCGCCGGCGACTTTGATCGGGTCGACTTCACCAATGAGATCGGCCATCGACGTGTCGGGCGACGCGAGCTTCTCCGCGAAGCGCTGCGAGCGATGGACCCAAGCAATGGGCGTGTCGTCACCGCGCTCGCGAACGAGATCGACCCCGTGGGCCGAGATCGGAGCGTAGGGATCATCGCGTACGTCGCTCCCCGCCACGATCGGCATCCATTCGTCGAGCAGTTCGACGAGCGAACGAATCATGCGGGTCTTGGCTTGACCTCTTTCGCCCAGCAGAATGATGTCGTGACCGGCCAGGAGCGCCGTCTCCAACTGGGGCAAGACGGTGTCCTCGTAGCCCAGAACGGCCGACGTGACGGGGCGTCCCTCCGCCAAACGCGTCTCGAGATTGCGACGCAACTCGTCGCGTACCGATATCGACTCGTAGCCCGACGCGCGGAGCATACCGAGCGTGGTGGGAAGGTTCGTGGGCGTGATCGGGGTGCTCATATCAGCACACTAGGGGTTCATGGGTGCCGTTCTCACCTCACCTCGTGTCGCTCGCGGCGAGTATTGCCGCGCTGGCGTACGCTCAGATAATGATGCTGATGGCAAAGATTTTGGTCGTGTCAGACTCCGTCGCCGCGGGAAATCGAGTCGACGCGTCGGGGCCACTCCTCAAGCAGCGATTGGCCGATTCCGGATTCGAGGTCGTCGACGTTCGAGTCGTCCCCGACGGTCACACGTCCGTCGCCCAGGCCCTAGGGGACCTCGCTCGCGAGTTCGCGGGACTTATCGTGACGACCGGCGGCACCGGCTTCGCCCCTCGCGACCTCACCCCCGAAGCGACGCTGTCCGTGCTCGAGCGCGAGGCGCCGGGCTTTGGCGAACTGATGCGCGCCGCGCACGCCTTCGGCGCGCTCTCGCGGGGTCGATCGGGAACGGTTGGCACGTCGCTCATCATCAACACGCCGGGCTCTCCTAAGGGCGCGATCGAGAGTCTCGACGCCGTTCTCGCGCTGGTCCCCCACGCCCTTGAACTCCTGAACGAACGTCCCTCAAGTCACCCGCCCGAAACGGGCGGCACGACCGCGACTTCGTCGTAGTCGCCCACGGCCGTCTCAAGAGTCGTCTCCTCGCCGTTCAGCCAGACTTGGCTGACCGCCAAGACCCGCTCGAAGTGCGGGCCGTAACGCTCGACGCAGCGAGCAAGAAGTTCACCGACCGTTCCTGCGGACAGTTCATCGCGACCACGGCCCGCCGCTTCTCGCGCGGGGCCGAGCAACAACACTTTCGTCACGAGTTCGTCTCACGAACGTGAAGTTCGTCGAGCAAGAGGACCGAAACGCTCTCGCCGACCACGGCCCCAGCCCCGTCGGGCAAAAGGACGAGGGCGTTGGCGCCAGCGACGCCGCGAAGCAGGTGCGAGCCTTGGCGTGCGACGCGCTCGACTCGCAGCCTGGCGTCACGATCAACGCCCACCTCGACGTGGACGACGTGCAGTTTGCCGTCACGCGAGCGCGCCATGGACTCATCCAGCACGGCGCGAAGGCGCGGCCGGTCAAGATCGCGATGTCCCGCGAGGCGACGCAGCGCCGGGCGCACGAAGAGTTCGAAACTGACACGCGTCGAGACGGGATTACCGGGAAGTCCGAAGAGAGGCGTGGCACGAGGGCCCACCACCCCGAAGGCGAAGGGTTTACCGGGACGAATGGCCACCTGCATCCAGCGTGCCTTGGATCCACCGAGCGCGAGTATGGCGGTCTTGACGTGGTCGACGTCGCCGACGCTGACACCCCCCGTGGAGACGACCGCGTCGCACGTCAGCGCCGCCGCCTCCAAGAGCGCGAGCGTGCTGTCGTAGTCATCGCGCGCCACCCCGAAGTCGACGACCTCAAAACCCGAGGCTTGCAGCATGCCCGCCAACAGCGGCCGATTGGAGTCTCGAATCTCGCCGGGTCCAAGTTCGACGTTCGCTCCCGCCAACTCGTCGCCCGTGGACAAAATACCGACCCGTGGTCGGGGATAGACGAGGAGAGCGTCGCGGCCCTGGGAGGCGACGACGCCGAGCAGTGGCGCATTGAGCACCTCGCCTTGGGCAATCAGCCGATCACCCACGGCGATGTCCTCGCCCGGCTGGCGCACGCAGTCTCCCGGCGCGACGACCTGGCTCACGACGATCTCGCCGCGCGAGTCATCCACCGTAACGTCTTCAATCCTGCACACGCAGTCCGCGCCTGCGGGCAGGGCCGCGCCGGTCATGATTCGCACCGCTTCGCTTTGGTCGACGCGCGGCGCCGGCGCGTTGCCCGCGAGGGTCGTGGCCACCACGCGCAGGCGCGCGGGCGGGTGCGACGTGTCGCTCGAACGCATGGCGAAGCCGTCCATGGACGAATTCGCAAAGCCAGGTACGGCTTCGTGAGCGACGATTTCTTCGGCCGCCACCGAACCAAGAGCGTCGATGATCCGGCGCGTCACCGGGCGCAGCGTCTCGATCGAACCCAGCACGAAAGAGTGCGCTTCTTCAAAGGAAATCATGGCGTACGACCAATCTTCGCTGCCGGTCGCACGAATTTAAACCTCGCGCGCATGAACGATCCCCTGCGCCGCGTCGCTCCACTGCGAGCCGCCCTCCCAGATTTCGCGCTTCCACATCGGCACGCTGCGCTTCAGCGCGTCGATGCAAAATCGCGCGGCGTCGAACGCAGACTCGCGATGCGGAGCCGATACCACCACGACGACCGCCGCCTCCTTGAGCGCGACTCGTCCCACACGGTGATGGAGCGCGACGGCACCGATATCGGGCCATCGCTCGCGCGCTTCAGCCACGACCGAGCGCATTCGTGCTTCGGCGAGGCCGCAGTCGGTCTCGTACTCGAGCGCCACGATGTCGTGCTCCGTCGTGGACGTCGAACGCGCCGTGCCGCAAAATGAGACCACGGCGCCGCAGTCGGGGCGACGGGCCCACGCGTCGAGCACGTCTAACGAGAGGGCCTGGGCGGAAATGGCTACCCAGTCGTGTGGTTGCGCCGACGTCACGGTGTCACCCTACTTTCGGACTATTTCCCAGTGAATCGCGGCGAAATCCCCCGTCTCCCACGTCAGATCACGCGCACGAAGGCTCCGCTACCGCAGATAGAGGACTTTTCCCCTAATATCACCGCAAAAGCAGCGAATTGTCGGTTAAAACCTGTGAAACGATGGACGGAGCCTCTATGAAATCAAGAGCGGTCGGCAAAACCGTCGTTCAGCGACGCCCCGTCGGGCCAACGACGAGAGTCTTCGCCGCGTCCTTGGCGATCCTTCTTGGTCTCACCGTCGTCAACACCACGGCTCAGGCGAAGACACCGCGATCAGGACCCGTCGACGTTTTGTACGCGGGGTCACTCTTTGCGCTCATGCAGCGTCACCTCGCGCCGGCCTTTCATCGCGCCACCGGATACAGCGTCGTGGGCGTATCGAATGGTTCATCGGCGCTCGCGAGTGAGATCAAGGGCGGCACCGAGGTCGGTGACGTCTTTTTGAGCGCCTCACCGAGCGCCGACCGCGCGCTGCAGGGCGTCGCGAATGGTCGCTGGGTCACCACGTTCTCAACGTTTGCGACGTCGTCGCTCGAACTCGCCTACAACCCTCGTTCGCGCTTCGCGAGTGATTTACGTTCAAAGCCTTGGTACGACGTGGTCGCGCGTCCCTCTTTTCTCCTCGGTCGTACCGACCCCGCCTCGGACCCCAAGGGTGTCTTGGCCGTCGAGGCACTCAAATCCACGGCCGAGCGACGCCACCAGCCGGGTCTCTTGGCGCTGGCCAACTCGAAGTCCAACGTTTTTGAAGAGACCGCGATGATTGGTGAACTCGAGGCGGGTCAACTGGACGCCGGCTTCTTCTACGCCGTCGAAGCCAAGGCCGCCAAGCTACCTACCGTGGCGCTCACCGGCGTGAAACTCTACGCCGAGTACACCGCGGCCGTTTTACGTCGCGCGCCCCACGGCGCCGCGGCTCGAGCCTTCGTCGCGTTTCTCATGAGTCGAACTGGAAAGAAGATCTTGGCCGCCAACGGTCTCACTCCTACGTCGACGGTGCGAGCCGGGCCCTGAGCTCGTGACGACTCGGGTGCGCTTCGTGCCGCTGGCACTACTAGGTAGTCTCATCGTCTTTTATCTCGCCGTGCCCGTCGCGTTGTTTCTGGTTCGCCTGATCGACTCTTCGTCGCGCGGCTTCCACCAACCGGGACTCTACGAATCGCTCGGCGTTTCACTCGAGGGCGCCACGATTGCGTTGGGCGTCGTGAGCGTCTTAGGGGTGCCACTCGCGTACGTGCTGGCCCGGTCCACCGGACGCTTGGGCGCCGCCGTGGGGGTGGTCGTACAACTGCCCCTCGCGCTCCCTCCACTGATGAGCGGCATAATCCTCATCTATCTCGTCGGACCGTACACGTTTGTCGGTCGACTGTTCCACGGCCATCTCACGAACTCATTGACGGGCGTCGTCTTGGCGATGTCCTTTGTGAGCGCTCCCTTCTTGATCGTGGCCGCCCGGGCTTCATTCGCCGCTCTGGATCCGGGTCTCTTCGACGTCGCCGCCACGCTCGGCCACGGAGAACTCTCCCAGTTCGCGCGCGTCGCCCTGCCGGCCGCGGGCGGTGGCGTGCGCGCCGGCATGGTGCTCGCCTGGTTGCGCGCTTTCGGGGAGTACGGAGCGGTCATCGTGCTCGCGTACAACCCCACGTCGCTACCCATCGACACCTACAACCAGTTCGGCGCGGTCGGTCTCTCCTCGACGCTCGCCCCCACGGCGCTGGCCCTCGGCGTCGCGCTCGTCGTCGTCGCGCTCAGCCGGATTCCACTGGGCCGATTCCGTCGTCGCGCCGTTTCCCACGCCCCGGCCGTCGCGCCCTCGAGGGTCTACGTGGACGCGCCGCGTTTTGCGGTGGACCAAGAACGCGGCTCGTTCCACCTTTGTCTCGCCTACCACGGGGGGGCGCGACACCTGGCGGTGCTCGGTACGTCAGGTGCGGGCAAGTCGATGCTCTTGCGCTGTCTCGCCGGCATAGAGGGCCCGTCGTCCAACGTCGTGCGACTAGATGGTTCCTCAACGGCGCCCCGCGTGGGCTACGTTGCCCAAGGATTTAGCCTCTTTCCGCACCTCAGCGTCCACGAACAGTTGCTCTTCGCCCGTGGGACCACGCCGGGGCTCGCGAGGTACTGGATCGAACAACTAGGCCTCGAGGGGCTCGAAGAGCGCCGGCCCCACGAACTCTCAGGCGGCCAGCGACAACGCGTGGCGCTCGCTCAGGCGCTGTGCCATTCACCCGAGGTCCTCCTGCTCGACGAGCCGCTCAGCGCGCTCGACGCCCCGGTGCGCTTGGAACTGCGCCGCGAGTTGCGCCGACTCCAGCGCGAGACGGGGGTCGCCACGGTGCTGGTGACCCATGACCCCGAAGAGGCAGCGGCCCTCGCGACCGACGTCATCGTCATCGACGCCGGCCGGGCCCTCCAAGCGGGATCGAGCCGCACGCTGAGCGCGCGGCCCACGTCGCGCCAGGTCGCTCGACTGGTGGGGGTGACGAACGTTCACCACACGACGCTCGTCGCCGCCGGCGTCCTTGACGTCGCGGGCCAGCGCGTGGCCGTTGCGCACGACTCGCTCGATCCGGGCACGTCCGTGCTCTGGTCGATACGCCCAGAGCGGATTCGCGTCGGCTCGATCCACGACGTCACGTCGCACGATGAGTCAGCATTGCGCGCCACGCTCGTCGATTTCGTTGACCTCGGGACGGCCTACGAAATCGTCGTTTGGTTACCGGGTGATCTTGAGCTCGTGGCCCGCGTCGACGAACCAGTGGAGGTCGAGCTCGGCGAGGCGTGCCTCGTCTTTCTGGCCCGCGAAGCGATCTCGTGCTGGCGAGTGAACGACGGCGCCCTTGGGTCAGCCGCTGAGCGCCAAACGCAGCGACGTCAGAACTGAGTAGGAATTTCGACCCCGACGTTGGTGGCTTTGACGACGGCGTCAACCACGACACCCGGCGCGAGCCGCAGCTCGTCGGCCGCCTCGCGAGTGATCAGCGACACGAATCGATGCGGGCCCGATTGAATCTCCACTTGGGCCACGACCGTGTCTCGAATGACGTTGGTCACGATGCCGACAAAGCGGTTACGCGCGGACTGCGCGCGGGGTTGACTCCTCTTCGGGTCTCCGGCCAGCGAGGTGGCGAGTGCGGCGAGTGCCTCACCATCGAAATAACGCCGTTCATCGGCTCCCAGTGTCGAGGCGACGCGCCCCGACACGGACCACCTACGCAGCGTGTCGACGCTGACGCCGAGCAACTGCGCGGCCTGTCCGATGCGGTATTGCGTCACGCCGAAAGACTACGGGGTGCCCGCGGCGCGGTGCGAACTGCTCGACTATCCGCCGATCATGGACATGGAACGCACGGGGCGAAGAAACGAAGGATCATTGATGGCGTGGCCGGGATACTTGGCCCAGACCGCGTCACGGAACAGCTGCGCGATCGCCACGCGATCGCCCGCACGCACCGCGTCGCGAACGCTGAGCTCGTCGTCGGAAAAGAGGCAGTTTCGAATGTCGCCGTCGGCGGTGAGTCGCAGGCGATTACACGTGCCACAAAAAGGCTGCGTGACCGAGGAGATAAGCCCGATCTCTCCGCGACCATCCACGAAACGAAAACGCTCGGCCGGCGCGACGTCGCCCTCGCGCGCGAGCGCCTCCAGGGGCCAGCGTGCCGAGACGCGTTCGAAGATTTCGCGACCCGAGACCAGTTGCGCCCGATCCCAGGCGCCCTGTGCGTCAAGAGGCATGACCTCGATGAAGCGCACCACTCGACCCGTCTGGCGAGCGAAGTCAGCAAAATCCTCTACTTCATCGTCGTTGACGCCTCGCACCAGCACCACGTTGATCTTCAGTGGCGCGAGTCCCACCGACTCCGCGACGTCCATGGCGTGAAGTACCGTGCGCAAGTCGCCACGCCGACGAATCGACGCAAAACGATCCTCGCGCAACGAGTCACAACTGATGTTCACTCGGGTCAGCCCGGCCTCGTAGAGCGTGCGAGCGACGGGCGCGAGTCGCGTGGCGTTGGTGGTCATCGCCAAGTCCCCAAAGCCCAGCGCGCTCAGGCGTGCGACCAGATCGACCAGCCCGTGGCGCACCAGCGGCTCGCCGCCGGTCAAACGTATTGACTTGACGCCCAACTCCTTCGCGACGCTCGCGACCTCGACGATCTCATCAAAGGTAAGGAGCTCGTCGCGCGGCAGGAATTGCATTCCCGTTAAGGGCATGCAATAGACGCAGCGCAGATTGCATCGGTCGGTCACCGAGACGCGCAGGTCGTCGTGTACTCGTCCGTAACGATCGACCAAGGGGCCCGAACGAGGTGCGTCGGCCAACTTCGTCGTCGGAGCCGACTTCTCGTCGTGCGCCTTCACCGACAACGTGACCGGCACTCGGCGCGACGCGGCTGGCTTTGGCGCCGACGCCGTGGAATTCGAGGCCATGTCAGTGTCGAACAAGCGACTTCGTCCTTCTCCGTGTCGATCTGGGCACGAACGTCAGACCGTCAGACCTAGGTTGTCGCGAGGAGGGCCCCCGCGAATTGAGATTACCAGTCGCCTAGCCAGAGCGGTTGGAGCGATGCTCTCTTTGAGGCGTGGCGTTAGCATGCAATCCAGAGCCCATTGATTCTCACGTCGAATCGTCGGCGCGGAGGGGAACCAAGGACGTCGCCATGGTGAAAAAGTCGTTCACGCACGTTGACCGCGGCGGCAAGGTACGCATGGTGGACGTGTCCAAGAAGCGCGCCACGCGTCGAAGTGCCGAAGCGAGTTGCGTCGTACTCACCACGGGCGACGCGACGACGCTCGCGCATGACGCCCAGGGCGTGGAACCGTTGCACGCCGCGCGCATCGCGGGCATCCAGGCCGCCAAACAGACGTCGACGTTAATTCCGCTGTGTCACCCTCTCAATCTCGACGACGTCAACGTCGAGATTGAGGCCAACGATCGAGGCTTCAGCGTGACGACGAGCGTGGTCACGATTCATCACACGGGCGTGGAGATGGAGGCCCTGACCGCGTGCACCGTCGCGGCGCTGAGTTTGCTCAACGCCCTGCTCGAGATCGACCCCAACGCCTCTATTCAAGAAGTGGCCCTCATGCGAAAAAGTGGCGGGCGTTCGGGCGACTGGGGACGCCTCGTCTCCCCCAGTACGTGAACGTCGTTGACGCGCCCTCGCCTGACTCGACGCGGCGAGGTGGCGGGAGAGACCGCGCGCGACCGTCGCTGGGACTGTTGCCTTCCTCGCGTTTTCTCCCGCGCGACGTTCATAGACCTCGAGACCTTCACGAGTGAAAGACGTTCGCTCTTCCCGGCGAGACGCGAGCCTCGGCGCCGCTGACGCCACCGGGGGACGACTGCCCGTGGGGCGGCGCGTTTTTCTCAGCGTCACGGCGCTCGGAGCGCTCGGCGTCCTCGTGGGAGGAAGTGTCCAAAACTTCGCGGGCAACACGCTGGGCACCGGACTGGGCGGACTGCTGCCCTTCGGGAATCGCTTTCGCTACTACAGCGTCACCGGCGCCTATCCCAAAATCTCCAAGAAGCGATACCGCCTCGAAGTAACGGGCCTCGTCGATCGGCCCAAGACGTTCACCCTCGACGAGCTCAAGGCACTCCCCTCGACCACTTTTACCAAGACGTTTCAATGCGTCACTGGTTGGAAGGTACCCGACGTGGCCTGGCGGGGCGTACGACTCTCGGACGTGCTGAAAGAAGTGAGCGTGCAGCGCGGCGCCGTCGCGTTGACCTTCGAGTCATACGACGGGCTCGACAGCGAGAGCCTCACCCTGGACCAGGCCCACCTGCGCGACGTTCTCGTCGCCTACGAGATGCTGGGCGCACCGGTCTCGCGAGCCCACGGGGGCCCCGTGCGCCTCTACGTCGCGCCGATGTTCGGTTACAAGTCCCTCAAATGGTTGTCCGCCATTCGCGTCGTTGACCAAGTCCAGCCCGGCTTCTGGGAGCAAAACGGCTACCCCGTCAACGGGTGGCTTGACGGAACGACGGGACCGACCAACCCTGATCCCGGGCTGCCTTGAGGTGACGGTGGCCCCAACGCTCAGCGCGGAGCGAGAACGGCTCGTTCGCTTTAGCGCCACGCAGCGATGCGCGCACTGGTGCGTCGCCGTCCTCTTTGGCGCCCTCATGTTCACCGCCATTCCCCTCTACTTTGGGTCCTTTTTTGGCGTGGTGTTCGAGCGTCACCTCATCGCCCAGATCCACCTCTGGTGCGGACTGGTCTTGCCGATCCCCGTCGTCGGGTCGCTGCTCGGCCCCTGGGGCGCGCCGATGCGCCGCGACCTTCAACGCGTGAACTACTGGACGCGCGATGAACTTCGCTGGATCAGGTCCATGGGACGCCGTGCCCTCGACGCCGACAAATTCAACCCTGGCCAAAAGCTCAACACGGCCTTCGTGGGATCCTCGATTCTGGTCATGCTGGCCACCGGCGCGATGCTGCAATGGTTTGGTCTCTTTCCGGTGTCGTGGCGAGAAGGGGCGACCTCGGTCCACGACGCGTTCGCCTACGTGCTCTTCGCCGCGATTATCGGCCACGTCGTGCTCGCTCTCGCGCACCGCGACGCACTGCGTTCAATGCTCAGCGGCACCGTTTCGACGAAATGGGTTCGCGCGCACGCTTCGGCGTGGGCTCGCGAAGAGGGCCTCGACGACGTCGAGACTTCGTGAGCGGATTCATCCGCCCGCCATGGCGCCCACGACGATGAAGGGGACCTTCCGCGAGGCCACGCCACTGGGCAGTGGTTCGTTGGGTTCGTCGTGCGAGCGGTCCACTTCGTCCACGAAGAAACGAACGAACGGGCGGCGCCGACCGGTGGCTGGATCGCGAATGGTCCCGCGCAGAGCCGGGTAGGCCTTCTCGAGCGCGTCAACGATCGCGTTGGCCGTCACGGGTCCCACTACCTCGACGTCGACCTCGCCTCGCACGCCGGCCAAGGTCTTGAGGTGTGCGGGGAGCAACACGCGGATCATGCCAGGTTCTGCACCTCGACCGAAAGCACCGCTGGCAAGTCGCGAACGATGGGCGCCCAGGAGTCGCCCGCGTTCGCCGAGGCGTACACCTGACCACCGGTCGTGCCGAAGTAGACGCCGCACTCGTCCATGGCGTCAACCGCCATCGCGTCGCGAAGGACGTTGACGTAACAGTTCTCTTGCGGCAGGCCCTTGGTCAGTGGCTCCCACTCGTTGCCGCCGCTTCGACTCCGGTAGACGCGCAGTCGCCCGTCGGGTGGGAAGTGCTCGGAGTCGCTCTTGATCGGCACGACGTAGAGGGTCTCGGGCTCGTGGGCGTGAACGTCCATCGCGAACCCAAAGTCACTCGGCAGATTGCCGCTGATTTCGAACCAGTTCTCGCCCGCGTCGTTGGAGCGCATGACGTCCCAGTGCTTTTGCATGAACAAAACGTCGGGACGAGACGGATGCATGGTGACGTGATGAACGCAGTGACCGACTTCGGCGTCGCCGTCGGGGATCCCCTCGGAGTGAAGACCTTTGTTGATGGGCTTCCACGTCACGCCCTCGTCGTCGCTACGAAACGCTCCCGCCGCCGAGATGGCGACCACGATACGTTTCGGGTCACTCGGACTCACGATGATGGTGTGCAGGCACATCCCGCCCGCGCCGGGTTGCCACGACGGCCCCGACCCGTGCTCACGCAGTCCCGAGAGTTCGTGCCAGCTCTGACCCGCGTCGGTGGAGCGAAACAAGGCGGCGTCTTCGACGCCCGCGAGCAACGTATCGGGATCGCTGAGGGAGGGCTCGAGGTGCCAGACGCGGGCGAACTCCCACGGGTGCGGCGTGCCGTCGTACCACTGATGCGTCCCGGGAATCCCGTCGTAGGCGAACTCATTGCCGACCGGCGTCCACGTCACGCCCCCGTCGTCGGAGCGCTGAATGAGTTGACCAAACCAACTCGACGACTGCGACGCGTAGATCCGATTGGGATCGACGGGCGAGCCCTTGAGGTGATACATCTCCCATCCGCCAAAATGCGGGCCCGCTACCTCCCAGTTTTGGCGCTTCGCGTCCGCGGTCAAAATGAAGGCGCCCTTACGGGTCCCCACCAACACTCGCACCCCACTCATGGGCGACCTCCTGATCGTGACACACCGTGCCAGGTCCACAGTAGTAGTGTCCATCGCGGCCCTCGAGGAATATTTCCTCGCGTGAATTCGACTTATCGCGCTCGAACGTGCGCCGTGGCGACGTCGTTGACCCGGAGGCGACCCGTGCGCACCACACGCGCGCGCACGCCGACCTGGCGGTCGTGCTGGGCCGTGACGTGACGAAGGACGTCGAGCTGACGCGAAAGATTCTCCGGCTGGGCGCGCGTGGTCATGACGCACCTCGTGCAGCCCTTCGAGATTTCGAACTCGACGTCGCCCACGACGAGGCGCGAGCCACCGCTCCAGGCCCTCGCTGACTCGACGTCCGCTTCGAGTACGACGTTGGGACGAAAGCGCGGAACGTCCCAGCTCAGGTCGGGACGTTCTTGCTCGAGTCGACGAAGGTCGCCGGTCGAAAGGACGTGCAGCGGGCTCTCGTCGACGAAGGAGGATTCGACGCCCTCCCACGACGACAGGGGTGAGTCGTCACGCTCAAAATCCTCGATACCCTGAAAGACGGCCGCGCCGAAGTGCGCCGCCTCGACGAGGCGCACTGGGCGCACGAGCCATCGTGCGAGCGACTCATCGAGCGCCGGTCCGGGGTCGTACTCTCGCCCATCGGGCAACGTGACGACGAGTTCCTCGTCCTCGAGGCGAGCACTCGCCTCGAGCAGGCGCCCCTCTCGTTTGGCCGAGAGGACCGTACCTGATCCCACGTCAAGTACGCCGTACGCGCGATCACCTCGCACGCCCGAAGCGTCGAGGACGAGTTCGTCGAGCGCTTCGCCTCGCATCGATTTCACGGGATAGCGAAACAACGCACGAACGCGCGCGAACCCCTCGACGGTTGGCGCTGACATGAAAAAATTCTATCGACGCGTTCTTAAGGCGCGAGACGGCCCGTTCGCCGCGAGCCAACTCACGGCGTCCCCGCGCGAGCGCCGCGTCGCGCCCGGTTGGTCTGAGCGACGAGGGGCGTTCCGACGCGATAGGCAAGGTGAGCCGCGCGTGGCGCACTGAGAACGAGGTAATCGGCGCGTGCGCCCACACCCAAGTGTCCCACGTCGTCTCGACGCAGGGCCCGCGCGCCGCCCCAGGTGGCCGCGAGCAGGGCCTCGTCGCAACTCAGTCCCATCTCGCGCACCGCCAGCGCGATCACGACTCCCATATTGGTCAGGTACGAAGTCCCCGGATTGCAGTCGGTCGCGAGCGCGACCGTGACCCCCTCGCGAACCAAACGGGCGGCGTCGGGGTACGGCGCTCTGGTCGAGAACTCCGCGCCCGGCAACAACGTGGCGACCGTGTTCGACGCCGCCAACTGATTGACGTCGTCGTCGCTTAAAAAAGCGCAGTGATCGACACTCGCCGCGTCAAGTTCGACCGCCAACGCCACGCCGCCGGAGTGGCCGAGCTGGTTGCCGTGGACGCGAAGCCCCAGCCCCGCTTCGCTCGCGGCGCCGAGGATCGCGAACGACTCGTCGACGCTGAAGGCGCCCTCCTCGCAGAACACGTCGGCCCAGCGCGCCAGTGGTGCGCATCGTTCGAGCATCGCGTCGCACACGAGTGCGACGTAGTCGTCGCGACGATTGGCGTACTCGGGGGGCAGCACGTGCGCGCCGAGAAAGGTCACCTCGTCGCTAAAGGCCCCGGCGACCTCTAAGAGACGCGCCTCCCCCTCCAGCGTCAAGTCGTAGCCCGACTTGATTTCGACGGTCGTCACCCCTGACGCGAAGAGCTCGGCCACGCGGGCGCGGGTACTCGACTCGAGCACGGCCGTGCTCGCCGCGCGCGTGGCGTGCACGGTGCGCGTGATGCCGCCTCCGTCGTAGCGCCGCCCGGCCATGCGCGCTTCGAATTCGTCACTGCGCTCGCCGGCGAAGACGAGGTGGGTGTGCGAGTCGACGAAACCCGGGATCACGGCCGCGCCGTGGAGCTCGAGAGCCTCGTCGGCGGCCGGCGCCTGGGCATCGGGCCCGACCCACAGCACCCTCTCGTCATCAACGACCATGGCGGCGTCGAAGATTCGGCCCATGGGACTGTGGTCGCCGACGCTCGGATCGTTCGTCGTCAGCTCTCCGACGTGGCGAAGCACCGTGGTCGCCACCTCAACTCTCCTGCATCGGCACGCGAACGCCGCGTTCACGCGCGACCTCTTCAGCGCGCTCATAGCCCGCGTCCACGTGTCGGATCACGCCCATGCCGGGATCGTTGGTGAGTACTCGGCGCAGTTTCTCTCGCGCGAGCACCGTGCCGTCGGCGACGCAGACCTGCCCGGCGTGAAGGGAGCGCCCGATGCCGACGCCGCCGCCGTGGTGGATCGAGACCCACGAGGCGCCCGACGCCGTGTTCACCAGCGCGTTCAGCAAGGGCCAGTCGGCGATGGCGTCGCTGCCGTCGAGCATCGACTCGGTTTCACGATACGGCGACGCCACCGAGCCGCTGTCGAGGTGGTCGCGCCCGATGACGAGAGGCGCCGACACCTCGCCCGAGGTCACCAGGTCGTTAAAGGTAACGCCGGCGCGGTCGCGCTCGCCGTAACCCAACCAGCAGATCCGCGCGGGCAGTCCCTGGAAGGCCACCTTGTCCTGGGCCTGGGTGATCCAACGTCGTAGGGCGTCATTCTCGGGGAAGAGTTCGAGCACCGCTCGGTCGGTGCGGGCGATGTCCTTAGGGTCCCCCGACAGGGCCGCCCAGCGAAACGGCCCCTTGCCCTCGCAAAAGAGTGGACGGATGTAGGCCGGCACGAAGCCGGGGAACGCGAAGGCGCGATCAAAGCCTCCGCTGCGCGCTTCGTCGCGGATCGAGTTTCCGTAGTCAAAGACTTCGGCTCCCTCGTCCATGAAGCCCACCATGGCTTCCACGTGACGGGCCATGGATTGGCGCGCGCGGTCGGTGAACTCTTCGGGCTTCTTGTCGGCGTAGTCGTGCCAGTCGCCGAGCTCGATACCCTCGGGCAGGTAGCTCAACGGGTCGTGCGCCGACGTTTGATCGGTCACGATATCGACCTCAACGCCGCGGCGCAGCAACTCGGGCACCATCGTGGCGGCGTTGGCGACCAGGCCCACGCTCAACGCCCGGCGCTCGCGCTTGGCACTCAGCACGAGCTCGAGCGCCACCTCGAGATCGCTCGTCCACTCGTCGAGGTAACGCTGCTCCACGCGACGCGCCAAGCGCGAAGGGTCGACGTCGAGACAAAGACAGACCCCGTCGTTCATCGTCACGGCCAGTGGCTGCGCGCCGCCCATGCCGCCGGCCCCGGCGGTCAAGGTCAGCGTGCCGGCCAGGGTGCCGCGGAAGCGCTTCTCGGCCACCGCCGCGAAGGTCTCGTACGTACCCTGCAAGATTCCCTGCGTGCCGATGTAGATCCACGAACCGGCCGTCATCTGTCCGTACATGGTGAGTCCAAGCGCCTCGAGACGACGGAACTCGGGCCAGTTCGCCCAGTCACCCACGAGATTGGAGTTAGCGATCAGCACCCGAGGCGCCCATTCGTGGGTCTGAAAGACCCCGACCGGGCGACCCGACTGGACGAGCATGGTCTCGTCGCCGCGCAAGGTTCGCAGCGTGCGCACGAGCGCGTCGAAACTGCGCCAGTCGCGCGCGGCGCGTCCGGTCCCTCCGTAGACGACGAGGTCATCGGGTCGTTCGGCGACTTCGGGGTCGAGATTGTTCTGCAGCATGCGCAGCGCCCCCTCCTGGGGCCAGCCCAGGGTGCTGCGGGTGGTACCGCGCGCCGCTCGTACCGGTCGAGCACCTTCCACGACTACCTCCTCAGGCGAGCGTCACGTGACGCGCTACCAGCTCTAACAGTTCACCGCTGCGAACGGCCTCGCCGACGGCCCTTATCTCCGGCGACAGCCAGCGATCGGGGCCCGGACCGCCGCTCAGGGCGTTCACGCGCTCGATGACCAGTTGGCTGGCGGGCGACGCTTGAAGCGGAGCGCGCAGCGCCATCGCGCGCGAGCCGGCGAGCAATTCAATGGCCAGCACGTCGGCGCAGGCCTCGACGCTTCGTCGCAGTTTGCGCGCGGCGTGCCAGCCCATCGAGACGTGGTCTTCTTGCATGCCCGACGAAGGGATCGAGTCGACGCTCGCCGGTGACGCGAGTCGCTTGAGTTCGCTCACCAGGCCGGCCTGGGCGTACTGGGCGATCATGAGTCCCGAGTCAACACCGGGATCGTGGGCGAGGAACGCTGAGAGCCCGTAATTGCGATCGAGGTCCAAAAGTCGATCGGTCCGGCGTTCGCTCATCGAGGCGACGTCGGCCAGCACGATGGCCACAAAGTCGAGCGCGTACGCGACGGGCGCGCCGTGAAAGTTGCCGTTCGACGCCAAGGTTCCGTCGGCGAGCACCGAGGGATTGTCGATCGAGGCGCCGAGCTCGACGTCGGCCACTCGGGTCGCGTAGGCGACGGTGTCGCGCGCGGCTCCGTGGACCTGCGGCGCGCAGCGCAGCGAGTACGCGTCTTGGACTTGGGAAACGTCTTCGAGGTGCGACGAGACGATGGGCGAGTCCACGAGCAGCGCGGCGAGATTCGCCGCGCTGACCAACTGGCCGGGGTGTGGACGAAGCCGATGTATCTCTTCGAGAAAGACTCGGTCGGTGCCGCGCAACGCTTGAATGGAGATCGCGGCCGCGACGTCGAACAGTGCCAGCATGCCGGTGACGTCGTCAAGCGCCAAAATCAACTGGCCCAGCATCCCGTCAGTGCCGTTGATGAGCGCCAGTCCTTCTTTTTCCGCGAGCACGACGGGCGTGAGACCCGCCGCCGTCAGGGCCTCGAGCGCGCCCCGGCGAACCCCCGCGACGTCACGAACGTCGCCCTCGCCCATCAGTGCGAGCGCCACGTGGGCCAAGGGCGCGAGGTCCCCCGAACAGCCAAGCGATCCGAACTCGTGCACGATCGGCGTGATTCCTGCGTTCAACAAGTCGGCGTACGCCTGGGCGGTGGCGGGTCGTACCCCCGAGACGCCGCTGCAGAGATTCGTCAAACGTGAGACCATCATCGCGCGCACCACTTCGGTCTCCACCTCCGCGCCCACGCCCGCGGCGTGCGAGCGGATCAGCGACTGCTGCAGGTCGCGGCGCTGATCGGGAGAGATGAAGGTCGTGGCTAACGCGCCAAACCCGGTGGAGAGCCCGTAGACCGGTGTGCCACTGGCCACCATCGCGTCGATCGCCTCGCGCTGGTGGGCCATGCGACCCAACACCTCAGCGCTGAGGATCACTCGCTCGTGGTGGCGCGCGATGGCCACCAACTCGGGGCGCGTCAACGGCCTCTCCTCAAGGGTGATCGTCATGTCGAACGCTCCGCGACGCCGGCGAGTAGCTCGAGCACCACGAGGGCGGCCAAGCGCACCGTTATCTCGTTGACGTCACGCTCGACGTCGATTTCCGTGAGATCGACCGCCGCGACTCGTGGATCGCGGGCGATCTCGCGCGCGAAGCGGCGAATCTCCTCGGCCGAGAGTCCGCCCGGCGCCGCCGCCGGACAGGCGGGTGCCGCGGCTCGGTCAACGACGTCGAAATCGAGGTCGACGTAGACGCGTCGCCCGCCCGCTCCCGCGACCGCCAACGCTCGGCGCGCCAGCGCTTCGGGCGATTCGTCGTAGAAGGCCCGGCGCGGGATCGAGGTCAGACCTATCGAGAGGGCGCGGCGCGCGTAGGCGGGCGAGTTCGAGAACTCCCCGAGGCCCACCTGGACGACGCTCTGGGGATCAAGACCCTCCTCGAGAAGTTGTCGAACCGGCGAGCCGTTGGAACGTCCGTCGCGCAGGTCGAGGTGCGCGTCCAGGGTCACCAGGCCAAAGTTCGAGAGTGCGTCTCGGGCCAACGCGACGAGCGCCAGCCACGTCACGGCGTTGTCGCCGCCGAGCACAATCAACAAGTCGTCGTCGACGTCGTCGAGCATCGCGCCCA
>Ga0307373_10002090_pt1 | contig 36478 bp, 30 predicted proteins | sample OX2MG_FD_202534 | JGI IMG/M metagenome (GOLD analysis project Ga0307373, IMG submission 202534) | Soil microbial communities from Risofladan, Vaasa, Finland - OX-2 | ecosystem: Environmental > Terrestrial > Soil > Coastal area > Acid sulfate soil | place: Finland: Risofladan, Vaasa | collected...
GGGAAGATACTTAGTCGGGTCATCATCAGCACACAGTAGTAAGGCATCCCGGGCAGACGAGTAATAATCGACATCAATCGCCGCAAAGCCAATCGGCGGATGAGTCCGATTTAAAAAGTCGGCTACAGTCTGGGAAAGAGGGCCTATTTTCAGCTCCGCGGTGGGCGGTAAAGCTGCACGCAGTGCCTTCTGATTCATCGGGAAATCGCCCTGCAGATACAACTCGGGGTGATCGCGGTAGTCAAGTGGTGGGGGCATTCCAGCTCCGCTGTCGAAACCCACGACCCTGATATTAACCCCGGTGGATTTCTCGGCTCTACGGGCTAACGCGCAAAGATTCAAAAGCCCCTCGCCGTCAGCAACTCCAAATTCGATCACGGTCAGCGAGCTAAGGCCTAGTTGCCTGGCCTGATCCGCTGCGTGCAGCACGCCGTAAGCATACTGTGGTCGCACGACAAGGTCCCAGGCTACCCTTGATCTGAAACCTCCAAACATTGCGACCAACGCCGCCGCCAGGTTCAGGTGGAGAGGCTCGCTCAGCCGCTCATACAACAACTTCCTCCAGACGCGCTTCTGGGTTAGTTTGCGCAGCAGGAATGTGAAATTTCTTCTCGCGGATCGGCCTTCGTCGCACATTATGCGATTTTCCGCCGGTTTCTCTGTTCTGCCCGGCATGGGCCAGGTAGGCTCAGGCGCTACTTTCCCTCGGGCGCCTCGCGGAGGCTTCGTCACGTGCAACGATGGCATTACTTCGCGATGCCTCAAAACTGACACTGTCTCACAAATTATAGACCGCGGTTAAAAGGGTTTTTTGCCTTGAGCCTGCCGCCAAGGCGCCTTCTCAATAATTCTGTTGTTACGATTTAAGCTGTCCGATGACCGGAAGGTTCCAAAAGCCAAAGTGAGCGCGTTTTCTGAGCGACCGCAAAACACGGCCCGCGCTGATGGCCCGCATTTGTGGGTTTGTGGTCTGCCAGGAGCCGGGTCCGGCCGCGGGCGCCCCCCCATCAGTGGTAAACTTCGGCATTTTAAACCGTTTGCGCATCGAAACGCGCCAGCCGCATCTCCAGTTGTACTGTTCGCTCTAGCAGGGAGGCAGTGAAGTCTGGGTTGAGTAGGGCGATCGTACCACACAATGTTTCGGTAGCGGTGGTATCAACGGGGGCGTCCTGATTGTGGGGTCGGCGAGCAACAATTTTTGCGCGGTGTTTGTCGTTCCGTAGTCGAAGGTGTTGCATGAGTCGATATGCGTGTCGACACCGTCGCAAGTGACGGGAGCGCAGCCACCGCCGTTCCAGTAACCCGAGCTGTACCCCCCGGGTTTAACTTCAGTCGCAAGGTTGCCATTGAGCAACACCGGACCGCACCCCGGCGGATATTGCTTCCAGATGTAGATCGCAGTATTTCCACCATCATTCGAATTCACATTGATGACCTTGTTCCGGGTTACAGTCTGATTAATGCCGGTGCCGACGCCGATGCCGCACTGGCCGGTGTTTACCACAACGTTGTTCGCTATATCCGCATGGTCGGCGCCGATGACCTTGTCGCTGTCAATTAGTATGCCACAGCCTGACGGGGATTGAGCACCGCCCGAGTATGGCGTGGTAGCGTCGAGGCCACCCGTTATATAATTGCCTTCGATATTAGCGTAATGGGTGGTGTAGATGTTTATGCTATCCTCTGGAGGATTACTGTTTGCGCCTTGCGACATCAGAATTAGGGCCGTGCTGTCCGTACCGATGGCGGGTCCTAAGGTAGCGTCGCGTGTGCTGACTAGCAGGTTATTGCTGATCGTGACATCAGCCCCGGCACCGGTTTGGATCTGCTGGCCACGCGGAAACCTGCCTTGTGGATTTAGCAGGAAATTGCCGTTTATCAGAAGATTGTCGGCAAATGCCTCAATGTTGCTTTCGCTGTAGGCGACGACGTTGCCTTGAATTGTGGCGAAATTGCTACGGTCGATAAATATCCCGTCGCGACTGTCACAACATGTTGTGGAGGCGCCTTCGACGTGAATATAACTGTCGTAGATGCTGTTATTCTCGCCACCGTTTACGTAGATCCCGCGCCCACCGCATGGCCCGACGTCGGAGTTTTCGAAAGTAACCCCGGTAACGCCATTCATATCCACACAGTCGCCGCTGGTGGTGCTGATACGATAGTTGCTGAAAGTCTGGCCATTGCTGGCGTTGGTAATTGTCAGTGTGGTCCTCAGAACAGTTTGCGTCGGGGGCGAGGTGACGGTTGGCGTTGAGTAGTCAGCCCCCTTCAGAGAAGTAGGGATCGCGATAAGCGCCAGGGCAAGAACGCCCGTCGCCTTAAGCCCAAGTCGTGGCTTGCTGACCATTACAATGATTCTTGACGGCCAAATACGTGTCGAGGCCGGATCGAGATCGATAACATCACAATGGACTCCTCTGGAGCTGTTGGACTTGAGTTTTCGTTTTTTGACCTATCGAAGACGCCGGAAACCGGTGGCAAATGAGTGCCGCGTCGCCGGGCGCGGCACCAAGCTTCAGACGGACGCCTGACCGTCGGTGAAAGCGATAAGCTGTTGCTCGTCACTCTTGTGGAACCTCCGGACAGCGTAGCTGTCTCCGAAGGAAGGTCAGGATCGCCGAGCCCCCGGCGAATCTGCAATTCCAAGGTCGCAGGAATTCAGCGGGAACGGGGAGGCTGGAGGGGCCGAAACCTGGCTCGCAACATAGCCAGCACCGCCCAATCTTCCGCGTCCAAGCCAAGCGCGATCAGCGATCCCGTGAAGGCAGCCGAGCCGATGATTGCGACCATGAATAGCCTGGCTGCCGGCGATCCGATCTGCAATGGTCGCAGGACATATAACACTCCACACGCAGCCGCAGCAGCGCCCAAACTCTTGGCGTAGCGCATGTCGAAAAGCGAGATGCTCACATGCTTTGTGACGGCAGTCGCGGTGCTGATGTTGAAGACGATGACCGAGACTGCGGCCGCGCTCGCCGCGCCGAGAAGACCGAAACGGGGCACGAAAAGCAGGTTCAACACGAGGTCGAGCATGAGAGTCACCAAGAGGATCGCTACTATGGTCTTTTGCCGTCCGGTCATGGTGAGCATCTCTTTGCCAGTTCCGGCGATGACCGCGAAGAGCTGACCGGCCGAGAGGATCATGAGAGGTATCGCGGCATTCACGTACGCGCGACCGTATAGCGCTTCAACCAGTTCTGCCGGGGCAAATAACACGATAAGAAAAACCGGCGCGCAAACATAGACTCGCCATTTTGCGCACACATGATACAACTCCACCAGCCGCTGGTTTTCGCCGCGGGCATGCAGGTCGGCAACCATCGGCGAGAAGATACTGTCGAATGCTCCGAAGATGAGCGAGAACAGGATCGAAAGTTGACTGGCAGCCTGGTAGATGCCGGTCTCGGCTGAAGTACAAAAAGACGCGACGAAGAGGCGGTCCATGAATCCCAACAGCGCACCAGCCACGCCGGCAAAAGCTACCGAAATGGAGTAGGTAAGAAGTGCGTATCCAGGCGATTCGGCACTTATTCCCTTGGCAAACACTGCGGGAAAAAGGCCTCTGGAAAAATAGATAGACATCAGCGCGCCCAGGGCAATTCCCCCCACGGTCGCAACCACCGCGCCTGTAAGGCCCCATCCGAGCATGAACAGGACGCAGAAGAACACCAGCGCAAAGGCCGACGACGCCATGCTGGAGTAGGCGTAGTATTGCATGCGCTGCGAAAGTCTCGTCATACCACCGCCCACGGAAAAGACTGCGTATAGCGGGAAGGCGGGGGCAAAGGCCCGGATAACTGGTGACGCATCCGGCTTATGAAAAACATGCTCAGCGAGAGCGGGAGCGAAGAAATACAGAACTGCTCCGGTGGTGAACCCGCTGAGAAAGGACAGTGCAATCGACTGAGTCAGGACGCCTTTGAACTTCGACGGACTGGAGCGCGCGGAACTGGCGCCGAAATAGGTGACCCCTGCTTCAAGGCCGAGGGTGGCAACTTCCTGCAAAAGGCGGACGAGAGTCCAACCGATCGCATACAGGCCGAAGGCTGCGGTGCCCAGAAAGCGCGCCATCAGAACCTGGGCGACCATATTCAGGCCGCGCGCCGTCATGCCACCCGTCAGGCTGACGCTCGCCCCTTTGGCGAGGATTGCGGCGTCTCCGGGCATCCTCCCTTCTTCGGCGGGGTCGCGGTTCAGCCTCGATCTCCTGGCGTTCGATATGATGACTATTCCCTGCTTCCCGGAGGGGGAGATTAGCGCCTGATTCTTAGAGCGGCACAGGAGGATCAGGCTTGCTAATGATCTCATTGGATGAGTTTGACCGAGAAGTCTGCTACCTCGGCAGCCTTAGACTGACGTTACCTGAAATCGCGTCGTCCTGGGGTAGCGATGAAATGGATACGGCTCTACTGGCTTTCCAACTTACCAAAGCTCCGCAACGCTCGTTGCTCCAAATGGACCCGCTTCAACGCAGGTGGCCCCGTGCGATCAGGAGCCTGACTCAAGGCTGGAACAAGTCGCGATAGTTCTCGCCGGTTGTTCATTTCGTCCATCCGGACCCCAACTCTCGCGTCCTTTGGCACGCAACATCATGCGCGCTTCGAAGACGCCATCGGTGTTGAATTTGCCCTCGACGACGACGTTTCGACCAGGGATGGGCTCGATAGCGGTGCCTTGCTTCAAGGCCCCGCTCAGATCGACCTGCAGCATTTCCCCGCTACGAAGCACGAGCACGAAACGAGAATCGTGAATGCTCGTGATTGTGCCCCAAAAAACGGCGCTCCCGGGCTTCGCCTTCGGGAATGCGCTGGGTGCTTGCGATACCAACCGATGCGGGACTTCTCTGTGCCCTGCCGGTTTTCCTAGTGCTCTTGGCTGTGGTGTCGTGAAACCAAAGATCTTCAGTGGTCGGTAGCTCGCCACGTAAACTCTGCCGTTTGCCACGGTCGGGACCAGATTCGCGTTGCCACCCAGGTTAGGCCAGGTCCCAGCCGGACCCGACCACGGCAGCGGTAGCAGGGCGCCCGAGGCCGTGTCGTTGAAAGCGTAAACTGTAATGTTATCGTCTGTGCCGGTCGGCTGTCCGATCGCCCGGATGACGGCGGTATTCGGCTGCGTCCCGTTGGAGGAAACGGAGGTAAGTAATCCGGGATCTTGTGGAGCAGTCGCTAGCGCCGTCGAGGACACCTCGAACTGCAGCGCCGGACTGAGGGCCGTGTGGACACCCTGGCCTTCGATAGGCTGGTTTGTTACCACCAGCGGCTGTGCGTCGACCTGATCGTCCAGTATCGTGGTGGCGAGCAGGCCGAAGGTCGAAGGCATCACGTTCGCGGGTGTCAGCGTGGTTTCCGTTTGATTCCAGCCGGTACGTTGAACATCATTGTGATACGTAATCACATTCGTGCCGACTTCGAGCAATGCGGCCTCGGTCGCTGTCCCACCATAGCCAGCAACTGCGCTGTTGTTGGTCAGGAGCAGGGCCTTGCCAGTCACATTGCCAGCGGTCACCGCGGCCCGGTTGGGACGCAACGGCCCGATCGCAATCGGCCAGCTCTCGACTGCGTCTCCGGCAAACAACAGCACCAATCCGCACGCCACAACACCCGCCGCAGATCGGCCCCCCACGGTCGCAAGCCGAGGCCCGTACTGGAGCGAGCGAAGGCGCCGCAATAACGAAATCAGTTTGATGAAGCCACGCACAGCAAGATTGCTCGCTGGTTTCAACGCCCTCTGCAGTTAAGCACCCAACAATGGCATTCCATTTTTATTCCCCCGGGGCCCCATCCGGCTGACCTCGGGTCCAGCCCTCGTTAAGTCGAGCCTGCTGTCTGGATACCGGCGCGCCGCTACTTTGATCGCATCGAAGCAGCCAGTCCTCGCGCCAGTAAGTGAGTTCGCAGCGCGAGCATCCTTCCATGCCAAAACCCATGTACGAGCAGCCGCAGGTTGAGCCCTCGAGGGACACCGTGTCGCGGAGCTGCATCATCTGTCCCGTTCCATCGGCGATGATCTTGTCGAGCCGCGCTTTCACCCGGCCTCGCCGACCGCACCACAGACGCATGTCCGGCGAAAAGTACAGCCCGTGGTTACAGCCGTGCGCGTTCAAGGTCTCGATGATGCCCCGCATTGATTTCACCTCGACCCATTCTCCAGGCTGGAGGTTGCGGCCTCCTTGCCTGGACGTGGACTCGTTGCGTCCGCGCGCATACACGCCGAGAAAGATCGGGCGGATTTTCAAAAAGAACAGCCATTTTCCGATACCCTGTGCCATTTTCAAAGCGTTGAAGTTGCCCACACGGAGTCCGCTCAAATGTTTTCTCAGCCTCTGCCACCGCGAAAGCGGATAGGTGGCTTTCGACAATTCACTGGCCTGACAATAGTAGAGCTTCGGACCGTTCGAGACTTTGAGGCGGGTTCGTAATCGATCCATGCCCGGCAAATCCACCTGTGAGCAGACCGCGGTGTCTTCCACCTTACGGAGCCATGCCTCGCGCCAAAAGGTCCTGCATGCTTTCTGACAGCCGTCATGCGCGGCACCGGAACAGCGGACATCATCGAGAGTAACGACGTCATCGGATCTGAATGCGCGAGGGGAGCCCGGTCCCGAGAAGCAGATCGTCAACGCTCGTCTGGACACCCGAAATCTTTTAGAACAGAATTCGACCATTTCCGGCATGAATGGCAGGTGGTCCAATGCTCCCTCGGTGTCGAGGGTCTGGGCAATTTCGTCTGGCGGCCTCACTTCCACAAGGTCGCCGCAGCAAAGTCTGACGCTTCGTTGACTCATGTCGCCAGCTCGAGGTCGCATACCAACCCGATCATAGACGAACGGCCGACATCAGAGACGGTTGACCCCTCAGCCCCACGGTCCGGAGGAGCTTGTGCCAAACTCGCACGCCAATACCCAGTGGAGGCGGCAGGTCCTTTCGCAGGATGGCAACCTTTTTGATACGATCAGCGACACGCCAGGTGCTCGAACTGCCGCCGGGGAAGAATCCCATATCGCCTTGGCCAAGTCGCCGTTCTTCGCCTTTCTCGGTGGTAATGAAAGCCTCTCCCGAGATGACTACAACCGTCTCGTCTTCGCCGTAATGCCAATTGAAGCGTCCGGCGGTGCATTCCCAAACCGTAATGGACGAAGTACGGTCACGGCTCGTCGCCAGCATTTTGCTCCGCGCCTCGGGCGTGCCCGCCAGAATCCAGTCGGGTGGAATCGGGGCCGATTCAAGATCAGCTGAGGCTGCGCCTTCTACCACGATCAATTTGTTGTGCATCCTTTCACCTGCAGAGTCGTCGATCCGACATTGGCGTGGCGTTGACCTCGATCGCTTTTTGAGCCGACAATCACTGAGGCCTGCAGAACTTGAGGCCAGCCGCTCTCGTCAGTCTTGACGCAGCCCAAGAGTAATTGCGGTCCGCAACCGCAATCACCAATGAAACTTTTGCTCCCAGCTCTTTCCTGCGAGGATCCAAACCCCTTTCGTGTAAACTTCCTCGGCCACCTGTAGCGTTATCTGAAGAAAAGCTGCTGATGGCGTGTTACCAGCTGCGGCACATCTCGCGCCGGCAAATTCCGCTGGAGCCCGATGTCGAGCGGCTTGGTGTCGAACCGTATAGGTCTCTCGGTCGACTTGAGGGTCTCGCTGCGGTGCGGGTGCAGCCCGTAGTACTGCCAGATCCGATGGGCCGCGGCCGGCCACGCACGATCCCTTGGGTAAGCGCCACGCCTTGCAGGGGGCTATAGCTGCAGACTCGAGCAAGGCCGCGTCAATCACGGCCTGGTCCCTGGCTGCCAATTCTTTGCGACCGGTCCGCACCCGGCCTGGCCCCGCCTTGGCTGACCCTTGGCGCCGGCAGCTGTCGCCACGGCCAGCCGTGGTCTCGGATACCCTAGGCCGCGCCGGCAGCGCCCGGAGGGACCCGCCGACCGCGCTGTCCAGCACGATACGCGCTCGACTCAGCAGTGTCTGGAAAAGCTCTGCGTCGTGCACCACTGCTTCGGTTCGACTCGATCGGTTTCGCTGGCTTCCACCGGTGCGTGACGATTTTCCCGAGTCCTGCAACGTAAAAATAGCGCAACCGTGAAGACCCAGTTGCGGGATACAACATCAGCCTCTCTATACGCCCATGTATAAACGAATTAAATTTTTACGGTCGGAGAACATTTACCCCAGATGGAGCCAGTAGACTCTCATGCCAGTGCAGAACTCTCCTTGATGCCGCCCACAACACACCGATAGAAGCTGTTCCATGCGCTCGCGAAGCGAGCGACGGTGAAGCCGGAAACGGCATCCTGGGCGCGCCGTCCCAGCTCTGTACGGCGGTCTGCAGACAGGGTCAGCAGTTCATTGAGTGCCTCCCGCACTGCCGGCGCGGTACGTTCGATAACGAACGCATTCTCGTGATCACTGACAAAATCCTCGACGCCATACACGCGGGTGACTATCAACGGTAGTCCGGCCGCGGCCGCCTCGTAAGTGGACAGGGAGAACGTCTCGTAGGCTGAGGGGAACACGAACGCGTCGGCAACCCAGAGAAATGGCCGCACCTCGGTCTGATGTCCGACGAACATGACCTGGTCACCAATGCCGAGCGCCGCTGCGCGCCGAATGTAGTCTCGGACCAACGACCCTTCTCCGCCGACAACCAGAAGCTTCACGTCGCTTCGCGCGATGTCGTGCATTGCCTCCATCACCAGCGCTAAGCCTTTGCGCTCGAAATGTCCAAGTGCAGTAAACACAAGAACCAGATCACTCTCGGCCAGTCCGAGTTTGTGGCGCAGACCGGCTCGATCGAAATCCGCCGGCGGCCTCAAGGCTTCCACGTCGATCGGGTTGCTGATCACGGTCACCTTCCCGGCGAGCCCTGGAAACTCCCGTATCAACTCGCGCGCCAGCCCCGCGGATGGAACAACAACATGTTTGGCGGCCCGGTAAACGAGCGGTTCCATCGACGCGTGAAGTCGGTGGTCGAGCCAGTGCGCCAGGACCTGGTAGTCCAACAGCATGCCGGCCGAAAAGCCCCCTGCCCCTCTCAGGTAGGCACGATGACAAAAGTGAGCGTAGACAACATCGACGCTCAGGCGATTACTCTCGACACCTTGGATCAGGTCGGCCGGCGGGCCGCCGTTGCGACGATACCGTCGCCAGGCGCGGCCGGCTTCCAGATGGAATAATACGAACAGCGCGGCCGACGGCCGCAGCGGCACCCTTATCGGGATATAGCGAATGCGATCCGATCGTGGGTTGTCGAACTCCGGGGCCAGAACGATGAATTCGTGCTCTTCACACAACGCCAACATCATCCGTCTGTGGCAACTCCCGATCGCATTGGCCGGAGTTACGCGATAATCACAAATGGCGATTCTCATGCCACTGCCCTTTGCCCGCGTACCCGAAGATTTGCCGGCCGGATTCGTTCATCCGCGACCCCATTCGGGCCCCATCTCACCGCCGGCTAAAGCCGCGGCCCCCAAGTGTTACCGCACCGCAGCGCTTTCCCGACCAGCACCTTCACTTCAATGATCGCTGCACTGCCCCATCGGGTATGACCCTGTCAGCCGCTTGGCCGGCTGTCTCTCACAACACGTTCCGCATGGCCATTCTGCGCCGCTCGGCGCAGCGCCAGTTCATAAGCCTGTATAATCAGGGGGTAATTCACCTCAGCCGTATACCTGGTTTCGAACACCTGTCGGGCGTTGTCGCTGATTTGACGAAGCTCTTCGGGATGTTCTAAAGCCCATGCAACCTTTGCTCTAATATCCTCGACCACTCCCGGCCGAAACAGTAATCCGGTTTTTCGATCACTGATCAGCTCCGCCATGCCACCGAGGCGCGAAGCAACCACAGGCACACCGCAAGCGAAGGCTTCGACAATAACCATCGGCGACATCTCATACCACTCCGATGGAACGAGCAAAACCGCGGCACCTTTCATCATTTCCAGCAGCTCTTTGCGCGGTACAGCGCCAACCATCCGGACGTTTGCCAGGCTTCCATGCCCAATTGCCTTACTGATCTCTACTCTTTTTGGCCCGTCACCCACTATCAACAGCGACACATTCTTTATCTTTTCCCACGCCTTGACGAGTGTCAGTACCCGCTTCTCGGGCGATAATCGGCCGGCAAACAGTGCATAATCGGTCGAACTCTCCTTTCGGACACCAGGATCGGGGTGAACAAAATTGGGCTTTATAATGATCTTTCCTGGCTGTACACCCGCCTCAATCAATTTCATTCTGCCGAACTCGTTTAGGGCCAAAAACACATCCACCAGATCCCTCCACGTCCCGAGGACTCGATGAATGGCCAGCACCATCGCAGCGGCAGCGGTTTGAGCCACTGAATCGCGGTAACAGCCATGAATTAGTGCCGGCAGCGGCCCCTTCCAGCCCAGGCAGTCTTCGCAAACATGGTCGGCGCGAAAATAGTCGCCACGGACACAGCTCATTCGATAATTGTGTATCGTCTGCACCACCGGCACGCCCAGACGTTTGCACACCCAATAGCTGGAAGGAGAGATCAGCGGAAACGTGTTATGAAAGTGAGCTACATCCGGCCTTCTGCGGCAAATGAGCGCCTGGATTTCCGCTGCGGCCTTACGTGACCACAACGATTGTCTGGCGAAGTACAGCTTGCTGAACAGATCGTCGCCACGTTCCCGGTTTGAACGCCGATACTCAATTACTTCGTGGCCATGAGCCCGAAGCAGTTGAGATTCCTGGTCGACGACCACATCTTCACCGCCACCTTGTCGATAGACATTATGCACGCTCAGGATTTTCAACTGGGCATTCCCGATAAGAGCGAGGAGTTAGTAACGTAACTCACATCCGGGCGTCCTCCAATCTGCCGGCACAGGTCGGCGAGCGCATCCCACAGACCCAAATCGTCTATTTCCCATGAATGTCCCCACAGGTGAAACGTCCCGTTAAGCCGGCACGCATCGTGGAATGCTTGTAGCGACAGACGATGTAGATCTCCTTCGAAGCGCCATCGCCTTCCCCAGGCTACCAGACCTCTGATGTTAAGTTCTCGTAGCGCATGTCTTAAATGGACGAAACGTGAATGCGTGGCAAATTGGAGCGTGACGGGCATACGGAAGCGGTCCAGCACTCGGCCTATTGCGAAGCTTTCAGTAGTTCTGGCGAGGTGGTACCCGGTCTTACGAGCGATCAGCGCAGTATGGTTGTTGAATTTGCCAAATGGATAGCAGAATGACGTCACCTCCCTGCCGAGCAGTTGTTCCAATTTGTCTTTGCTTTCGGCCATTTCACCACTAACATTGCTCGACCGCGTCAACACTGAATGCGTCAGACCGTGCGATCCTATTTCCATCCCCATGGCGGATAAGTCGAGCAGCTGCTGCGCGTCCAGTTGGGGTCTGTCGATGCTTATCGGAACATAAAACGTGGCACGTAGCCCGCAGTCAACCATCAGTCGCGCCATTCGCAGGTCCAGTGGGTGCCCGTCATCCCAGCTCAGCGTTACTCGCGGTCGTGGGTTTGCAAAAGGCTGGCTAAGCATCGGCGACTCTCGGTTGACCGATACGCTCACGCTGTCAAGCGTTCAAAGCCACCGTGGCCTGTGCGACGCTGCGGCTTCGTCTCCACCTCAGAGACCTGCCGCCTTCCTGGCGAGACACCCGCTTGGCATGCTATCAAGCGCTGACCGATCGCCATCACGATCCAGAATATGCCGTTTAACTCAGGGCGCTCGAAAAACAGCCCGAACATTGCAACGCCGAACATTGCCGCCAGACAATTGGCAACCGCTAGCTCTTCGGCGCTCCGTTTGCGTCGCGCGACCACAAACAGGTGCACCAGAATAAAGAACCAACAGAACAGGACGGCCATCAAACCAACCAGACCCATGCGGGCCGCGAGAAAGAGAAACGTATTGTGAGGCATTCCCATGTTGAAGCGGCCTGCCCCCAGCTCGGCCTGCAAGGAGTGGAGGGTGGAGGGAAGAAGCATACGGCCAAATCCCACGCCGAGCACGGGATGCGTAAGCCACAGCGCGAAAGTGATTTTCCATCTTATCATCCGAAAAGCCGCGGTTGGATCTCCTGACGGACCACCTATCACTGCACTGAGTACGGAAAGCCGAAGTCCTCGCAGCAGCCGGGCACCCGGGATGAACAAAGGTATTAATGGTGAGAGGAACACTAGCAGGGCCAGGAACCCGGCGAATAGCGCGAAGCGGATACGATTTTTGGGAGTCGAACACAGGAAGGTCGCCCCCGCAGCAAGAGCCACTCCTACCACCCCTGCGCGGCTGGTGCTTGCCGCAAGAGCAAGCAGGCATACCATGGCGCACATTACGTGGAAAAGGTGCAGTTTGGGCTCGAAGCTGAAGTAGGCAAACAGCGCCACCAGGGAAAATACGCTGAATACAACTCCGTCTCCCGCGCCAATCTCGGGAACCGCGTGGCCGAGGATGAGACGGGTATTTTTGTATTCGAACGGGCCGATGTTAATGCCGCTCGCTATTTGGAACAGCAGCATAAGCGCAAGTACCACGCCGGCGTAAGTAAGATATCTCAACAGCCGTACCGCATCGCGACGGTCGCGGATCGCAAAGCAGGTGAGAGGAAAGAACACGCTGTAGGCGAAGATCGCCAGGTCGCGCAGAGCGTAAAGGCCATATTCGGAGAAGGCGAGCACAAAGTAGAGGGTCGCGAGTATGCAGAGAATCCAGACAACGCGTCCGACCGGCCCGGCCCCGTACCCCTCCGATAGCCAGTACAGGAGCCGTGCTGGGCATCGAACCAACGACACCGCGAGTAGCAGCATCAGGGTAATATCGGTCAGAAAGATTGGAGCCGGTCCGATGTGAATGCCGAGTTTCGCCGCAGGAAGGCCCCCGACTCCCATCACCACGATGTAGGCCAGTACAAGCCATAGTTCCGCCGTCATCTTCCGAAGCCCCAGCACCCGAACCATCGAATTACGCGCAGGCACCAACACCTTTGGCGGGGCGTACAGTGAACCGCGTAGATGTGCCCTGATAAGTGCCATCGGATGCGCACGCGTTGTCATCTGTGAAGCTCCAACTTCACGCCGTCGTCATCTTGCCTCACTCGTCAGCATCGGTCCGCTTCTGCGATTAAAAGGGCAACCAGGTATTCGCGCCTAGTCTGTCGCCCTAAGCTTCGCTCGAACGTCTAGCAGGTTGCGGAAACACTCGAGTAACACCTGACTAGTTAATAATCTTAGCATGGGGCCGCTCATCGAAGCGCGTAATTGCCTAGGCCGAAATGACTTGCAAAAGGCTTTTTCCGCAACCTGCTAGAGCTTGTCGTCCAACTAAGCGCGGCGACGACCGTGAGCATGGGCCGTAGCGGGCACCCAATAACAAGCCTCCACTTAAGAAAACGCAGCGCTGAGGCGAGCAGCAGTAACGCGACGCACCGGATGAGAGTGAACCCGACAAACTTAAGCCTTGTATAGCGTACTCGCGCTACTGCCTTCCCGACTTCAATCCATGTAAAGAAAAGCAACCCGAACTCGATAAAACAACCAGCAGCACCGAAAGGCGCTTCTTTTGTTCGTGCCGACAACTGTACTTTCGCCGACGATCGTCAATTCGTCGTACACGCCCGCTTTCAGTAAATAACAATCGTAATCGTACACAAGGTTTTCAGTTGTGATCCCGCTCGGACCCGCGTCACGAGAATATCGCTTCCTGTTCGCAGAGCTCCCGAACCCTAGTCCGGGCTCGCTCGGTTCAATCACGCCATCATGCTCTAAAGAAGGAAAACCGGGACGTCTTTTACAAATCCCGCCGACAACTTGCTTGACACTCACCACCGCACCCAGAAAGGCGGCAATGTGAGGTCATCTACGCATTAAACCTGTTGCGGATAGCGCACAGAAGCACATGAAACGAATTTGTGAGCGGGGTATTCCATGCTTTCCGAGACTTCTTCGTCGAAGTTGGTATGAAGAATATTTGGTCCGCCCAATCGTATAGCTCGTCGTACGCATCGTACACACTATACGAATAGGCCACGCCGTCTCCGTCCGAGTATCTATGGCACGCGCCTAGCGTTTTAATATAATACGCGTAATTGAACATTTGGGTCTTACAGAGAATTAGGCTTGATAACCTTCTCAGAGTGCCGCCATAGGCAAATCTATTTTCGTCAGATAGAAATATTGCCTTTTTTGAAACACGCATCATCTCTTTTACCGCTGGCATCGGATTTCTGATGTGATGAAAGACCCCCAGTTCACAAGCGACGTCAAATTCCCGGTCAGCGAACGGCATGTGCTCTGCAACGCCATTATGGATACATTCCGCAGGAATGTTTTTCTTCCTGGCCACATTCAGAAGTTCTTGGACCTGCTCCAGTCCCTGTGCCGATAATCCGCTCTCCAGGAAGCAGAGCAAGCCACGGCCCGTGCCACACCCTACGTCCAAGACGCTGCGCGCACCGATCATCTTGCTGAGAGCAATTATAATCCTTATTGCATATTGATGCTCAAGATCATGTCCATGCATTTCATCATATCTTTCCGCTGTGTCTTTGTAATATTTGCTCTGAGCCTGAGTTGTTTTGTCCATAAAACATCCGAGCCTGAGAAGATTCTTCCGCGAGACGCCGCCGCATCAACGTTCTTTCGGTGAGACTATTTCGCGGGAAATAATTCGGAAGACCGGCTTGAGCTGCGCGAAAGTCAATACGCGCCCCGAGCCATCAATACCACGGTGATGGTCCGTGCCAAAATGTACAGGTCAAGCCAGAGCGACCAGTTCTTGACGTAATAGGTATCGAAGCGCTCCTGCTCCTCGATCCTGCCGTTGCTTCGCACCATTATCTGCCACAGGCCCGTCAGGCCGGGCCGCACCGCACTGCGGAGCTTCTTAGCATCGGGCGACAGCATCGCAAGGTGATAATCGGGAAAGGGCCGTGGCCCAACCAGGCTCATTTCCCCAACGATGACATTCCACAGTTGTGGCAACTCGTCGAGGCTCAGCCGCCGCAGCAGGGTTCCGACTACCGGTATCAGGCGCGGGTCCCGAAGCAGCTTGGCGCTTCGCTGCCATTGCCGCCGAAGTGCTGGATCCCGCTCGAGAAGCTCGGCCAGGCGAGTGTCCGCATCTGCATGCATGGTGCGCAGTTTCCAAACCTTGAACTTTCGTCCATCCAACCCTTCTCGCTGCTGTCGAAAGAACACCGGCCCGGGGCTCGCCACTTTTATCAGCGCTGCGCAGAACACAACTATGGGCAAGGCAATCACTAATCCTGCAGTGCCCAGAACAATGTCGATAAATCGTTTGATAATCTGATTGGGGCGGCGCAGCAGCTCATTACTGAACTCAATGCCCAACACCCCACCCAAATTACGAACTTTAACCCGTTCAACTGGAAACAGTCGGTCCTCGCGGATGAATACGATGTGCCGAAGCCTGGTTTGTATTTGAACCAACTGCGTCATAACCGACGAATCGTCCCAGGCGAGCAGCGTGGTCACACCTTGTCGTGCGAGTTCAGGGACCAGCTCCAACCCCCCGAGAATCGGGATATTTTCGATTGTCTGGCCCAGCCGCTGACCGTCGGAGCAGAGTACCCCTACAACGGCGTACCCGAGCGAGAAGGCTCGTTTGAGTGAACGTATGGTCAGCCTTGCCTGGGACGAAGTCCCGAAGACTACTGTGGGCTCGCTCCACCAGCGAAACGGCTTGACTATCGAAAGCGTCAACAGCCGGCACAACGGTACGACAACCAGAGCACTTGCCCACGCAATACTGAATGTCATGCGCGAGAAGGTTGGATGGGCCTTCAGCGCGAAGCTCGCAGCGGCCACAGCTAAAAATGAAATGCTGGTACAGTAAAAGAGACGCCTTAACATCTCGACTGCGCCCAAACCAAATCCTGGATAGAGACCGGCAGCCGCATAGGCGAGAGGAAACAGGCAAAGCAATGGCAATAATGAAAGATACTCGGAGACCGGTTGGTGCAGTATGGCGTCGGCCCAGACCAGGTAACCAAACATCGATGCCATCAGCAGAGCGAACAGGTCACAAAAGAGCAACACACCGTTACGCGCGAGCAGGGAGATGAGACGCGTCCGGGGCCCGCGCCACGGATCATTGCGAATAGCTCGCGTGCCCGAGCCGGAATCCGCCGACTCGAAGCTGGTTTGTACAACTAGCGGTTGGTACCTGAACATACCGCTACTCTGACTCGCTAAACGACGGTATTCACCGCGAAAGCTACCGTTGCTGTGGACTAAACGAGGGACTCAGCCTGAAACCTTTGCCCGACCCGTGCCGCTGTCCGCATAGCCGCCAAGAGGGTGACGCGGGGAGTTGCGCCTTGCGGACCGCCGGCTGAACAGCTCACGAATTACCAGCCCTACGAAAAGTGGATTGTTAACCAGATAACGGGGCCCTAAGCGCCTGGGCTCCTGGATCAGGCGAAACATCCATTCGAGCCCCGCCCGCATGACCCATCTTGGCGCTTGCCGCTTCGCGCCGGCGTGAAAATCAAACGCGGCGCCAACGCCGATCAAAACCGGAGCGTGCAACCGGCCGACATGCTGCGCCATCCACATCTCCTGCTTTGGAGTGCTGACGCCTACCCACACGATGTGCGGGCGGGTGCTATTGATGCGCGTTACAATCTGCTCGTCTTCGGCCGGCTCTAGAGGGCGAAATGGTGGCGAATAGGTGCCTACTACCTTCAAGCCTGGAAGACGCGCCTGGAAACGAGCTGCGAGCCGGTCGGCAATTCCCGCAGCACCTCCGTAAAGGAAGTGGCGATATCCACGGTCCAAAGATCGTTCACAAAGCGCCAGCATCAGGTCAGGACCATAGACACGAGACACGTGACGAAGACCTTTCAGTCGGCTCAGCCAGACCAGCGGCATACCATCCGGGACAACCAGCCCCGCGGCGTTATGGACGTCTCGAACTGCTGGTTTGCGGTAGGATTCCATGATGCCATGAACGCCGGTGACACATACGTAGTGTGGTTCGTCGCGCGAAATCCATCCATCTATCGTATCCAACGCTACGGCCGGGTTTATGGCGCTCACTCCAACTCCCAAAATGTTGAGTCGCTGGCTCATCGGATTACTTTCCTGTAGCTATCTGCTTGTCTCGCGCCTCTATTTCCATCGAGCTGGCGCTCTTGACCTGACCTTCGATCCATCGGTAGGTCCGGGTTAGGCCCTCCTCAAGGCTGATCTCGGGCGTCCAGCCCAGAACTTGTTCGAGTCGGGTATTATCGGAATTCCTGCCTCGCACGCCCTGTGGCCCTGCAATATGTCTTTTTATGATTTTGATTCCGGCAATCCCGGCTACCATGTCCGCCAGTTCGTCGATAGTAATCAGCCGGTTTTGTCCTAGATTCAGGGGCAATTGGTAATCAGACCGCATCAGTCTGCAGATGCCCATCACACAATCGTCGATATAGCAGAACGACCGGGTCTGCTGACCGTCGCCCCATAGCTCGATCTGGTGATTGCCCGTCAGCTTTGCAATCGCTACCTTGCGGCACAGGGCGGCCGGGGCTTTTTCCCGGCCTCCGGTCCAGCTGCCCAGAGGTCCGAAAATATTGTGAAAGCGGACAATTCGGGTCTCCATTCCATATTCTTCACAATAGTGAAGGCATAATCTCTCGGTGATTAACTTCTCCCAGCCATAAGCGTCCTGCGGCTGCGCCGGATAGGCATCGTCCTCCTTCAACGGAAGTACATTGACGTCGTTCTGGCGGTACTCGGGATAGACGCAGGCAGAGGAACTATACAGATACCTCTTCACCCCGTTTAGGCGGGCGGCCTCCAGCGAGTGAATATTGATGAGGGCGTTGTTGTGAAGAATGCGCGCGTGGTTGGCGGAGATGAAGCCCATTCCGCCCATGTCGGCTGCCAGCGCGTACACCTCGTCAACACCGGCGGTTGCCTCGAGGCAGTTTTCCCAGCGACGAAGATCGGTCTCGACAAATTCGTCGGCAGCGCTTGGCTCGTACTCGGGGGGCTTGACATCAGCGCCCCTTACCCAATGCCCCTGGCGTTTCAAATCGACCACCAGGTGATGGCCAATGAAGCCGCCAGCGCCGGTTACCAAAATTTTCGTCACGTTCGTTTACCTCCAGATTTTGCGATCGAACCAGGCAGCTTACAGGCGGCGATAAACAGCACGGCTCCAAAATCTCGGTTGCCGCTTGATCCTTTCAACGCTTTCTGCGCTATCCATACGATTCGCAAGCCCGTCGCGGGTCGCCAAGGCAGGGGCCGCTGGTGCCGATTTCGCGGCTCAAAATGACAATGCCTTTAGGCACCAGGCTTACCGCATATCCAGTTGACTCGTGTTTCGAAGAGCCAAGGCCTTTCCATCATTGGAACGGAGCCGCAAAAGCGACACACGATCCAGTCAGCGACTGAAGCTCACTTCCACCGCCCGGTCGATATCAGCGCCCTCATCTTCGGCGTTATAACTCGCGGGAGGTGCTAGCTTTCCGCCTGCAAGGTTCCGTTCACCCCCTGCCACTTGTGGTAATGTGGGTAATAGTAATCGCGAGCACTTCTATGGGTGCTGATATCGATTTGATTCTGAACAATCCCCAGCAAGGGCGCGTGAATTTGATTCAGGCGCGTACAAACGTGTCTGACGCGCTGCTTGGGAATTCGCGGGCCCACCACCAGCAGCACACCGTCCACCATCGTCATCAAGTGAAGGGTATCGGTCACCGGCATCACAGGAGCCGAATCAATCAAGATACAGTCGTAATGGTCCTTTAGATTCGACAGCAGATCAGTCATGACTTGCGAACCCAGCAGCCGGCCAGGGTTGGGAGGTGCTGACCCGGAGGTAATGCAGTCGAGCCCGTCAACACTGGTCGGCCGAATAAGATCGTCAAGCCCTTTTTGACCGGTGAGGATGTCCGTGAGCCCCTCATGGTTGCTCACTGCCAGCAGTTCATGACAGCGCGGGTTTCGAAGATCGGCATCGATCAAAAGCACTTTGCTGCCCATTTGCGCGAATGCGATGGCAGTGTTGATCGCGGTGACAGTCTTGCCTTCACCCGGAACGCCACTGGTGACGAGTATCACCTTGGGCGGCTCGCCGGCCCGGGATAGCAACAGACCAAGCCGTAGTGCGCGATAGGCTTCGGTGGCGGCCGAGAATCCATTATGTTTATCCACGACAATCACGGCGCCGTTGACCTCGCTGGCGGAACCGGAGCGACTCAGTAAATAACCCTTTGAGCCGTAGTTGACTCGCTCCAATTTCCGAAAATCCGGCACGATGGCCAGATTCGGCAACCCGACGTAGTGCTCAATCTCATCCGAGTCCTTGAAGGTATCGTCGAAACGCTCGAGGAAACAGGCCAAGCTTATGCCGACCAGCAGCGCAATCAGTCCGCAGGATGCCAGAGCCAGCAACGTCTTCGGACTTGAGGGCAGCAGGGGCGGAGCAGCGCGATCGAGCACTGACACGTTAGAGGCCGACACGCCCGCCGCCATACCCATCTGGGTCATGCGTTGAAGCACGTTCTTGTACAGGTTTCGGTTGGTCTCCACTGCACGGGACAGAATGGCATCCCGCAGTGAGGCATCGTTCAGAGCGAGAGCCCGATTTTTCTCCTGATTGATCTTGTCGTTCAGTTTCCTCTCCCGTTCTACAGCCGCCTGATAGCTCAGACTTATGCCGGTGGCGACTCGATGCAGTTCCCGATTGAGGTGAGCTTGCGTCTCTTTCAGCTTGGCGCCGAGTTCGGCCAGGGGCGGAAAGCTGGGCTTATACTGATCCGCCAGGCTTGCGTAGTCAGCCTGGATCCGTGCCTGCTGCTGCCGCAGATTCTGGATGAGTGTATCATCGGCTATTGCGGGCAGAGCGTCATAGTTTCGAGTCTGGATGAGATGATTTTCAGTGTCGAGCGTGATGCGCTGGGTTTCCGTTTCGGTAAGTGCCTTGTTCAAATCAACCAGACGCTCCATCACCACCTTGTTGCCGTCATCGTCGGATGAATCGGCCACGATTCCGCGTTGACGCCGGTAGGCATTCAAGGCGGCTTCCGACTTTTCAACCTTCGCTTCCAGTTCGGTCAATTTTGTCCGCAGGTACTTTACTGCGTTCTCGCTGGCCTCGGCGTGGAGTTCCGTTCCGCGAGCGATATACGCCTGAACATGAGCGTTAACGATGCGCGAGGACAGGATTGGGTCGGGCGTCCCAAAGGCCACCGTGACAAGGCGTGTTCCCGGCTCGGGTCGGATTGTCAGGCGTTTCAGATATGCGTCAATGACACGGGGGCTGACTCCGAGCGTGCCATCATTTTGGTTCTGGTTATGGACCGCAGAAGCTTTGGGATCTTCAGGCCGGGCTGCCTGGGCGAGAAATCCGGGTCCCCAGGCGGCGGTCTTGGATGTGCGAAGAAACGGCGCCTTCTGGAGATTAAGCTCGCGGATTACCCGCGCGGCAAGACTCCGACTCTGCAGTATCTTGTACTGCGTACCGTAGTAGTCCTCTTCGGCATCTCCTCCGGATTCTTGGGTTGTCAATTCTCCCATGTTCAGAACTTGAGGTGCTTGAGCTTCAATCAGAACAGTGCTCGCTGCCGTATAGGTTGGAGTCATGAGAAATATGATCAGGCCCGTAGCCGCGAGCGTGCCGATTACCAGCGTGACAATAAGCCGCCAGCGCTTGGAAATTACGCGCCAGTACTCGCGAAAGTCTGGCTGGTCCTGATTGAATATCCGGTCCGGGTCGGGAGAGCTGGCAGTGACCTCGGCAGCGGTACGTCTGATGAGATATGGACTTAAATCTTGCATGGTTCCCTGAATCCGTTACATGGCGGAGAACGCGAAGAGGTTTGGAAGCGGCGCGCGGCAGTCCATTTCTGAATCTGGGCCCGGCTTACGCCTGGCAACGGCCGCGAACCGGCCCTACAGGACCGGCAATCCGATCCCCATCCCCAGGTGGCTGATAAGAAAGTACAGGGAATAGGGCACCGCACCCGCGACCGACCGTTCAACGACCACTACATCTCCGCCCTCCAGCGGCGCGTCGGGCTCGGTGCCGCTTTTGAGCTTGGAAAGATCAAGCGGCAGATTAAATTTTCCGCCGTTGCCCTGCTCGCGTAGAAGTGTCGCCGACGAGGTGAACTCCGCGCCGCCTGCGGCGGCGATCGCGCTCAGAACCGTCATGCCCGGAGTGATCTTGAACTTGCCGGGGTTCGGCACCCATCCTTCCACCGTCACCTCGCCGGCCGCCGGTACGATGATCACGTCACTGGGTCTGACCTGCAGCTCAAGATAGCGTTGATTGTCAGCCTGAGACAGGTTGATAACCACCTGGCCGCCCAGCGTCGGCTGCGCATGAGACCAATCATCCGGAGGAGCGTCGCGGACGAACGTTGCAGCTGCCAGCTGGGCCCTGCTGTGCGCCGCTGCACGCGGCGCCGGGACCAGGATAATCCGTGAGGCTGCGTCTTCGGTTCTCCCGCCCGCCCGGCCGAGCATGGTCATTACGGTGTCGGAACGACTGGTCAGCATATAACGGCCCGGGTTCTTGACTGAACCTAATACCGCGACATCCCGGTTTTCGGTGTGTTCGAGGAACACCCCGACCTGTGGCTTGTAAACGTAGTTGGCTACGCGCCGGATCAACTCATCCCGGAGACCGGCTTCGGTCAGGCCGGAAACATTGATCACACCCAGCATCGGCAGGGCGATCGTCCCCTCCTCCGATACTCGGACAACATCGCCTTGCCCGTCGTACGGACCGTTGTTCGGCGGCAGAACAAGCGTGTCCTCCTGCGAAACTTGAACCGCCCGCGCTGCCTGGCTGTTGAGCTGCGGCAAGGAGATCCGCAGCACGTCACCCGGACCCAGAGCGAAGTTCGAGGACGCGTCGCCGGCAGCCGACTCGGTGCGGCGCTCCCAAAGCCCCTGCAGGGCCTGGGCGTCGTCTTCCCCGGGTGCGACGTTCTCAACCACCGGTGTCACCTGCGCAACTTCCCGAAGCTTTTTCGAACCTGTGTTCACGTCGGAAGCCGCATAAGGCATTCGTTCTGCCTGCCCGGAAGGCACAGAAGTCGCGCACCCGGCCAGGAACAGCAGGCCAAGAGAAACGACCCGGAACCTGGTACGAAATGTTCCAGGAATCGAATTCATCGTCAGGTCCTCGCTATCCGTGTGAGGCGACATCCTGTCAACGGAAATAAAGCGCGACCCCCGTAATATACTTTCGATTGCTTTTCCAAAGCTCCCGAGTGCCTCCAGATGATGGTGCTCGATTTTGTCTCGCAGGTTGGTATTAGGACGACATGCGTCCGCCCTCCCGTGCACAGGCATTCTCAGTAGTCAGTCTGTCGAGCCGCCGAACGATCAAACCCTGCAGTGACACGCTATACTTACTCGCAGAACCCTGCGTTATGGGAGGCGTTTTTCACTCGGCATCCCTGTTCATGTGTGAGAAAGAGCTATGGATCGTTGACGCGAGAAGCTAAAAATAACATTCTTCTGATAGCCGGGCGTCAAAAGGTGGCGATAGTGCATGCAGCCACTGCGAGCACAGCGCGCATCATCGTGAATGTGATGGATTCAGATCGGATCCCTGTTGCTTTTGAGGCCAGCTGGGCGCCGTTCGGCTCCGTCTCCGCCTGACCGGGCGCCGTGCAAGGCGTTCACAAGCTCCCTGATATCATCCTGCGTTGTCTCACCGTGCGTCACGCAGGCCCGGATGACCTCCCGCCCCTCGAAAGTCGCCGTCGCCACCCAGACGCGGCCGGTGGAGAGCATCTTTCGCACGATCGACCGTGCGTCATCGGACCGGGGCGGAGGCTGGATGCACAACACGCCCACCGGCGAGTCGTTAAGAATCGCCCAGCCCCGATCCATAAGCTCTTCCTTGAGCAGGTTCGTCAGCTCGATCGATCGCTCCACATGCTCTCCGTAACCAGCCCATCCGGCCGCTGCCAGCGACAGAAACAGCCGCAGCCCGAGAAAGCGTCGCGACCATTGGACAGTTGTCACGTAAGGATCGAGATTGGGAACATTGGAAGGCATAAAGCCGGTCGAGACCTGAAAGGCCGAAGATAAAACGGGCGCGTGCCGGGTGAGGAACATACCGCAGCCCATGGTCGTCGCGAACCATTTGTGCGCATCGATGGTGATGGAGTCGGCCTGCTCAATTCCTTCGAGCGTGCCACGCAGCCGATTGGAGGCAATGAGCGCACCGCCCCAAGCCGCGTCCACGTGATACCAGAGACCACAGCTTCGAGCGAGCCTGGCGCAGGCAACGAGCGGATCAATCATTCCGGCATTCGTCGTTCCGGCCGTCGCCGCGATCATGACGGGAACGCAACCCCGGTCGCAATCGCCGCTCAGCGTTTGAGCCAGGGCGTCCACGTCCATACGACCGCAGCCATCGGTGGCCACCAAACGCGCCGCGGAACGACCGATACCCGCCTGATGCGCGATCTTCAGCCAGGCAAGGTGGCTCTCGCTCGAGACATAGAAGACCGGCGGACCGCGAAAGCAGCGCGCTCCTTCCGTCGCAAATCCGTCGTTCGATCGGGTCAGTGCACAGATAAGAGCGGTATAGTTCGCCTCCGACCCGGCGGTTGTGAAGTGACCACCCGCCCGCGGCAGGCCGGCGCGACCGCCGACCGAGCGAATGACATGCGCCTCGATCTCGACCGCAGCCGGTGACGTGGTAGAGGTCGCGAGCTGCGGATTGAACACCCCCGCAATACGGTCTGCGCACTGCGCAGGGAACGTGGGAGCCGGATTGAACAGCCCGAAATAACGGGGATGCGTCACGTGAACCAAGCCATGCTCCATCTGCGCGATAATCCACGACAGGAGCTCGCCGAGTGACCGCGGCGTGCGAAAATCGAAGCCGGCAAGTTCGCGCTTGAACGCAACCAGGTCGAGCGTAGGTGTGACGGAGCCTGCCGCGATCCGCTCATTGGCACAGGCCAGTTCCCGGGTCAGGAAGTCGTCCCAGCGCTCGCGAACTTCGCGCGCCGGGAAAAGCGCCGAGGTGCGCTTGGATGGCTCGCCATGATTTCCCATCTGCTCTGGCGACGCCCCTCGGTCAGGCCGCGCTGCACATAGGGCTCGCAACCTCCACTCGACGCCTGTCGAGTCTGCCTCCCCAATCGCTCCGTGGCCGAAACCCGTCAGGCGGGACCGGAGGCGGCAAGAGCGATTGAAAGGCCTACTCAGTCGATCCACTCACGTCGGCAATGAATCAACCGTGGCTTTCCAGGCAAAAAGGGTCACTGGTTTGACTCTCCTTACCCGGTCTCCTTCAGATCGCTACGCACTCTCGCGAAAGGACAACTTCGTCGGGCCGAGTCTTCGGGATTTTTGCTCTGCCAGGTGCGATAACCAGTTCGCGTAGATGCACACCGCCGGTCCAAACCAGGGCTGGGCCAGTTTTCCCCCGGCTATGGCAGCAGGAAACCTCGAAAACGAGCCAATGCCTCGGTTCCGAACCGCCTGCTGTCGGAAGGTGGCGAGCGCAGATGCAGCGTCCTCATCGAAATAACCGCAAGGCATTTCAGGGTAGCTATTCCTTTCGCCGGTGAGGAACCCTCTGATGTCCCGGCGATATTCGCGGAGCAATGCCCTGGCATCATATTCCGGGTGGCCCTGCACGAAAATGAACAGGCTCTTCGTCTGCTTGACGAACATATCAGCGCCGGCGCCGGGCAGACGCGAGAGAATACAATAGCCCCTCGAGAGAAGCGCCTCCTCTGGCAGTTCATTGAATCGGGAATGCGGAACGCGCCATCGAGATGGAGCGCCGACCATGATGGTGTGGTCCCGAGCCTTAACGCAGTCGAATACCCCGGAGAGCTTCTCGCCGAGCGGATACCGGTCTATACCGTCGAGATGAAGGACGGCGGCGTGCGCTGCAAGACACGACCAGATTGTCGAAATGGCATGGGTTTCCGCCCACTCGACAAGTTTCCTCAGGGCTGGCCAGTAGGGCTCATCTGCCAAGGCAGGCGCGCGCGGCGCAGTGCCTGTTACAATCAATCCATCGAGATGACTTGCCCACAGTTCGCTGATGTCCTCGTAGCATTGGCTGACATGCGACCGGCCGGCGTCTGCGCGCGGAACCTCCGGCAAAGAGAAAAACCTCAGGCAAACCGCGAAGTTGTGCGCTGCAGCGAACAGCAGTTCACGGAATTGTCGTTCGGTGCTCTGCAGCGCCGCGTCCGGCATGTTGTTGACCAGCCCGATTACAAGCGGGGCGGCGGTGCCGCCGGATCGCGTCTCCTGCGGGGGAAGGCTGGCTGAAAGCGTTGCCATCATGAGCTCGCGACGGAGTAGCGATGACTATCCTCCCCGACTGACTCTTTGCGGTTCGCGGCTGCTGCCGCGCCGAGCGCCTGATCGAGGTCGGCAATGATATCGTCGGCATGCTCAATTCCGACGCTGAGCCTTATGGTCTCGGGCTCAACGCCTGCCTTCCGCTGCTCTTCGACCGACATCTGCCTATGCGTTGTCGACGCTGGATGACAGGCAAGGGATTTGGCATCACCCAGATTGACCAGCCTCTTGACCAGCTTGAGCGCGTTATAAAACCTGATGCCGCCCTCAAATCCGCCGTGAATTCCAAAGGTCATCAGCGAGCATGCCCTGCCGCCGAGATATTTCTGCGCAAGACCGTGGTAGGGATTATCCGGGAATCCTGCGTAATTGACCGAGTCCACCCGGGTGTCGTGGCGCAGGAATTCGGCGACCCGTTTCGCATTCTCAACGTGCCGCTCGACCCGAAGAGCGACCGTTTCGATACCCTGCAGCAACAGAAACGCACTCAGCGGTGACAGGACGGCGCCCATGGTTCTCTGATAAACGCTACGACACCGCGCGATGTAGGCCGCCGGACCAAAATGTCGGGTGTAGACAAGGCCGTTATAGGAAGCATCGGGTTCGTTGAACATCGGGAACCGCTTGGCATGCCTTTCCCAAGGGAACCTGCCGCTATCCACGACGATGCCACCGAGGGTTGTTCCGTGACCGCCCAGGAATTTGGTTAGCGAGTGCACGACGATGTCGGCCCCGTAATCGATGGGGCGCAACAGAATGGGGGTGGCGACCGTGTTGTCCACGATCAATGGAACGCCGTGCAGGTGGGCGATATCCGCCAGCGCTTCAACGTCGCAGATGTTACCTGCAGGATTCCCGACGCTTTCGCAAATCACCGCTCGCGTGTCCCCGTCTATGAGCTTTTCAACCGCGGCAGGACTGTCGGCCTCGGCAAACCGGACGTTAATCCCGAACCGGGGCAGGACATGAGCAAAAAGAGTATGGGTGGTGCCGTAAAGCTGCGGAACCGAGACGATGTTCCTGCCCATCTCTACCAGATTGAGCACTGCATAGTGCAGGGCCGCCTGCCCCGAGCTCACGCTCAGCGCTTCCAATCCGCCTTCAAGGGCGGCGACGCGCCGCTCGAGTACCGCATTGGTCGGATTGCTGATACGGCTGTAGCGGTAACCCTCAATCTCGAGGTTGAACAGCGCCGCGCCATGCTCGGCGCTGTCGAATGCATACGCGACGGTCTGGTAGATCGGAACGGCGACCGCCCCGGTGGTGGGATCGCCTTCATAGCCGCTGTGGATAGCAATGGTTTCTTTCCGCATCCGACGGCATCCTTCTATTCTGTCACCGCACCATCCACCCGCGGCGTCGTCCCGTTCAGGTGCTGAGCCGAGCCGGTGCTTGTCGCGCGGTTCGGGTGATCAAGCCAGAGAGTCTCACGAACGATCGCCGGCCACCCTTGCAGATCGCTCCCATGCATCGCGAACAGCGCCAGGGCTAACCGTTCCAGACCGAAGGCCACACAGGCGGTATGCGCTACCTCACCAGCGTCAGTCTTCAACGCCCAGCTCGCTCCGAAGTGATCGCAATGATAATTGAAACTCATGCAAGCCGTTGGCAGCTGCTCCGAGTGTACGGGAATGAGCAATTCGAACTTGAGTGACCGCTCAATCTGGCTCAATGCCATCAGCTTGCCGGCCCTGCCAAAAAAGGGGTCGCTGGCCGGAGCTATCGTGTAGGGCAACGCCAGTCGCTGCGCCAACCCTTCTGCCCAGGACATCGACCGTGCTCGGAAGTCGATGACCTGTTCCGCGCCTCCCAGGCACACCCATTCGCGCATCCGGAACGCCTGCAGGCGATCGACCTCGAACGAGCGCTCCCGACGAAAGCAATAGGAAGCGACGTCGAACAGCAGCCCGTTTGCCGCCACATGCCCGCGCGCTGCCACCAGCGGGTACAGCGGATAGCAGGCGGCCGGAGTAAGCACCAGGTCAGTCGCCGCTAGTCCAGCAACCCAGTCTCGATCAGGATCGGGTTTTTCAACCAGCGCACGGATATCGGACTCCTCACCGTGAAGGCAGCTGACACAACCAAGAAGATGCGGGAAGCTGCGCAGGAAGCCCGACCTTTCGAGGTGGGCGCGACTCATGACTGGTGGAAATCTCAGAGTTTCCGTTCCAGGCTCGCAGTGTCGACTGATGACGGTGGACAGACTTTCGATGACCCGCTCGAACAACGCGCTTCGGGCGTAGACACCGGCGGCGCCGGTCGGCTGAAGCAGGGCATCGGCAATCGACCCAAGCTGATCTTTGACATTATGACTCATACGTATTTCTGCGGCTCCGGAGCCGGCGCGCCGACCTCGGACTTTGCGGAAGATTTCCAGGGCAGCGGTTGCGGCATGGCTAATCCCTCAACAAACGCGGAACCTGGGTCAGCAATGAGGCGCTGGCCGTATTGGCAAGTATCCGATCATTGCTGATCATGGTGGACGAGGACAAAACATCCCGGAGATGACGAGCGACGCTGAATTCGCCGTCGTTGCGATAGCCCGATAGGCCGCACGCCTGCATACAACTCATCACGGTTGAAATGGCCATTTCAGAGGTGCTCACCTTGAGCAGGTTCATTACGCTCTGAAGATCGAGCGACTCAAGTTGCGTCTGCTCGGTGGTCTCGAATCTTTGAAGTGCCGAGGCCACGATTCCCCGCAGTGCCCGAAGCGAACTGGTTGCGCGCGTAAGATGAGCTGCCCCCGGCGGCAACTGACCGTTGGCGTGACGAGCGACGTCACGCACGAAGCGTCGCGCACGATCAACTGCGCCGGCGGCAAGCCCAGCCCACACCCCGCTCCATGTCAGGTGAGCAACGGGCATCATGGTTTGTACGTGAATCACCTGGTAGGATTCGGGTAGTAATTGGCTTATGTTGCCGCCGCCGCTCAGCATGACGCCGGTGCTGCAGGTGCCACGCATGCCGAGTGCATCCCAGTCAGCGGTCCGCTCGAGTCGATAATCCTCCTTGGCCAACGCCACCAGCACCTGGTCGGAAGGCGGAGCATCTACCGCACGCCGTGCGGTGGTCAGAATTCCGTCGGCCTGCGCGCCGTAGGAGACTACTGTAGCGCGCTTCGAGAGCGCGATGCGCGAGCCGATTCGCTCCACTGCGCAGGCACTCTTGCGCAGGTCGCCGCCCCCCTGACCTTCGGTCGTGGACGAAGCGAGCAGTAACTGCTCGGTGGACAGCCGCTGAAGCAGACGTCGGTGCCAAGGGCTGTTTAGAGCGTGACGGACCAGGATTGCAACCATGATCTGATGCATCGCGAAGATCATGGCGGTCGACGCACAGCCACGCGCCAGCACGTAACATACATCGACCACGTCAGAGACGCTGGCCTCTTCCCCTCCGAGCTCGGCCGGCACCAGAATGTCAAGCAGGCGGTGTGCCCGAGCGGCACGCAACGCCTCAGCAGGAAAGCGGGCATCGCGGTCGACCGCATCAGCGTTTTTTGCTGCGACTGCGGCGACGACCTCAGCTCGGAGCATAAGATCATTTGTGACCGAGTAATTCTGTGTGGGTATGCTACGAGCAATCATCATGAACACTCGATTCGTCTGAGGTCTGGCCAATAACGCTGAATCTCGCCCGGCAACCCGTGAGCCGCGAGTGAGCGAAACATCTGCGCCGGAGCCTGGTGTGTGTGTGCGGGGCGACGAGCCGCAATCTCGGCGCGCTGCTCTGCAACGCCCCTGATGAGATGCCAATCTTGCCAACCTCTGCACGGCATATTGTGGCTGTCAGCCTCCTCACGGCTCGCCCACATCGTTCACCAACAGAAAATTCCCCTCTAACACCGGGTAGCGTTGGTATCTGTTGCGTCTGGCATCAATTAGCAGCGCTAGGCTTTGGCGTTGCTAACCGTTGACGGCGGATCGGGTTTCCTGGCCGTATGCTGGCTTTGAACACGGGCCTTCCGAGCGAGCGCGTTCGCTGCCACGCGGCCAGCAGCTAGCGCACGATAGGGCAAATCCCTCGCCAACCTTGGGGAAGCAAAATCGCTGGACTGAAAATCAGAAGCTCGACGGAGATTTCAAGTTGGGTGTGACCTCCTCAAGTTGTTAGGGAGCGGGTACTGTAACCTGCGTTTGTAAAAGTTGGTTTTTGCGGAGCGCGGCTCCAGCTTTTGGCGAATATGGCGAAATCGTTAGATTTGAGAAGACAGGTAGCGTCACCATGCTGAATCGTCGGAGTGATTCGCCAGCCGAGAAAGTCGTGGAGGTTGTTCAGCGATTGCTCGCGGAACGTTCAATCAATCGACCTATTTGCTCGGACGATAATCTCCGCGAGGTTGGTCTGACCTCACTGGATATGGTGAACCTGATGCTCTCGGTTGAGGCCGAGTTCGACCTCGAGATACCGGAAATCGAGATTACCCCGGCGAACTTCCGATCTATCTCGACGGTAAGCAGTTTGGTTACTGTATTGCTGCTGAACAACCGCTGATGCTTGCCATGGCGTATGCGAGCACGCTTTCCGGGAGCGAAGACTGAATGAAAGGATTGCATCCTGGCAGCATGCCCGCCGCGTAGGTGAATCGCGTACGACCTGACAGCCCGAGCCGCCCATCTAAGGAAATCCGATCATGCCGCTTGATTCCGATGTGAAGAGACTTTTGCAGATGTTGGCGGCTGGCAGCATGCCGGAGGGGTCGGAACTGACCCCGGCAGAAATGCGCCGGGCGGTTCTTCGATTAGCGCAAGCGGTTGATATCAGGAACATTCCGATCGGCAAGATGGAGAAGCGCGAATTGTCCGGACCGGATGGGTCCTTGCCAGTCCGGATTTATATTCCGACACTAGTCAGTCCCGATAAATCGGCTGGCTTAGTTTATTTCCACGGCGGTGGGGGGGTCTTCTGTAGCACTGAGACCCACGACGGGCTGTGCCGGATGCTCGCGAACGATAGCGGTTGCCGCGTAATCTCGGTTGACTATCGGCTCGCACCCGAGCACAAGTTTCCGGCTGCTGTCGAAGACAGCTGCTTCGTTACCAGGTGGGTCTCGGAACATGCGTTGGAGTTGGGCATTGATCCGGATCGTATCGCCGTAGGTGGGGACTCTGCTGGCGGCACCCTCGCCGCGGTGGTGTGCCAGCTTGCCAGGCAAACAGGCGGACCGAATCTCGCCCTTCAGGTGTTGTTTTGTCCGCTGACCGACGCGAATCCTGATACCGAGTCACGCAAAACTTATGCGGAGCGCTATTTCTTCGACAAGACAACCATCGCATGGGCCCTGAGACACTACTGTCAGACGGGGACGGATTTGGCAGACCCGCGAATATCTCCACTCCGCGCCACTGATCTTGCCGGCCTTCCGCCCGCGCACATCCATACGGCGGAATTCGACCCGCTACGCGATGAGGGCAAGGCCTATGGAGATCGCCTGGAGCGTGCCGGAGTCAAGGTGCGATATACCTGCCATGAAGGCATGATACATCACTTTTACGGGATGGCCGGCGTGATCCCCTATGCTCGGTTTGCGATGAAAGCGGCAGGCAAAGCGATCAAGGAATCGCTAGTCTAACCCGGCAGATCATGGCGACGTTGCGGCGATACGAGGTCCCGCTGGCCTTGATAGCTACTCTGCAGTCAGGATCCACAACATTGGCCACGACCGGGAGTAACATCGTATCGGTAGCGCCGACGAATCCGTCCCGACCCTCGCTGTCAAGTGACGATTTGAGATGACAAGCGGTCCGGAAGACGGCGCTAATTCTCCACTCAAGGCCTGGGTGCGCGCACTCGAAATGACAGCGCCCATAGCCGGAAATGCTTTAGTCACCTTGCCGATTCTGATTGAAACCCTGGCCGACAGATTTGGTACGGCGCCCGCTCTGGTTTCAGACCGGGAGTGCTTGACCTATCGGGGACTCGCGGAAAGAGCCAATCGATATGCGCGCTGGGCAATGGGACAGGGTCTCGCGGCCGGTGATGTGGTTTGCCTGCTTATGCCCAATTGCCCGGAGTACATGGCAACCTGGCTCGGGATAACGCGCGTCGGCGGTATTGTTTCGTTACTCAACGCCAATCTGGTCGGCGCTTCGCTGGCGCACTCCATCAACATGGTTGCTCCCAAGCATCTCATCGTCGGAGCCGAACTGGGCGACGTTTTCACCGCCGTGCTGCCGCGAGTTGTTTCAGGGGTCAAATGCTGGGTGAGCGGTCAGAGCAAGCACGACTTCCCGCGAATCGACCTGGAAATCCAGCGCGGCTCAGGCGACAGGCTCCACAGCGCGGAGTGTCCGCCGCCGTCTGTCACAGACCGGGCGCTCTACATTTACACCTCCGGCACGACTGGTTTACCCAAAGCGGCCAACGTTAGCCATTTTCGGCTGATGCAATGGAGTCATTGGTTCGCCGGCATGATGGACACTCACTCGAGCGACAGAATGTACAATTGCCTGCCCATGTATCACAGCATCGGCGGCGTGGTAGCGCCCGGAGCAGTGCTGGTCAATGGCGGGTCCGTGGTAATAAGGCAAGGGTTTTCGACGAGTCGCTTCTGGAACGAAATTGTAGAGTGGAATTGCACGCTCTTTCAGTATATAGGCGAGCTTTGCCGCTATCTTGTAAACAGCCCGTCGCATCCGCAGGAAACGACGCACCGACTCAGGCTGTGCTGCGGCAATGGACTGAGACCCGACGTGTGGCAGGAGTTTACGCGACGCTTCCACATCCCCCGGGTGCTTGAGTTTTACGCTGCGACCGAAGGCAATTTTTCTCTTTACAACTGCGAAGGCAAACCTGGCGCTATCGGCCGCATCCCTTCTTTCCTCGCCCACCGCTCACCGGTGACGCTGGTCAAATTCGACGTTCAGACAGGCAAACCGCTGCGCAACGACGAAGGCTTCTGCATCCGCTGCTCCGCCAATGAAGTCGGCGAGGCGATTGGCAAGATTGTCGAGGAGGGCTCGAGCCCGGCAGACCGGTTCGAAGGTTATACCGACAACGAGGCTTCCGAGAGAAAGGTCCTTCGAAACGTATTCGTGAGTGGGGATGCCTGGTTTAGCACGGGCGATCTGATGCGAAAGGATGAGCGGGGCTACTTCTACTTCGTCGATCGGGTGGGTGACACTTTTCGCTGGAAGGGCGAGAACGTGTCGACCACGGAGGTTGCCGACGCGATCTCCGCTTGTCCCGGGGTAATCGACGCGGTTGCCTATGGGGTGACCGTACGCGGTACGGAGGGCCGTGCCGGGATGGCCGCGGTCGTGGTCAGCCGGGACTTCGACCTCATTGCGTTGCGGCGGCAGCTCGCTGAGCGTCTGCCCGAGTATGCCCGTCCCCTGTTCCTGCGTATCCGTCGCGAGATCGAGCTGACAGCAACTTTCAGAGCAAAGAAGCAGGGGCTGTCGCTGGAAGGCTATGATCCGACCGTCACGGCTGACGACATCTATTTCGACGATCGAATTCGCCAGGCCTTCGTGAAGCTCGATACCGTGCTGTATGAACGCATCCAGGCAGGCAATATGCGCCTGTAAACGCGCGCCTAAGCCGTCGAACCGGCATCAACGGTCAGCACGATCCCGGTGATGTTCTTCGCCTTGTCCGCAAGCAGGAACTCGACCGCGTTGGCTATGTCATCGATGTCGGCAAGGCGGCGGAGCGCGCTGCGCCGGACGACCTGGTCGCGGTGCTGTCCTGCCAGGCCGCGGGTCATATCGGTATCCACAAAGCCCGGCGCTACCGCATTGACATTTATGCCGAGCGGTCCGACCTCGCGGGCAAGCGAGCGCGTAAACCCGACGATCGACGCCTTGGTCGCACCGTACACGGACAGGCCGCTGTATCCGGTGAAGCTGACAATCGAGGTCACGTTCACGATACGACCGCCTCCTCCTTCAGCCATCATCGATCGCACCACATACTTTGTCAGTACGAGCGGCGAGACAATATTCAGGCGCGCGAGCCGCTCGATTTGCGTGTCATGCATGGTGGCCAGGATGCCGCTCGTCCCGAGAGCCGCGTTGTTAACCAGCCCGTAGATCGGTCCGAACTCCTCGCGTAACCCTTTGACCAGCGGGGGAATGTCCGGGATATTGGCCAGATCGAACGGCTTGAAATGGAGCGAACTCCCTTGACCGCTCCCCATCTCCCGCATGGCGGATGCGAGCTGCTCGCTCTCCCGCCGAGCGATGGCAATAACACGATAACCTGCACTGGCGAGTTTGCCCGCGATCCCCAGACCCAAGCCCCGGCTTGCGCCGGTTACGATGATGTTAAGCATTGAAACGAGCCAATTTGCCAGAAGGCGCGACCTCCAAGGACGGCACGAAACGGATTAGGGCCGGAACCTTGTGCGGAGCCAACGCGCGATGACAAATTTCGAGAATCTCACTCTTGAGCGCCTCGATCTCCGCAGTTGAGACGTTGTGGCCAGGCTCGAATCTCACCACAACCTCGGCAACCACGACCGCACCCGTGAAGGGATTTTTCCGCGCTTTCACAAGCGACATCTGCACCCTCGGATGGCGGTTGATCACCGCCTCGACCTCCTCGGGATGGACTTTCAGACCGCCGACGTTGATGACACCGTCCCTGCGGCCGACGAAATAATAGCGGTCGCCACGCAGCTCGACCATATCCCGAGTGTCGACGAAGCCGTCCTTGTCTGCGAGGGGCTCACTCGCGCTGCCCATGTAGCGGGTTGCAGTTCGCGCCGAGCGGATCCGAAGCGAACGATCCTCGACCTTCAACTCCACGATGGCGCATGGCTGCCCGATGAGGCTCGCGGGAAAGCCCATGAGACCATCGCCGACCTCGAACGCCACGCCGGCCTCCGTCGAAGCAAATGCATGGGCGATCATGGCCTCCCGGTAAATGGCCCGAAGACTGTCCAGGATTGGCTGGTCGGCGATCTCTCCCGACATGCGAACGTATTGGGGTGCAATCTTACGCGCCGACGACCCCATAAGGGCGCCGCGCCAATGGGACGGGGTCCCGGAAATATGCGTCACTCCGTGCGTGCCTGCCCGGGCCAGGAAGTCGCCCGTCGATTCCTGCGCGCTCGACAGCACCAGCGATCCCCCACCCAGGATCGCGCGCAAAAAAATCTGCAGGCCCCCAAAGCGACGAATGTCGTAGAAAGTGCTCCAGATGACAGGGGTTCTCTGCGTTTTGCTTTCTTTGATCGCTCCCGCCAAGCTCGCTAACGTGTGCACCACCATCTTCGGCAGACCGGTAGTACCCGATGTAAGAAGAATCCATTCAGTTTGATGGTGTCCGCTCCGCTCTGAATCGACCGGCGCGATCCTTGGCGTGCATGTGACGACGCATCCAACGCCTGAAACAACGGCACCGAGTGCAGACCCGTCGGACACAAGGGCATCGACTTCCGCCGTCTCTATGACGGAAGGAAGATGCTCGAAAGGCAAATCGGGAGGGCAAAGAACGAGTCGGCGAGCAATTCCATCGAGCTCGATGAACGCCAACGCCGCCGTGAGCTGATCTTTGGTCATGACGAGGACCGAGCGGTCCCGAAGTTCCTCGAGCCGGCCACCGAGGCTCGAGCCCCGGGCGAGATCGCCCAAGGTGACGCCCGCATCGGCACCCCAGAGGAAACGGTTGGGCCGGTGGCCCGTCGCGCTCAACGAGTCCCAGAGCGAGCCCCTGTTACTTTGCGGCATCTTCGTAGGTTTTGATGAAGTCTCGCAGGGTCACGGGAAAGTCGAGGTCTTCGCCGACACTGAAGGGATCAACTCCCAGCGCATCCTCCAGACGAGCGACGATAATTGCAAAACACAGCGAGTCGAGACCCGACTCCAGAAGCACCAGATCGTCGGATAGCGGCGCCACCTGCTTGTTTTGCTCTTTGACGACCTGCTCGAATTGGGATAGTACTATCGATCTTACGGACATTCAGATACCCCTGTTATTATGACCTATCAGCGCATCTCTCGTTAGCCAGAAGTATTCTCCACTTATGGTGGCCGCTGATGTTGTCGATGCCGCCAAGGATCCGATGTCGTGAAATAGATAAAGCCGATATCGCTGCAATTGTAGATCTGCTCGCCAGCGCCTTTCGCCACCATCACCGCACTCGCGACTTCTGGGTGCGAGCCTTCGAGTGCCTGTCGCAGCATCCCACGCCAGTCGGATTTCCAAAATACGGTTATCTTTTGGAGTGCGAGGGTGCGCCGGTCGGCGTAATCCTTTTGATATTTTCATCGCTGGTCGTCAACGGAGAAACAAGAATTCGATGCAATGTTTCCAGCTGGTACGTGGAGCCACCATTTAGAGGCTATGCAGGAATGCTGGTCTCGCGCGCGTTGAAACGCGAGCACGTAACGTATTTCAATATTACACCTGTTCCTCACACGCTGCCCATACTGGAAGCACAGGGCTACGTGCGGTACTGCGCCGGGCGGTTTGTGTCCGTGCCAGCGCTCTGTGGTTGGTCACATGGCTGTCGCGTTGCGGCGGTCGCATCTGACGCTCGTCCGGGCGAAGATTTGTCGTCCTTCGAGATTGAATTGCTCCTCGCCCATGCAAACTATGGATGCATAAGCCTGACCTGCTCATCGGCGAGCCGCAGGTACCCGTTCGTCTTCATGCCACGCCTTAAGTTTGGCTTCGTGCCTTACGCCTACCTCGCCTACTGTCGCGATCTGGAAGATTTCGTTCGGTTTGCTGGACCATTGGGACGCTTTCTGGCCCGGCGTGGATTTCCTATGGTCGTCCTTGATTCGAACGGCCCGGTCCGTGGGCTCATCGGCAGGTATTCTGCCGTGTCGCCAAAATACTTCAAAGGACCGGATCAGCCGGGTCTGGGAGACCTGGCATATTCGGAAAGGGTCATGTTCGGCGTTTAGCCTGGTGTACGAAATCGACGCGGGCGGCCGCTTGGGAGGGTGTATACTGCTCACTTCAAAGACCGGCAGTGCCCTTGATGCTTTTTCGATACCAACCTGAGAGGCGCGGGCTATCAATCTACCCTCGGCCCAGCTCAAGCTATCAGGTCCGCCACGCTGTTACGCCAGTTTCCGGCGTCAAGCAAACCAGTCAACACAAAACGTATGCTCTCACTAGTAAAGCGGAAAGATTCTCCCGGCAAGAATGAAGCTGACTGCGGCGGCGAGAATCGCCGTGGCCTTGCACCATCTGGGCAAAGTATATACGCAGCATATC
>Ga0307373_10002093_pt1 | contig 36450 bp, 39 predicted proteins | sample OX2MG_FD_202534 | JGI IMG/M metagenome (GOLD analysis project Ga0307373, IMG submission 202534) | Soil microbial communities from Risofladan, Vaasa, Finland - OX-2 | ecosystem: Environmental > Terrestrial > Soil > Coastal area > Acid sulfate soil | place: Finland: Risofladan, Vaasa | collected...
GACCGGAGCAACGGCCCGTCGCGGCGCACAATCTTCGCTCGGCACGGCGAGCCCCAAAGAGGCTCTGCGTTGCTGACCTGTAGCGAAGGAGTGGATACTCCGCTCGCATCGATTCGAGCGCTTGAACTCAGAGGAGTGGCGCCACCCAGTCGTGATGAGGGCATTTCACGCCGGGCGTGAGCTTCATCTCGCACCGAGTCCCATTGGCGGTGCGGAACTCACATTGCGCGGTACCGCTCGACGACGGGCTAGCGCCGGCGATCGGGATCGCCTGGGCAGAAACGGCTTCGAGATCGAGCACCGCATCGCTCGCGGCGCGCCGCTCTCTGACGAAGGCGTTCGTCCGAGCGATGAAAGTGTCGATCGCCCGACGCTCTGACCGGCCGACCGCGTGAAGGTCCTTCAGGTAGTCGAAGCCCTCGGAGACCAAGTTGGCGAGTTCGTCGACCGGCAAGGTCGAGGCGGCTGCGAGACGTTCTGCCAGCCGTTCCGGCTCGATGTTCGGCAGCATTCCGAACAGCTCGACGCGGTCCTTTTCGCCGGGTTGACTCTCTGGTCGATCAAGCAGCGCGGCAAGCTTCGTTGCGGCGTGAGCGTCCTCGTCGAGGACCCGCCATTCGTCTATGTGCTCAGCGAAGGTCTCGAGTCGCTCCACGACGAGATCCAGTCGCGCCCCCAAGCGTGACTGGTAGGGAACGTAGAGGTCGACGTGGATGGTGTTCTTGAGGACGCCGTTGTCGTAGACGCCGTCGAGCTCGGCGCGCCACTTCACCCCGCCCAGGTGATTCGACTGGGAATGGTCATCGGCAATCTCGAAGATGGCGTCGCGGCCCGAGTGGTCGACAATGAGGTCGATGTCGTGGCTCATCAAGCCCTGTTGGCGAACCCAGGTGCCCCAACCGCCGATCAGGATGGCGTCGGGGACGATTCCGACGAGCTGCAGCAGCACCCGGTAGCTGTGGTCGGTGAGGTCCTTCGGGTAGGCGGACCTATGCAGCGGCGGCAAGGCCGATCAGCTCCTTCGGCGTCTCCTCGACGAAGCGCGCGGCCTCCCAACCGGGCAGGTTGAACAGATCTACCCAGCATTGAGCGAGGGGGGCAACCGAGCCGTAGCGAGCGAGCAGAGGGTCAGGCTCGAGAGCGAGCAGCATCGTCGGCCCATCATCGGACTCGATGTCAGTGAGCGGGCCCCCGTAGTAGAGGACCGTGCCGTACGCAGAGATTGGGTTGTCGCCGATGTGGGACACGAGTCCACCGAAGCCGCCGAGAACGCGGCCAGCTTCGAGCACCGCGTGCTCGGTTTGGGCGACCGACAGAGAGGTCGAGGAGCGACGGATGACGTCGCCTTCGAGGTTGCGCTTGCCTGCCCAGAGCACCAACAGGCGCCAGGGGTCGATGGTGCGCACCCCGCGGCTTGGGTGGACGGCCACCGCCCCGATGCCGACAGGGCGCTCGAGCGCCTTGTGCACCGTGGAGATGCCGAAACCCAGCTCGCGAGCGAGCGCGGAGATAGACGCTTCCCTCCGGCGCCCCTTCTCGAGGGCGCCGACCAAGAGGTGCCGCCAGATGATTTCGGTCTTGCTTAGCATCCCGCCAGTGTAGCAACTTCCACCAATCAGTGACAGCCTAATATCCACTATTTGGTGGAAGATAAGAGAGAAGCATGGCAGATGGGCCGCCGCTACACCCCGTTACGCTCGTTACATTTGTTACAGAAGCCCTGGTCAGCAAGCGACAGGCTCCAGCCGCGGCGACGGATTCCGCTGTGGCCAACCAGACCCTTCGGCGCAACGCCAAGCTGGGCGAGCCCTGCGACCCGCCCTCGACGGGCGCCGTTCGGTGTTCACTCGTTCCCCGTGTCAAACGAAAGCGGCGGATACGTCGCGCCGAGCGATGCGAGGAAGCTGAGCAGTCTGGCTTCCCGGCACACGGCTCCCCGTTGAAAGTTCCACAGGCTGTGACAAGTCGCCTCATCGTTCGTCGAGTTGCTCGGCTGGGCCCGCAGGTCCGTCATCGTGGAGTCTCTCGCCTTTCGAACGTGCAGCCATACCTACAGCTGTCCGAGGTCGGCCAGGACAGCTGATGCGACGTGCTTTGAACCACTCGACGACGTAATAGAGATCGACACCCGCACACCCGGCTTCAAGTTCGCCAGGATGGTTTCGAGATCCGTGAATCCCGGCGTCGGCTGGTTATTGACCGCGGTAATCAAGTCGCCGGCAACAATGCCTGCTTTTGCTGCAGGTCCATTGGCTTGGACTGCGGTGACGGCGACGCCGACCGGTTCGTCGTTGAAGCTGACGGCGTCAGTGCCGCTGATTCCGAGTGCGGCTCTCCCTGCCGTCGTCACCTTCCCCGTCGCGATCAACTGCGGCGCGATCAGCTTGACCGTGCTCGACGGAATGGCAAACCCGAGCCCTGGGGCAGCCGCCGAGCCATTGGTGGCCGCGAGCGTTGGGATGCCGATCACGTGCTTCGTGAGATCGACCAACGCGCCACCGCTATTGCCCGGATTGATCGCGGCACTCGTTTGAATGAGATCGGGTAAGACAACCCCGTTGCCTTCGCTCACGGCTCTTCCGTTGAAGCTCACGATGCCTTCGGTGACCGAGCTCGACAGGCCGAGTGGATTGCCCATCGCAAGCACAATGTCGCCGACCTGGAGCGATGACGAGTTGTCAATCTGGGCTGGCTTGAGCTCCTTTGACGACGGGACGCGAATGACGGCGAGGTCGTCGGGAACGTAGGTTCCAACGAGCCGGCCCGTCTGCTGCTTTCCGTTCGAGAAGGAGACAGTGAACGTCGTCGCCGTGCCGACGACGTGAGCGTTGGTCACGATGTCGCCCTTGTTGTCAAAGATGACCCCCGAGCCGAGGCCCTCGTTGGTTGCGATCTCGACGACTGACGGGCGTACTGCCTTGACGACGGCGTTGAAGTCGCTCTGCAATGCCAGACCCGGATCGGCTGTCGTTGTTGTCTTCTTGGCCGCGGGAGTACTTGAGCCCCACGCCAAGGTCGAACCGTACGCGAGCGCCGCCACGACAAGGAGCACGGGTGCAATCCTTCGAGCGACCGACCGATTCGTCTGTGATCTCATTGACATCGCTCCCCTTGAGGCTCCAGCTAGAACGATTGATCGTTTTCCGGTCATGGGACCTGCCCCTCTCTGGCTCGCCAACCGCCATCCTTCGGCAAAGCCTCAGGTTCCGGCTGCTGCCCACAACTCTGTCCCCCGACAGCCAGAAAGCAATAGGTCCGTTGGTCACCAGCGAACAACAGCTGGATGTCGAACCATCCCTCCTCGCGGATCGTGTGGCCCACCTTCGGTGTCGTCGATTGTCGGTTCTTGGACTCTCGGCACTAAATGGGAACTCGTCACGCACCCCGTTAGTTGCAGCCTGAATCGAAGCTGCGAATCCACCTCCGTGATCTGAACGAACGTGTCCGCTCATCGCACGATCACCACCGTGCACTTCGCATGGTGAGTGCAATGTTCACTTACCGAGCCGAGCAACATTCCGGCGAACTCGCCAAGACCGCGACTCCCTAGGACCAACAGGTCTGCATCGCCAGACAACTCAACTAGCACCTGCCGAGGATGTCCTTGGATGAGCTCGGCGCTGAACGGGACCGCAGGCGAATCATCGAGAACTGCAAGTGTCGCGTTCAGGTCGTGCCTTGCTGGCTCCTCATAAGAGACCGGTAGCATCGGCGGAAAGCCGTAGCCGACATGGAGGTACCAGGCCATGACAATCCGCAGCTTTGCGTTCATCAAGGTCGCTTGTTCGGCGGCCCAACGGAGCGCCTTCTTGCTCGCCTCCGAACCATCGACACCGACCACAATCACGGATTGCTGGCCGGAGCCGGTCATCGGACGCCCCGATCTCGCGACATCGGGGGACGCCGGACTGCCGGTTCCTTGTTCACCCCGCTCATCAGCTTCCATACCCCCAAGCGTGGTGAACGAAGGTGAGCGCCACCAGAGTCGAATGTCACATCGCTCGATAGAAGGTCGAGAAATCGGAGCCTCGCTCCGGCCAACGGTCCTTCGGCCCTAGTGGGTGCCCTGACGCTGCACGATGCTGGTAGAGATGGCTCCCGAGCAACAAGGACGCGCCCGTGAAGCGCTGAGGCGTGGTGCCCAGCCGCTCCTCCTCGCGTTGCTACTGACCGGCTTGATCGCTGGCGGCCTCGCCCGTCTCTTGCAACAGGGTGCCCTCACCACGAACCTCTGGGCGGCATCGACGTCGCTTGGCGCAGCGGCTGCGTTGTGGTGGATTGTTCGCAGTCTTCGCGAGCACCGACTTGGCGGCGATTTCGTCGCGCTGCTCGCTCTTACAGGGGCGCTTGCTGTCCATGAGGAACTCGCTGGCGCAGTGATCGCCGTGATGCTGGCGAGCGGCCGGGCGCTCGAGTCCTACGCAACGGGAAAGGCCGATCGTGAGCTGCGGAGCCTGCTCGCGCGCGCTCCTCGCACGGCACGTCGCCGACAAGGCACGACCTACGAGACCGTCCCGATCGAGTCCGTCAAGCCCGGTGACGTCTTGAATATCAGCCGAGGTGATGTTCTCCCGGTGGATGGGACGATCCTCGGTGGAAGAGCCGTGCTCGACGAGTCGGCACTCACCGGTGAGGCGTTTCCGGTCGAACGATTCGACAGTGAGTCAGTCCGTAGCGGTATCGTCAATGCTGGCGACGCCTTTGATCTCGTTGCGACAACGACGGCCGGTGACAGTACTTACGCCGGCATCATTCGCCTCGTCAAAGAAGCTGAGACTTCACGGGCGCCGCTCGTTCGACTTTCCGACCGGTACGCGTTCTGGTTTCTCGTGGCAGCGATCGGACTCGCTGGAGTGGCGTGGGGAACCTCGGGCCAACTTTCCCGAGCCGTAGCCGTGCTCGTCGTCGCGACGCCGTGCCCGCTCATCCTCGCCGTGCCGGTCGCGCTCGTGTCCGGTCTCGCAGCGCTCGCCCGGATCGGCGTCGTTGTCAAAGGTGGTGCTGTTCTCGAACAGCTCACACGCTGTCGAACGTTGCTATTCGACAAGACAGGGACTCTCACCTCTGGTCGCCCGACGCTTTCAGATGTAATCACTGCTGGAGATCGAGAAGCCAGTGAAGTCTTGCAGCTCGCCGCTTCACTCGATCAATTGTCGTCACATCCACTCGCGTCCGCGATCGTGCAAGCCGCACGGGCACGTCGGCTCACCTTGGTTCCCCCGCAAGACGTCGAAGAACAGCTCGGGAAGGGCATCACCGGCGTGGTTGATGGCCGACTCGTGGCGGTCGGCAAGGCCAAGCTCGTGGGGTTGAGCCCCGGAGATCCCCTCTCACGCGAGGCACGACGTCGCGCCGAGCTTGGCGGAGCAATGACGGTCTTCGTCGGGATCGATCACACGCCGGTCGGCGTCCTCATCATGAAGGACCCGATCAGAGTGGATGCCGCGCGCGCCCTTCGGAGCATTCGGCGACAGGGGATCGAACGAACCGTCATGGTCACGGGCGACCGGAGCGAGGTCGCCAACATGATCGGCGCGGCGATCGGAGTCGACGAGGTTCTCGCGGAGCGATCTCCGGCAGAAAAGGTCGAGGCGGTGCGATTTGAGCGCAGCCGTGCGCCGGTGATGATGGTCGGTGACGGCATCAACGACGCGCCTGCACTCGCGCTCGCCGACGTCGGTGTCGCAATGGGTGCGCGAGGAGCATCGGCTTCCTCTGAGGCGGCAGATGTCGTCCTCACGGTGGATCGCCTCGATCGCCTCGGTGATGCTTCGTCGATCGCCCATTACACCGTGCGGATCGCGCTCGAGAGCATCGTTGCTGGGATCGCAATGTCCGTGGTCGCCATGGCCTTCGCCGCGATTGGCTTGCTGCCTGCCGTTTGGGGAGCGATCCTTCAAGAAGGGATCGACGTCGCCGTGATTCTGAATGCCCTGCGCGCCCTTTCACCTGGTGTCGCCACTCCGCGATTGGCTCAACGAGACGCCGAACTTCTCCGTCAAGTTCGCGACGAGCATGTCAGCGTCCGAGCGGCCCTCGAAGCTCTTGAATTGGCGGCGAAAGCGTGCGATGCGCCGGGCCCACCCTTCGATCTGACGCGAGCCCGGAAGGCCCTGCATCTCCTAGTTGAGAATGTCGCCCCTCACGAGGCCAAGGAAGAAGAGCGTCTCTATCCACTGCTCGCCCGATTGCTCGGCGGCACGGATCGCACAAGCACGATGAGTAGGGCGCATGTCGAGATTACCCACCGGATCAGCCAACTCGGTCGTTTGCTCGAATATATCGATCCGGAGCAGCCCGACGCAGCCGACATCGCCGAGCTTCGTCGTCTGCTCTATGGGCTGCATGCGATCTTGGAGCTCCACACCACACAAGAAGACGAGAGTTACCTCTCCTGGGTCGATGATGATCCGACCGTAAACCATGTTGCGTCGTGATGGCACCGGTACCGATCACCGCTGACGCACCCATCGATCTTTCGGGACTTGATGCCGAACAAGTTCACGATCGCGTCGCAACCGGACGTGTCAACACCATCTCCTCACGTCCAAGCCGGTCGTTCTCACAAATCCTGCGCACGAACCTGCTCACCCGCTTCAACGCGATTCTCGGCGCGTTGCTCATCGTGGTGGCTTTCGTCGGTCCCCCTCAAGACGGCCTGTTCGGCGTAGTCCTAGCGGTGAACGCCGTCATCGGCATCGCGCAGGAACTGCGCACGAAACGAGCACTGGACCGCCTCGCCGTGCTCAGCGCTCCCGTGGCCCACATCATGCGGTCGGGAACACTTTGCGATTACCCAATCGGCGAAGTCGTCGAAGACGACCTGCTCGAACTTCGTCCCGGCGATCAAGCCGTTGTTGACAGCGTCGTTCTCGAGGCAAACGGGTTGCAGCTCGACGAATCGTTGCTCTCGGGCGAAGCGGCACCCGTCGACAAGTCAAACGGCGACGAAGTGCTGTCCGGAAGCATCGTCGCGAGTGGCTCCGGATGGACTCGCGTCACGCGCGTGGGGAACGAGGCCTTCGCCCAACGGCTGCAGCTCGAAGCGAAACAATTTGCCACCAGCTACTCCGAGCTTCAGCAAGGGACCAACCAAATCCTGCGAGTGATCAGTTTTGCTCTCATCCCGATGGGTGTGCTCCTTGCGGCCAGCCAGTTGCTGCGTTCTCATGTGAGCTCGAGCGAGGCGCTGCGCGGGACGGTCGCAGGCGTCGGCGCCATGGTTCCCGAAGGTCTCGTCTTGCTAACAACGATTGCCTTTGCGCTCGGCGCGCTCCGTTTGGCTCGCCGCAAGGTGCTCGTCCAATCGCTACCGGCGATCGAAGGCCTTGCACGAGTCGATGTCGTCTGCATCGACAAGACGGGCACGCTCACGATGCCCGGTATCACGCTCGACCACGTTGTCGAGCTCGACGGAGAATCGAACGAGCCACTCGGAGCTCTGAGCGCATCAGATCCAACACCAAACGCAACGATGCAAGCGATCGCAGCTGCGTATCCTGTCGCTTCGAACTGGGCTCCGGTAGAGGCGGTGCCGTTCTCCTCTGACCGCAAGTGGAGCGCAATCGAGTTCGACGGCCACGGCACCTGGGTGCTCGGAGCACCTGACGTCCTCTTCGCGAAGAAGGCAGACCAGAAGCTTGACGACGCCCTTGCTGCTGAGGGGGTATCAGCGGGAAAGCGGGCCCTTGTCCTCGCCAGATCGGCATCGGCAATCGAAGGATCGAACCTCCCGGGCCAATTACGCGCTGTGGGCATCGTCGTACTGAGCGAGCAGCTCCGTCCGGACGCAGCCGAGACAGTCCGCTACCTCCTCCGTCAGGGCGTCACGATCAAGGTGATCTCCGGCGACGATCCGCAGACGGTGGCATCAGTTGCGCAGCGCGTCGGGATACCTCTCGTCGGTGAGCCGTGCGACGCACGCCAACTTCCCGACGATCAAGCCGCCCTCGCAGAACTGGTCGGACGCACGAGCGTCTTCGGGCGAGTCCGACCAGGACAAAAGCGCGACATTGTTCAAGCCCTTCAATCGCAGGGCCACGTGGTCGCGATGACAGGCGACGGAGTCAACGACGTCTCGGCTCTCAAACGGGCTGACGTCGGAATTGCGATGGGATCGGGCAGCCAAGCGAGCCGGTCGGTTGCCAACATCGTGCTCCTGGATAGCGAGTTCGCGACGGTGCCGCCGATCCTCGCGGAAGGTCGACGAGTCATCGCCAACATCGAACGCGTCGCAAACCTGTTCGTGACGAAGACCGTCTACGCAGCGGTACTGGCGCTCGTGGTCGGGGTGCTTGCTCTGCCCTATCCCTTCTATCCGCGCCAGTTCACCGTCATTAGCTCGCTCACGATCGGCATCCCCGGCTTCTTTCTCGCACTGTCTCGTGGAGCTCCGCGCGCGCAGCCCCGATTTGTCGAACGGATTCTGCGCTTTGCTCTCCCCGCCGGTCTGGGTGCAGCCGCAGTGACCCTTACCACCTACATCATTTCCAGAGGGCCGCTGCATGCGCCTTCGTCAACGGCGAAAACGGCTGCCGCGGCTTCACTGTTCATCGTCGCGATCGTCGTGCTCGCCCTCCTTGCGCGACCGCTCTTGCCGTGGCGACTTGTGCTCGTTCTGCTGATGGCCGGCGGGGGCGTGCTCGCGACCGTCGTGCCGCTCTCGAGGCGCGTGTTCGCCTTTTCAATCCCTCCGACGCGCTTGCTCGTCGTTGTCCTCGTCGTTGTCCTTCCGGTAGTTTGCATGCTCGTCGCTCTGCTCAAGAAGCCGAGCAAGATCATCAGTGCTCGCAAATGAATCTCGTTGGCACCGTCGCCGCCGCACTCGGGGCAGTATGCGGCTTCGCGATCGCGGCAGTCCTCCAACAACTCGCAGCACGCACGGTTCCTCGCGAGGACTCCATGCAGATCAAGTTGCTCCTCCTACTGCTCCGCAGACCCCTCTGGCTGCTTGGGGTCGCGGCAATGCTCGCCGGCTATGGTCTCCAGGCGCTCGCGCTCTCCCTCGGGCCGGTCGCGCTCGTGCAACCGATTGTCGTCACCGAGTTCGCTTTCGCAATTCCGCTCGCCATGTGGCTCGACCGGAAACGGCCCGGCCTGCGGGAGTGGCTGGGGCTCGCAGGTGTGGTTTTCGGCGTTTCGACGTTCCTGCTCGGAGCCGAACCCGCTCCTGGTTCGGCCGATCCGACCTTCACCGTTTGGCTCTACGTGCTTGTTCCGACCGGATCACTCGTCGCTGTCGCGATCTTCGCGGCCGCTCGTTCCAGTGGCCCCAAGAGGTCAGTCCTTCTTGGAGCGGCTGCTGGCCTGTGCTTTGGGGTCATCGCCGTGCTCACCAAGACGACGACCTTTCTCCTCGGCCAGGGCCTCAACGTCGCACTCAGGCAGTGGGAGCCATACCTGCTCGTCGGCGTTGGGATTCTCGCTCTCGTGTGCTCTCAGAGCGCGTACCAGTCGGGACCGATTGCGTACTCGATGCCGATGCATGATCTGCTCGAGCCGTCCGTCGCTGCCATCATCGGGATAACGGCACTCAACGAGCGAATCCCGCTCGACCCGAGATCACTGGCGATTATCGGAATCGGGGCACTCATGGCCTGTACCGGCATCGTGATCCTCTCCCGATCGCCGGTCGTGCACGGCGAGTATCTCGAGCACGAACGCGAAGGCTCGGACGTGGTGTCCGTTCGCTCGTCGTAGGGCTTCGGAGTAAGCGGCGAATTGTGACTTCCGCCTCTAGGAGCCCAAGGCGGCGCCATCCAAGCTTGCGGCGTAGGCGAGATGAGAGGAGTTGTAATGGCCGTACCGGGAAAGGACGCCCCGCCATCGTCCGGCAAGATTGTCGTCGGGGTCGATGACTCCGAAGGCTCGTTGCAAGCTGTCGATTGGGCGGCTGGCGAGGCGAATCTTCGACATGTGCCACTCGTCCTCGTGCACGTGCACTTTTGGCCGGGCGAGCGAAAGGGCGAGTTCGACCCCGAGCTTGAGCGAGAAGCCGACATCTTGCGTGTGGCGTGCGATAGAGCACGACGGGTATCGCCAGATGTGGTGATCGAACAGCGGACGTTCGCACCAACAGTGATGCATGCACTGGTCAAGGAGAGCGTCGGCGCGCAGATGCTGGTCATCGGTTCGACCAGGCTTGGACCGATAGAGGAGTATCTGTTTGGTTCCGTGGCGCACACGTGCATGCGTCACGCGTCGTGTCCGGTCGTCGTCGTCCGCGGGTAGGCGGGCGTTGATCTCGATCAACGACTTCCACGTTGGCGGGGTCTGGATCGGTAGCAACGCGTCCACTGTGTAGAAAGCGATCCGCCCAGGAGCTGGTCATTGCCTTGCTCCACGGCAGACCCCTAGCGCTTGGAACGTGCCGCCAGGAGTGGAGGTGAAGGGACGGAATCCGAACCGCTTTCTGCTCGTCCCCGGCAGACAAATTGCTTGCTAGATGCGTCTCTGGCGACCAGTTGAGCCCGCTCAGGGCCGACCGCGAAGGACGCCGGATGCCTCGAGTCGTTCGCCCTTAACCGGCAGGGGACGGCCAGTGAACTCGCCCCGCTAGCTGAGCTGTTCGGTCAGTAGCTCAAGGGAGCTGTGCAGCTGGGCGAAGCGCCGCGGCCCCAGGATCTCTGCGATCCGCGTCTGGGCCGCCCCCGCCTCGGCGTAGATTGCCTTCTCGAGCTGCCGTCCCTTGGCAGTGAGTCGGATCACGCGAACCCGCCCGTCGGCCGAATCGGGCACGCGCTCCAAGTACCCGTGTCGTTCCAGGTGCCCGAGGAGGTCGTTGACCGACTGTTTCGTGATCCCCAACTGGTCTGCAAGCTGGCTTGGACGTAGTCCGTCGAGGCCCGGATAGCGCCAGAGCCCGACATGCGCCGCGTTCAGATCGTCGAATCCCGCCGCAACGACGCCCGCATGCAGCTGATCACGGACCCACTGCCAAACGACACGAAGCATGGCGCCGATGTACCGGCTTCGCTCGCCGCTGGGGTGGTCCCCAGCGTGGGAATCGCTTGACATTAGTCGTAAGGTTACCATACCATCTACTCGTAAGGAGACCTGACTATCCGATCCCGGGGCGGCTCTCTAACTTGGAGGTTGGCGAAATGACGAAAGCAGTTGTTGACTCCCCCGAGAACGAACAAGCGCAGGCGTGGTGGTTCCTCGACACCTTGGTCGTTGAGCATCGTTGCGCACCCGAGATGAGCACCGTCGTGCTCGAGATGGTCTTGCCGGTCGGCTCGGCGCCCCCGCTGCACGTCCACGACGACCTCGACGACACCTGGTACATCCTCGAGGGCCAGATGGTCGTGCGCTGTGGCGACAACGAGCTGGTCGTCGGAGCCGGGCACTGGGTCTCAATGCCCCGCGGCGTGCCGCACACGTTCCGAGTGGTCGGTGAGCGCGAGGCGCGGATCCTGCTCGTGCACGACAACGTCAGCTTCCGTGACCTCATCCGGGACCTCAGCACTCCAGCGACGGCGCGTGTCGTGCCCAGCAACCCAACGTTCCCGCCGATGGACGAACTGGCGCGCATCGCTGCGTCCCATGACCTCAGGCCGATCGGGCCTCCCATGAGCGCTGAAGAGAGCGACACGGTCCTGGCCAGCGCGAGCTGATCCGCTGGCGCCCAAGAGTAACGACGCGGCAGGCTTCGCTTAATGCTGCGGACCGCTCAGTTGCTCTCCCCAAGGGGGCCTTTGACACTGGGCTTCGACCCGACCCGTTTCCAGACCGAGCCGCCAGTCTGCTAGCCGGCCTCCTGGCAGCTACCCGGGCCGGACTCACACCGGCTGGCGATGACGAGCTTCTCGTTGTCAGTTCAGCGTGTAGGCATCACCTCCAACTATCTGGGCGCACGAAAGATCGGAGTTAGCGAAGCCGCTCATCGGTGCGGCGCTTCGCCCGTCATCTCAGCAAGCCTACGGGCACGCCGACATCGCTCGATAAAAGGAGCCGATCGCTACGGGTTGACGCGCAGCGGATGAACGGCGCTCAGTCGGCGTCCTTCTCATGGCTGTGCGACGTGCCTTCAAGCACTACACCACACTCGGGACAGATCAAGTGCGCCCAACACGCAGGGTCGCCGCCTTCGGTATCTGCGTCCCACGTCTTCGGCGTGAATGCCGAAGGTTGGTCTTCGATCACTTCCGGTTCGCCGTCCGTGCGCGACCTCATGGCCGATCCGGCGGAACCACGCGAACGCAGCAGGTTCCTTCCTCCGGCACCAGATCCGCCCGAACGGTTTCGTTTCCAATTCCGCGCAACATTCCGTCGACAAACGCGGCGTTGATCGAGCACACCAACGCAGGGGCTCGATCAACGAGTGCGTGAAACGGACAGTTCCGTAAGAGGAGCCCTCCGTGTTCGTCGTCAGTTGGTTCGAACCCGATTTCATCGAGCAATTCTTCGGCAGTCGCAATCGTGCGTTCTGGACCGGGCCGCCCAAGATGGCGCTCTTCTCGCGCCTTCGCGCCAAGTCCTTCTCCTCGTTCGCGGGCGATGCGACGCGCCAGTTCGGCTGGCAACTCACCCGTCGGACTTGTCTCCGCTTGGGCGACACTGTCGATCAATATCTCCCCGACGAGCTCATAGCGACGCTGCGGCAGCGAAACCGAGACCTCGAGCTCCGACACGGTGTAGCGCTTCGGCGCTCGTCCGACTCGCCGATGCGTTCCGCGGGGCACTTCCTGATCGGCTCGGAGCAGCCCTCGCTCGACGAGCTTGTCGAGATGAAAGGCGGCCAGCTTGACTGAGATGCGGACCGCTCGGGCCGCCTCTTCTCGAGTAACCGGTCGGCCCTCCCGACGCACGAACCGGTAAAGGCTGTGCCGTACCTCGTCGTCAAGTGCGGCGACCGCCGAGAACTGCTCCAAGGGCTTCACGGGGCCACAATATCGCTAAGAACTACCATTTCAACTCCATGACGTTCCACGTTGTGTGAAGATTTGTTGCATAACACCCGAAGTTATTGGTTATATTAACTCCAGCAGCCCATTCGAAGAGTTCTGGAGGTAGTCCCATGGCGATACCTGCCGTTGATCGAGCCAAGCGTCCGATCTCCCCCCTGGCCGGACCCTACGGCCATCCGTTCCACCCGATCCTTGCCACCATCCCCATCGGAGCGTGGGTCGCCAGCCTCGTCTTCGACATCGCGACGAAGGTGAATAGCGCGGGCTCCACCGCGTTCGTCAACGCCTCGTACTGGCTGATCGCTGTCGGGGTGGTCGGGGCCGTGCTTGCCGCAGTGTTCGGACTCATGGACTTGTTGACCATCCCGCGATCCACGAAAGCGCTGCGGATTGGGCTCACCCACATGGCCATCAACTTGACGGTGGTCGGTATCTTCATCGGCGACTTCTTCTGGCGACACGCCGCTGCCACGGGTGCTTCTGTCGCAGCCAAAGTACAAACCGGCCAACTGGTGCTCTCGGCCGTCGCCATTGGTCTCCTACTTATTTCGGGTTTCCTCGGCGGCAAGCTGGCGTATCGCTACGGGGTACGAGTCGCCGACGAGGCCACCCAGGCCGAAGGGTTCGGAGGCGTGTGACTTCTGCATCGACCATCGCGCTCGACGAGATCGACTCGGATTCCGACCTGTAGGCAATCGAACTCAAGCAATACCCGATTGCAGTCCTCGACGGAGTACTTGCCGGTGACAGCGTCTTCGACTTGGCGGGCGCCGAACGAGCAGTCGCGGACCTCCTCGTTTCCTTTGGCGTCGATCTCACCGATGAGTCCCTTACGGAAACGCCCGGCCGGGTCGCGAGGGCATACGCAGAGATGCTCTCTCCGAAGGCCTCGACCTCGCCACTTTTCCGAACGACGAGCACTAGGACGAGCTCGTCGTGACGAGAGACATTCCGTTCCACTCACTGTGCGAGCACCACCTTTCCCTTTCATCGGGGTCGCCCACATCGGCTACCTCCCAGGGGAGCGGATTCTCGGGCTCTCGAAGCTCGCCCGGATCGTGGAACACTTCGCGCGCCGGCTCCAAGTCCAAGAGCGCCTCACTTCCCAGGTCGCCAAGTGGCTGAATGAGCACAACTTGCACCGAAGGGCGTCGGTGTCGTGATCGAAGCTGAGCACCTCTGCATGTCATTTCGCGGGGTGCGCGCCAGCGGAGCCCCGACGGTGACCTCGACACTGCATGGCCTCGTTCGTCATGATGAGCGCACAAGAGCTGAGTTCTTGGCGCTCGTCCAAAGCGGGCGACTGGGTCGCCGAGCTGAGCTGTCTCCACAACCAGCACATGCCTCATCGGCCGCCGTTCGAAGATCGATCGTGGGTCACCGACACGCCGATGCGCGAAGCACGCATCGGCTCCTCGATCGACTGTCCCCTCTGTGATCGGGCAGAGATGCCCGACGGTCTCGTTCAGTTAAGGAGGGCAGGTGCGTGGGATGAGCTGTCACTGCCTAACGCGCTGCAGCACTCGCACCGCACGGGAAAAGCGGCGTGGGCAATCGTCAAGGTAACAGCAGGCGAGGTGAAGTTCCGTATGGAGACCTCGCCGCTTCTTAAAGCTCGACTCACCGCGGGAACACATCAGGTGATCCCACCAGAGATGCCGCACGAAGTCGTGCCCGTCGGACCGATACACCTGGTCGTCGAATTTTGGGGACGGGCAAAATAGATGGAACGCGTTGATGGATACGCGCCGCTTCGTAGTTACGCGGCGATTGGCGACGGCCGTACCGTCGCACTCATCGCGGATGACGGCTCCATCGATTGGCTCTGTCTTCCCCACCTCGACTCGTCACCTGTCTTCGCCAATCTGCTCGACGCGAACAAGGGCGGCGTGTTCTCACTCGCGCCAACGGTGCCCTATCAAATGCAACGTCGCTACCTCGAGGGGACGAACGTCCTCGAGACTACATTTTCAACCGCTACCGGCACCGCACGCGTGACCGACGCAATGACGATTCCCTCTGACATGGCCGCTCTTTGCCCCGAACGTGAGCTTGTCCGACACATCGAGGGGGTGACCGGCGCCGTCTCGTTTCATTGGTCGGTTGCACCGCGCTTTCGGGGGACCCAAGCGCGGACACGCATAGGACGACGGGATGGCGTACCGGTTGCATGGTGTCGAAGTGATGCGCTTGCTGTGTGTTCGTGGGACGCCGGGCGGCCAAACGTCATGCCTGAGGAGATTCTCGGCGCGTTCTCCACCTCGCCCGGCAGCCGAGCGGTCATCGCGCTGAGCGCGGCCCAGAGAGAACCCCTTGTATTCCCCGCGCGCGCCGATGTCGAGGGCCGCCTTGCCACAACGATCGATTGGTGGAACAGCTGGACGATCGATTATGACGGACCGTGGCACGACGGGGTGGAACGCAGCGCTCTCGCGCTCAAGCTTCTTGTGCATGCGCCTTCGGGGGCTGTCGCTGCGGCGGCAACGACATCGCTTCCCGAAGCACTCGGCGGCGAACGCAACTGGGACTACCGCTTCTCGTGGGTGCGCGACTCCGCCTTCATCTTGAACGCGCTCTTGCAATTGGGCCGAAGCGACGAGGCGGAGGCGTTCTTCTGGTGGGTCATGCATGCCTCACAGCGAACTCACCCTCACCTCCAAGTCCTCTATCGCCTCGACGGAGATAGTCGTGCCGCTGAGAAATCGCTCGATCTCGCCGGGTACCGTGGATCGCGGCCAGTGCGGGTCGGTAATGGCGCAGCTGCCCAGGCCCAGCTCGACATCTACGGCGACCTGCTCCAGGCTGCGTGGCTCTTTGCCGAAGCGGGCAACTCGATCGACGCGGATATCGCCCGCCGACTCGCTGAGATTGCTGACCTCGTCTGCCACATCTGGACCGAGCCGGATGCGGGCCTCTGGGAGGTCCGAAGCGGGTCAGAGCACTTCACTCAGTCAAAGATCATGTGCTGGATCGCGCTTGATCGGGCGATCAGGCTGAGCGAACGGGACGTCTTACCAGACGCCCGTGCGGAGCAATGGCGGGAGCAGGCAAAGAACATCCAGGAGTTTGTTGACGAGCACTGTTGGTCGTCCACTAAGCGCAGCTACGTTCGCTTCGCAGGTAGCGAGGAACTCGACGCGAGTCTTCTTCTCGGGGTGTTGTTCGAATACGTCCCCCTCGTTGAGGGCCGCCTCGAGGCAACGGTCGAAGCAATACGTGACGGACTCGCTCATGGTGTGTTCGTCTACCGGTATGCCGGAGACGACGGCCTGTCGGGGAAAGAGGGAGCATTCCTCGCATGCTCGTTTTGGCTGGCAGAGGCGTTCGCTCGAGTGGGCAGACAACGAGAAGCGGTCGATCTGATGGACGAGCTGGTGCTACTCGCGAATGACGTTGGATTGTTCGCCGAGGAGATCGACCCGACGAGCGGAGCCTTCCTTGGGAACCTGCCACAGGCCCTTACGCATCTTGGACTGATAAGCGCCGCTCTCGCCATTCAACGGAGATCGCATCAATGAGTATCTGGGCGGCACTTGCTGGGGGATTGATCGGAACTCTGGTGCTAACGACCGTGCTACGAGCGGCCTCTGAATTCGGCCTCACGCGAATGGACCTGCCCTTCTTGTTGGGGACTGTGCTCACTTCGGACCGCCAACGAGCAAAGGCGTTTGGATACATCGCGCACTTCTTCTTCGGACTGCTGTTCGCTCTCGGCTACTTCGCGATCTTCCGATCAATTGGGCGAGACGGCTTCCTGTTCGGTGCGCTCCTCGGCCTGATTCATGGGATCTTCGTCGCGACTGCGCTCGTCAATGTGCTGTTGCCGACTATCCATCCGCGCATGGGATCGTCATTCACGGCGGCAAATGCTTCCCCGCTCATCGAATCTCCGGGGTTCTTGATGTTGAACTACGGAACCAGCACCTTCGTCGTGTCGATTGTGGGTCACGTCGCCTACGGCGCTCTCGTCGGTGGCTTTCTGCAGCTTGCTCATTAGGTTCGGTCCGATCTAAGCACTAGCCAGGAACCCGCTCCATCGTTGATTCCTGAACGCGCTGCCTTGACCATTTTCATCGGCCAAGCGTTACTTCCTTCCTCCGGTACCAGGATCACCGGCGCTTCGGATCTGTGGGGGGTCTTGAGCGAACTGCAATGAGGTGAATCCGTGTGTCCTGACGTCTTCTACCCTTCGAGGGTGGAGGACGCCGTGGGCATGGATCCGATCCGGCTGGTCGAAAGGGCTGCTCGGGATCCCCGGCGTTCATGTGCTCAACAGCGAACGCGCCGACGCTGGGCTGCGCATCGAGCTCGAGACGGCCGCGACCGAGGCACGTTGTCCGATCTGTGACAGCCCGGCGGCGCCGGCCGGCCGGCGGCTCGTCGACCTCGGTGTGCAGTCGGCGATGGGCCAGCCGATGGATCTCAGGTGGCAACGGCGCGTGTGGCGCTGCCCGGCACCGGGCTGTGGCGGCTCGTTTGTCGAACAGAGCGAGGAGATCGCGGCCTTCCTCGGGCGCTCACCGCATCGCGGGGGCGAGCCTCTTTAGGCTAGGGAGCTACCCTCAAGCAGCGGGGTCGCTGCCGATCTCTGGCCCCTGCTCATCCTCCACAGCCGTTGTTTTGGCAAGCTCGTCGAGTTTGTCTGCGCCGGGATGCCACGGTGTGGACTCGTCTCGCGCGCCGGTTTCTAGCCACTCCTCAACAGCCACAAATGCCCTTCCGAGAGGATTGTGAGGAGGGTTCGGGTGGGTGCTCGCATGCGCGACGGCGTGCTCGACATTCCCACGTAGCTCTTCACCCGCTTGCGCGTCGAGTTCACCCAGCATCGGCAACAGCACTTCGTCTTCGTGTTCAATATGGCCCCGGATCGTCTCAACGGCCTCACGAAGCGCTTGCTCGAAGCCTTCCGGATCATCTGCATGAACGTCCTTTGGTTTGACGTGCGAGGTGCGGCGGCGAATCTCGCTCAGCGCTTCGCGGACCGCTCGCTGGTCCTCTTCGGCCTGATCGATCTCGACACTGTCGGGCGACATAGCCCGAAGCGCTGGATAGACGACCCGATCCTTCACGTCTTCATACCGCGAGCAGATGCCAACGAGTTCGCTAGCAAGGTCTGCGCGGACCGTAGGTTCAACCGAATCGGCAAGGAGATCCAGCGTCGCGAACAACTCGCGACGATTCTCCTCGAGCGGCGCGAGCGAGGCTGGCAGCTCAGTCATGAGGATGCCCTCACGTCGCGCTTGCGATTGCCGAAGTCATCGGATGCTCGCTACATCGAGCGCATTCGCGGTGGCCGCATCGTTGACGAAGAGCAGTTCCTTGCCGCCTGGGGCGATCGTCAGACCGAAGAGGTCTCCGGAGCCGTTGGGGACAAGGGTCTTCTTTGCTACCTGGTGACCTTGCAGGCTGATCTCGACGGCATTGCCATCGTTGGCATTCATAGCGAGCACGTCGCCATTCGGGGCGATCGTCAGCCCGAGCGGGCCGTTCAGCCAACCACCTGAGGACAAAGTGATCGCCCCGTCTGCGACCGCCGTCGTCCGGGTCATCGCGTTCGGGATCTCACTGATGTGGTTACGAACTGTCCCTGCCACGTAAAGCGTGCCGTTGCTGCCGAGCGCAACACCGGTCGGCCCTTGCACGAAAGCGGTCTTATTCGCCTTGGAGAGAAATCCCGTTCCAATGACCGTCAATCCAGCCATACGCGGCCGCTTGGCTGCGCCGAGCGAGACAGCGATGCGAACGATCGTCGACAAATCGCCGCTCTTCGGTGTCGCTGTTATACCTTTCGGTCGACTCAGCACGTTCGCGACAAACAGATCGACGCCCGAGCTGGTCGCGACCTCGGTCATGTCCCAGGGGCCGTTGATGGTCGCATTGGTCCAGGTCTCGGTCACAGCACCGTTGCTATTAAGCACGAGGAGACATCCAGCAGGACTGATCAGCGGCAATGCACCGCCAGCACCCGCGGGCAAGCTCCCAACGACAACCCAACCGCCAGGGAGGATCGACAGTGCGGTCGTGAGCCCGATCACTCCGGGACACGCTTTCGATGCCGGCAGCGAACCGATTGTCGCGAACGTGCTCACCGCACCGGCCGGGGACACCTCGACGATCGTCTTGCCGGTCCCTTGCACATTGGCCTTGTCGTTGAAGTTGCTGACGATCGTGTCGCCTTTGACGAGCCTTCCTACCGTCTTCGGCACTACGACGATGCCGTACGGGTTGACGTCACCATTCGGAGGAACCGTTGAGGCCACCTGTCTCGGCTTGCCTAAAGACGACAGGAATGAAGAGCCTTTCGGTGTCCGAGCAACAGAGGCGGCTGCGATGCCTCCGACGCCAATCGACACGAGACCTACCAGCAACACCATCACGAGCGAACAACTCGCTGCTCCGCGGTGTGATCTCATAGATTCACGTTTCCTTCATTTCAGCGCCGAACTAAGGCAGTTCAGCTGCTGTAGAGGTATACGTCGAAGACCGAGGTAGGGATCGCTCAAGAACGGTCAGAAGGTCCGAGTCATCGGTGCGGATTCACCTAGTGCTCCCTGGCGTTGATGTCGGAGTCGATGGCGGCGCATCAAGATTGCTAATCAGAACGCCGCGCCACCGGAGCCCGCTGGTGCCGTTGTCGGCGTGGACTTCGCCGGTGCCGTTGTCGGCATGGGCCTCGTCGGTGCCGTTGTCGGCGTGGACTGGACCGGTGCCGTTGTCGGCGTATTCTGCTGGCCCCCAGTTCCACTACTCGAACCACTCGAGCCACACGCTGCCGCTCCGACACCAATCATCGCTACGCAGGCGATCGGCCCGATGCGTCAGAGAGCCTTGCTTCTAGCAACCATCTTGATTCGACTCAAATGTCTCATCCTCCTTGGATAATCCCATTATTTGTTACGTTTACCATTGGATCATGGAGATCACGCGCCAGGGAACAATTGAGCGGCTCATTCGTGCTCACTCGCGAAGAACTGTGTCAGGTTTGATCGCAAGGTCCAGGGGCGCAATGGCTGAAACGCCGACGTGACATGGTCTCGGCCCATCAGGCTTCGAGATCGAATCACACCCGTCATACCCGAACTCCTCCGGTGAGCGCGATACCTGAGGCGCTACCAAGATCCGGAGCAACGCTGATACTTCATGCCCGTGGCCTGGATGCAGGGGTCGCTCCAGGGGGGTATACGTCCAAGACCCCGAAATGGATCATCCCAGGCATCCAAACCCTGCAAGGAACTTGCGCTCACGATTACAGGCGACAGTGGTTCCACCCGCTACCAAACGCCAGGGAGCAACCTCCACCGCACGTGAGTGCGATACGTCTCATAACGGGGGCTCTTGGAGAGCAAACGCTCTTCGGCAAGCGCTCGGCCGACGTTGCAGCTGGTGACGAACAACATCACGAGGCCGTTCCACACTGAAGGACTCTGCAGCAGGTACCCAGCCTGCAGCAGGAGGTAGGAGGAATAGATGGGATGGCGGACGATCGCGTAGGGGCCACGTGCCACCAGCCCCCGATTCGCTGCGGCGAAACCGAAGGAGCGGCCAAGTGTCAGGAAGGACAACAGACAGATCGTGAGCCCGAGAAGCTGGACGCCAAGACCCGCGTCGACCCCCCACAACGGATGCGCGCCGACTGGCCGGAACAGCACACCGCCGAACGTCCCACCGAAAGCAAGGAGCCAGTCGTCCAACCGTCGGCTGACAAAGCGCGGAGGGCGTCGAATCAGGTACGCAACCACGACCCACGTCTGCTCGACGAGGAATGCCGCGCCAATCAGGCGGTGCGTTCGAAGGTAGAACTGCAAAGTTGCCTGCGCGAAGAGCGCCGCGCCACCGGCTCCGACGAGGTTCGCCGAAATCCTGATGAACCGTTCGTGTTTCGAGGACAGAGAACCGAGATCCCGCCAAGGCCACCGACCAGAGCGAGGAGCGTCGCCAAGCTCGGACGCTTGGCAAGGATGACCCGTCAGCGCTGCTCCGTCGGAATCGCGACTGTCACTCACTACCGACGGCACGTCTGTTGATATTTCGCGGCCCGCTTGCTTGGCATCGGTTGTCAAATTGGCTCGCCTAACCGAGGATGTGTCAGTCGCAGCTCTCCGAAGACTCAGGAGGGCGGCTGCTCCGTTCAGGTGGCGGACCACGCCTCCGCCGTTCCGACATGCCGCTCGGCAAGCGCATCAACGCTCAAGCGACCCGCACCAAAGACCACGATGACGAGGGCGAGCACAGCGAGCGCGATGTTCAGCTCGTAGCCGGCGGGCAGCTTCTCGGAGTTGATCCCGTTCGCCCAGGTCACGGTGATCATGGCCATCACCATGTCACCAAACAGCGCCAGCCCGGCGAGGCGCGACGCGAGACCGAGAGCCATCGCGATCCCCCCGCCAAGTTCGATCACGCCCCCAAGGACGGCAAAGAGTCCTCCGGGATGAAGGTGTGCAGTATTGGAGAAGTAGAGGGCTGTCCTGTGAATGCCCATTCCATTGAACGACCCGAAGAGCTTTCCCGTTCCGTAGTAGATGAAGATCCAGGCGAGGGCGGTCCGAACGGCAACGAGGACCGCGTCGGTAGGAAGTGTCGCAGTTCGGGTGCTAAGCAGCACGCCAAGCAACCGACGAATATCGCGTCGTCGCGTTGTGCCGGCAACAGTCACCACTACGCCACCTCGCTCTCTTCAACATTGTCTAGCGCGCGATCGACCGTGGGGAACGCCCGGTCCAGCGATGAGCGATCCTCCTCTTCTCGCGGCTGGCGAGCCCCGACCCGAATAGAGGGTGGGATTGAGAGGTCGTGCATTGGACGGAACGGCGCAATGAGCTGCGCAGCGAAGACCGCTAGATGACGCGGTCGTTCGCCGGCCTGCTCGACGATCAGCGGTCGACCCGGCAGCCCGGTGTCGGTTCTGATCGTCTCGGGTGTCGGAAACACCGCTCGACCGAACATCTGATCCCAGATCGTCAACGCGAAGCCGAGGTTGACGTCTTGTGGTCCGTCCACCTTGTGATGGATACGGTGAAAGTTCGGGCTGACGAAGATTCGCCCGAGTGGCCCGAAGCCGAGATTGGTGTTCGAATGCGCGAACGCCACTACACCGCCGTAGATGACAAGTAGCAGCGTCGGCAGCGCACCGTTGGCGAGGAGCACGATCCCCGGGACCAGTGCGATGAGGTAGGAGACATGAATCAGCGGGTGCGTACGAAAGACCGTCAGCACGCTCATGTCCTCTTGTGAATGGTGAAGCTCATGGAAGCGCCAGAGCATTCGAACACGATGATTCGCAAGATGCGCGAACCAGTTGCAACCGTCCATCGCGACGAAGATCACCGCGATGGCGCCCCATCTCGGCACCGTGCCGATCCTCGACAGGACAAGCCACGGGGCCGAGCGGTGCACCACTGCGGCGAATGAGAGCGTTAGCGCGGTCACGAGTGGCACCGTCAGTGTCGCGTTCAACAACGTGTAGAGAACGTCTTGGCGATGCCCGCGGGCGATGAGTGGCCGCCGCTGTGCCGGACGGAGGCGCTCGACGATCAGGAAGACTCCGACGATCACAAGCGTCAGCGGACCTGCCACGACGACGCGAAGACTGGTCATCGATCCGGCGAAGTCCGCGCCACCCCAGCGGTTGGCCCAACCGATCCCAATGAGGACCATGGCTAGGGCCACGATCGAGCACGCGGGAAGGTACACACGCGACGACAGCGCGAGGCACAACCCGTTCGCTCCCCGACTTCTTCGCTCCACTCGTGTAGGAGCAAGGGAACGAACGGGCGCAGCTACAACAGACATAACAGCCTCCCAGTCCCTAACCCGGACCCTAGAACGCAGCTCCCCCGGCACCAGCGGTCGTCGTCGGCGTAGTCCCGCCAGAAGTCGCCGGCTTCACTGTCACGTAATCGGACCACTTGCCCCATGTGTCGGTCAGATTGCCGTTCACCTTTCCGGTGGTCTTATCGCCGCTAAACCAGTACAAGGCTTTGCCGCCATAAGTGACCTGACGGACTCCGTTGGCGCGCATGATGGAGCCGAGCTTTGAGGCAGTAACCCCTTTTCCTGCGGTCGCCTTCGTCACATCCTTCGGCAAGACGAGCTCAGGCCAGATCTTCTGGCACGCCACCGTGCAGGCCGTCTTGCTCGGTTTCAACGTGTAGAGCGTCTTGCCGCTCACGAGGATCGTGCCGAGCTTCGTATATTTGACCGTCGAGACGACAACGCTCTTTGTCGTGTGTCTGGTTACCGCGCCGGCAGTGCCCGCGGCGAGAAGCGACGCGGCCAACCCACCAATGGCTACAGCAGCAGCCGCGATGGCTCTACCTGAGGCTCGATGACTGGCTTGTCGGCATTGCTTCGTCTGGTCCATGTCGGTTCTCCTCGGCGTACTTTCGGATCAGCTGTGAGGTAACGATATCCCTGGATGAGATGCACGTGGCCTTGTCACCGCTTCCCGCTGTCATGTACTACGTGCAGACTCGGTGAAGGGATCACTCAGGGAGAACTTGTCTGGGCGGCACAGCGCGTGATTCTCATCGACGGGGACGAAATCACCGTCCAGCGAGGGGTCGAAGCCTTCGTCCGACGGAATGATCCCTCATGCCTCGTTCGCCGTACACCTTAAGAGACGATCTTGGAGGACGAGACACGTGGGGTACTTGAAGAGGCTGGTTGGAAGAAAGCTCATTCGCCGCGTCGCGCCGATCGTATGCGTAGGGATGATCGCGGTCGGAGCGGCGGCTTGTGGATCGAGTGGCGGAACTGGAGCTGGTGGAAGCCAGAATTCACCGACGCCCACTACGGCACCGGCCAAGTCCGGGGGTGCCGGCTTCTAATTGCGATCGAACTCGGCGCTGACCCGTCAGCTGTCTGCAGCGCCCCCGAAGACATCCCCAATCTAGACGGGCGCCGCCTTGATGCTCAAAGGTCAAGTTGTTTCGCCAGTGGAGACCATCAGCACGAAACGGTTCCGTCGACATGCTTGCCGTGGGTCGATCGAGCCTGCATTTTCCGAATTAAGCGCGGACTGGCTCGATTTCGCGTCATTGGGTCTGAAGCTACTTCGCGCGGCGGACACCCCGTGATGGCAGTCGAACCTGCTGTTCGGTCGAGATCGAACCGTCGACGGCTCGCCAGGCTCTATGCGTAGTACCTATTGCACTTGGCCGAGGACATCCTGGCCTCAACGCATTACCACGGTATTGGTTACTGCCTTTGAGACCCGACATCAGTACTCGATGACTCCATCACATCCTGTTTGAGAAATGATCCGCAGGCCTCGCAAGTTCGTACTGTTGGCGAGTGATCTATGCGTCCTGATCCTGCGCGGAAAAATATTGTGACAAGGCGTCCACCCGAACGATTAGTGGAGCATGAGGACTCGCGGCCAGATTTCCGATCGATCGTCGAATCTGCTCGATTTGGCGACGAATCCGCCTGGGAAGTTGTCTACTTGGCCTTGTTCCCGCGACTCACGGCCTACGCGCGATGTCGCCTCGACAGCGACCGTGCGAGCGAAGCTGTTGCTGAGACCTTCGCTCGCGCCGTGGCCGGGATCGGACGGTTCTCGTGGAAAGGAGGCGGGTTCGAAGGCTGGATCTTCGCGATCTTGCGACACGTCATCGTCGACGCTCACCGCAAGCACGGACGTGCGCAGCACCATGTCCCGCTGTTCGACGGAGAACGCAATCAACCCGAAAGCATCGATCGCCTCCTCGCTAACGAAGAAGCTCTTGCTGTGCGCAACGCTTACCGCTCGCTGAGCCCTGCCGAACAGGAGCTCTTGCACCTCCGCGTCGTGAGTGGGCTGAGCGCCGAGGACGTCGCAAGAATGCTTGGCAAGCGACCCGGCGCGGTCCGTATGGCCCAGTCACGGGCACTCGACAACCTCCGGCACGCGCTGAAGAACGGAGATGTCCTGTGACAGGGCGTTCAGACGAGGAGTTGTTCGAGATTCTCGCTCGCTCGCTCGCAACACCAGAATCGAGAGCATCCGAAATCGAGCGCGCCGCGTTTCACCGCCTGTTCCGCACGCCCAGAGTGGCTCGTCGATCGCTCAGGATGCGCCTCAATCGTCCACTGCCGATCGCTCTTGCTGGAGCCATCGCTATTGCAGGCAGCTCTGCTGGGGCTGCCGCGGCAGGCGTACCACTTCCCACTCCGCTCCGTTCTGCCGCGGTGGCGATCGGTCTCCCGATCGATGACGTTGCGGTGGCAACGACCAAAGGGGACGTGTCGGTACTCGAAGGCGTGTTGTCGGCCAAGAATCGTCCCGCGGTCGTGAAGGTTCGAGTTGCGCTCATTAGCCAGTTGCGCCAACTTTCCGCTGCTGATTGCCGCAAGGTGAGAGGCGGTGCAGAAGTAGCGGTAGCGAAAGCCTCGCGCTGGCTGAGCGAGCAGCCCACTGCGATCAATGATTCAGGACCGACTAGTCAAAGTCCTTCCTTCGATCACCCATCTCGTGACGGTGATGGACATGGGACGGCATCGACATTTCCGGGAAGCGACGGGGAAAGCACGCATGGCGGATCTGGATCTGGAGATCAACGTACAGGAGCAACTCCGACGAACGACGGCTCCAGAGATGGCGCCGGCGATTCGCATGATGGTGGAAGCCGTTCGTTAACCACCGACAACCGAGGAGCATCGCCAGGGGGCTCCGGGCAGAACACGTCTGGTGGCGACGGCGGATCGTCCAACAGGTCCTCCGGAGACAGCCAATCCTCAAGCGGAGCGACGACGACTTCTCCGACCTCGAGCGGGAGCGACAGTTCCGGAGACAGTCGCTCCGGCGGCCAAGTTACGAGCACAACGGTTAGGTCAACGTCCGTACCGAACAGCTCCGAGAGCGACGGCGGTTCCTCAGACGGAGGACACTCGACGACCACGACGACAGCGATCGGCGGAACAACGACGACGACCAACCCTTCGTCTAACGACGGGACCACCTCAGCCGACGACTCTTAGGAGCGAGCAGCAACCGCGGAGCACGAATACTGCCGGCGATCCGCTTCACCAAACGGCGGCATGTCCATTTCCGGCTGTCGCTGAGGATCAGCGGAAAACCTGCGTCGCCACCCCGGGTACTTCTCGGAGCGATGCCGGACATTCGCTCGCGGACGATTTCAATGAGCTCGCAAAGAAGTTCGTGACGCGGAATCGAATCGAGCGATTGATCTTCGGGACATCGAAGAGAGGAGAATAGAATGCATCGAATTCGCATTTCGCTTGCAGGAGCTGGACTGGTCATCGCGGCGGGGCTCATCGCGCCTTCGGCCGCGTTTGCCGACGGAGGTGGCCATGGTGGCGACCACGCAAACATCAGCGGTAATCAAACGTTCAGCACGACCACGTTCGGCAACTCCGGGTCGAACGCCAGCAACGACCACGATGGTGACGACAACAGCACCGTGGCGCTCGGCACCACAGGAAACACCGGCGTGCGCGCAATGGGCAACAACGACGAGCAGGGAGACCATGGCAAGCGTGCTAACGGAGACATCCTCCGCTCGGCGCTCGCGCCAAGTGTTCCCACCGACGCGCCGATCTTCGCGGTGGCACCAGGTGGAGTCGCCTGGACGCTCAACCGGGGAAGCGTCCGAGTGCAGGCGAGTGGTCGCGTCGAAGTTGAGGTACGGGGCCTGGTGTTGATGTCGACAGGAACCAACCCCATCCCCGACATTGCTGCCTCCGTGTACTGCAATGGCGTGGTGGCCGCCCCGACGCTGCCGGTAGCGTTCTCAGCGAACGGGAACGCTGAGATCGAGAGCACCGCCACCTTGCCATCAACGTGCATGGTGCCAGCCGTTCTGCTCCACCCCGCCACCGGCGCGTTGTCAAGCAACGTCCTGATGTCGACGTACATCGCTTTCGACGGATCGGCGGCTTAGCGAGAGAGAACCAATTGATGCGTTAGCGAGCGTGGCGTCGGACAGATACTCGGCGTCGCGCTCGTCTTCGCGCGTGAACGTCAAGCGGCCGGCGCGTCGCTCTTTCGGTGGGTCACGCTTCGCCGACGACACCATCTTGGGATGAGCCCTGACGAGTAGGCACTCCGAGCCGTGCGCGTTTAGCTGCGCAATCCGGACGGCTCGTACACTTTTTGTCGTGAAGATTCGATGTGCCGACTGCGGATGCCTGGTCGACCGCGGTGTACGCCTCGACATCTGTGCTGATCCGTCTTGTTGTTGCGCGCATCTCGCCGTGGCAGAGCCAAGCCAGTTGAACGAGCGGGTGAGCGGTGCCGACCACACCTGAGGAAGCGCTCGCCATGATCGTCGCAGTCCACGCGGGCGATCACGAGACCGTGCAACGTCTGGTCGAGCAGAACCCTGATGTAGCACCTCCCGGCTCGGAGGAATCGCAAAGGGTCGGGCGGCCCTTCACATCGTGGCTGATTGGCCGGGCTACTTCCCGAACAGTCCACGCATCGCGCAGTTGCTCATCGATGCCGGTGCCGACGTGAACGATCGTGGCACGAACCCCGAAGACGAAGAGACACCACTGCGCTGGGCGGCAAGCAGTGACGACGCCGATGCCGTTGCGGTCCTCATTGATGGCGGCGTAGATGTCGGAGCTAGGGGGCTGTCGGACAAAGCCCTTTCGCACTGACCGGACAGCGGCGTAGCATTCCATCGGGTCCTCGGGGGCATGGCCGAATCGAAGAACCGTGTTGAGGGTGGAAATCGGTCACGCGGATTGGTTCGCGACGATCCAGGAGACGCCCCGTTCGACCATCGGGCGGTGTGCTCGCCTCCAGCCCATTCGTACAGTGTCGGATGGTCGGGCACTTCGACAATCTATCGACGAATCAAATTTGCGAGCCCCCGGGAGTGCCGGGTTCGGGGGCAATCAGCCGGTCGAGTAGCTGAAGCAGGGTTTGACGTTCCGACTTGTTGAGCTGTGTCATGGCCGGCGAGGTTCGGGCGATTCGTTGTTCAAGACTCGAACGAACGCGCCGTCCGCGAGCGGTCAGCTCCAGAAATTTTACGCGACGATCGGGCCCGGGAGTCGCGGTGAGGAGTCCACGAGCGGTAAGGCGGGACACGATTCCGGTGACGTTTGACGCGTCGCACGCGAGGTGGTCGGCGATAGCGCGCATCGGGGTCGGTTCGAACAGCCGAAGAATGACACGAGCTTGTTGAGCGGTGAGATCGAGTTCTGATGCCGTCACGTCAAAAGATTGGCGCGACTCGTCGGTTAGCTGGTGCAGGCGGCGCGCAACTTCGTAGGCATCGGCGGAGGATGGCTGGGAAGGCGGCATTCGTCAAGAATACCAAATAGTTGAAGCCTTCAAGTAGTGTGCTATGGTTGAAGTCTTCAACTAATGGAGAACCCATGACGACCTTGACGCCCCCGACGGCACCAGAAGACATTTCGGTGCACGCTCCTAAAGTCGGAATCGCTCGACCCGCCTTGCTGACGGCTGCCCTGGCGGTCGCGATCAACGCAAGCATTTTCGGCCTCGCGCGCCTCGGCGGTGTTGACTTCGCGCCGGCTGACTCGACACACAGGGCAACGGTCACGGTTGCGGCGGTGCTTGCCACGACTGTGATCGCCATGGCCATCGGGTGGGCCTTGGTCGCCGTCACCGTCCGGCACCGCCGACCAACTCTCGGCACCATAGCGATCATCGGTGGCGCGTTCGCCAGCCTGTCAACACTGGTGCCTCTGACGCTAAACCTCAGCGTGTCAGCCAGACTCACGCTCGTAAGCCTTCATCTCATTGCCGGCTCGTTGTATGTCATTGGCATCGCTCGCCTTCGTCGTGCGAGTGCGGGAGAAACGAGATGACCGAGCCCACGAGCTTCAGCGAGATTGAGCGGCGCTTCCTTGCCTCGCCGGGCCGCGCGCTTGGTCGTGTCGCGACTGTCAGCAGCGACGGGACCCCCCACGTCGTGCCCGCGGGCTGGACCTTCAACGAGAAACTCGAGACCCTCGACGTGACCGGACACGATGTGCAAAACACGAAGAAGTTCCGCGACGTCGTACGCACCGGTCGAGCTGCGATCGTGATCGATGGCATCGCACCCGGCGACGGGTTCAATCCGTGGGCCATCGAAATCGCCGGTCGTGCCGAAGCCGTCAGGGGACCTGATGCACTCATTCGAATTTTCCCCGTACGTATTCGATCCTGGGGCCTCGACCACGTCACCTAACCAACAGGGCGTCGGCCAAAGAGCGGAGCGCGCTTGGTCTGCGTTCATGAAGCGCATCGTCAATATGAGGCCAATTGATGGTGTGAAGTCTGTGCCACTGTCTCAGTCTGACCTTGTTAATCCGGGTCACATTTCTGTGGCCCTGTGACACTCGATTTATTCCGAGTTGGCGATTACACATACATAAGGTCACACAAGGTCACGGCACTAAGTGCTCTCACATTGACTGCAATCTCTTAAACCTTTGAAATGGACTTTGGTGGAGGTGAGCGGACTCGAACCGCCGAGTTCCACGTTGCGAACGTCTTTTGTGCACCCTCCCGAGCAGGGGTTTACCCGAGAGAACACCCTGGTACATGGGTTGCGTTCCCCTCACGTCCCCTCAGGATTCCTCCCCTTTCCTCACGATAAGGTCAGTTAGGGTCACGGGCTTCCAAAGAGGGGCACAACTCGCACCGTCACGCCTGCCGCTGCGGCCGCTTGAGCAAGGAGAGGTGACTCCGTCGTGACGGCGATCTCGCATTCGAGAACGACGGCCGCGGCAATCGCCTCGGCGGTGAGCAGATTGAGCTGACCACCGAGCGCGGACATCACCGGCACAAGACGGCGAAGGCTGAGAAGCCCGATCTCGGGTGGGAGGTCGGAGAGCGCGAGACGGACGCGCTGGCGTTCGCCTTCTCCCAGAGACCCAAGCTGTCGGGACAGCACACCGCGAGCCGGTCCGCTCAACGCACGGGCGAGTCGCCAGAACCACGAACCTGTGGTGAACACCTCTCCGGTGGTTACCTGCGCCAGGTACGGAGCGATCGACGGTTCATTGCGTTCGGCAATGAGCGCCAGCAGCAAAGCATCGTCAACGAGAATCACCAGCGAGCCAACCCTCAGTGCTGAGAAAGGTCGGGGTCTCCTGCTGTCGCCTCGTCCGCTGCACGCTGGTAAGCGCCCGACTTGAGGTCCTCGGCAATTGCCTCTCGTAACGCTTCGGGAAGATCAACCGAGAGAGGACCCACATGCGGCGGCCGAAGCTCGCCGGCCGCGTCAGCGGCTCGACGAGCTCGCCCCGCGATCAGCTTCAGGTCGTCGGTCGAGATCGCCACGTCCCTAACGCTACCGCTGTGTCAACGGATTGGCGCGCCGACCGGTTGGATCATCGGGCGACGACTGAGTTGCGAACAATGCGCGTGTGGTCGCCGCGGCAGAAGCGCCGATGCTGATGATGGCTTGAGGCCCGCGAGAAAGCTGGAGAGCGTGTGCGCTGTCGCCTGGTAGGCGATTTCCGACGACCAACACGCGGCATCTGGATTCTGGTTCGGCCGAAGATGTTGTTGATCACGCGTCCCTAAATGCGACCTCGAACGCGGCGATCGCGACGAGAGCGATCGCCAGCAGGATGAATAGGGCTGCCTCGATTCCCTGAAACGCGTCCCCAAGCAGGCGTCGGAATCGTCGGTAAGCGATCGAGGATTCGTTGGGCGACCGTGAGATCGTCAACCAACCTCACCGGGCTCGTCACCGCGCTGTCAATATCTGGAATCACACCGCCTCTCCAACATCGCACTTCGTAGCGGAACACCCGATACCGTCCGATCCACTGCACTTCCACCGGACCGTCGGCGACAACTCCTCGACGTTCGGGATATAGGTCCGGAATCGGCGCCTGTTCTACGATGCAACGACCCTCTGGCACGCGCACGATCAGAGCCGAGTGATAGAGATCACGTCGTCGTCGGTGCTGAACCGGCGCCGAGAGCAGCTCAAGGAGCTTGCCGCTGAGTCGGACGATGTGCGCTCCGGCGCCCAACGGACTCCAATAGAGATCGACCGATCCGAATGCCGGCTCTGCTTCGCGATCATCGGCATTTTCGGGCACATCGATCTCGTTTTCCAACACCTCAAACGCGGTTTCATCGTCTGTTGCGTTCGACGTGGAATGCCACTGGCGGTAGCCGGCGACGAAGATGGCCGCTCCGGCGAGGAGGAATGTGGGCTGGAGCCAAGAGAATGAACGGATGACCGCGAGCTCGATCACGATCCATCCCATCAGCAGCGCTCCCGCACCCATCGCCAAGTCGATCTGATTCGTTGCACCTCTCCAGGCCGCAATAGCCGCGCCAGCCATCGGAATGGTGACGATCACGAATAGGGCGACGCCGGCGAATACCAGACTTTCAAAAGGCAATCGACTCTTGATCGTGCCGCCGAGGTTGACTGAGCCCTGGATCAGACCAACTGCGCCAGCAATGGCTCCCGCCGAGACAACCGATTCCGAAATGGCCAACCAGCCCCCCCGGCGCCGCAGCAAGACTTCGCGAGCCGTATTCGGCGAAAACAGCTCGGTCTTCACTCGGTCCCCGTGTCAAACGCGAACGGCGGGTACGTCGCGACGAGTGAGGCGAGGTAACTGAGCAGCCTGGCTTCCCAGCGCACGACTCCCCGTTGAAAGTTCCACAGGCTCTTCGGATAGCTCTCGTTGATGAGAATCGAAAGTGCGGCGACGATCCAAACGATCCACGCGACGATGCCGATCAGCATCAGCGCTAGTGCGCTCGGAATCGCTTTCACGATCCGCAGTAGCGCACCACCTACGGTGGGATGACCCGAGGTCGCAACTGCGAACTTGACGGAAGGGTGCGAGGTCGACGGCAGCTCGTCGGTCAACAGCGCGAGGTAAGCCACGAGCCCGACGACGAAGCCCACCCAGCGTGTGACGCGTTCGCCGTCTTCGATCAGATAGCCCGACTCGCCGTGCTGGGCAATGAGGATCGCGGCAAGGACCGGCAGACCGACGTAGACGAGCCCGAATTCCGTTGGCGAACCGATGAGCCAGGAGAGCACCACGAGCAGCAGAACTCTCAAGAAGACATGCGCTCGGCGGAAGGTGGGAGGCCGTTCCAGATCGAAGGTGACCGGAGACGAAGTCACTTCGTGCCAACGTCGAGCTCTGTGGCGACGAACCTTGCCCAGGTGCGCACGTGCTCAGGGTCACGCCAGTCGCCCGAGCGTGTCTTGGCCATTGCGCTTGCAGGAAATCCCTTGGCATCGGGTAGCAGCCGTCCGCCGAACGTGACATGACCACGTGCGCCGACGGCTGTCATCAGGGCGGTGACCCCCTTTACGGGTGGAATGTCGCTGGCGCTCGCGGTGTCATCGAGCGGTCCACTGGAGAAGAAGTACGTCGGGCGCTTGCGCAGGTCGGCTGCATGGCGCTTCACGAATCGACGTGCGGCTTTGTGCCACCTCTTCGCATAGAGCGCTCCTCCGACCACCACTGCGTCGTAGGTGTCGATGCCCTCCACGGCATTCGGCGGGAGCACGTCGACCTCACATTGCTCATTGCGGAGGTTCAGCCCGAGCATCTGGGCAAGCCCTTCGGTTCCGCCGCTCTTTGAGCCATAAGTCACGAGGATTCGCATTTGCCCTCCTTCCTTCTGAGGAGAGCCTGCGCGTCTGCCCGTCCTCTGTGATAGAGGCCAACGTCCTTTTCGGGCGCATCAGGCTTGCTTCCTCATCTGCTGACCGCGCAGCACCTGGTGGAGAAGGTCCTTGTCCTCTACCGGCAGAGATCGAACTCTCCGAGACTTGTTCCCAACCCAAGTCGGGATCAATGAGTTGGAACAGGTGGTGTTGTCCGCATGACGACGACGGAGGTACGTACTGGCGAGTTGACCGGCGAAGGCACCAAGGTCGCCGCGCGCATCGTCGACGGCGTCAAAATCTACGGCGAACGCGACACCGAGGTTCGAGCGCTCGACAACCTGAGCGCCGCTTTTCCCGCCGGTGAGTTCACGGCGATCATGGGCCCGTCAGGATCGGGCAAGTCCACCCTTCTCCACTGTCTCGCTGGTCTCGAGAAGCTGAGCGACGGCAAGGTACTGATCGGCGGTGCCGATCTCGGAACTCTCGGCGACAAAGAGATGACTGTTCTTCGCCGCGAACGGATCGGTTTCGTCTTCCAGGCGTACAACCTCATTCCGACGCTTTCGGCGCGGGAAAATATCCTTCTTCCACTCACCCTTGGGGGACGGCACGCGACGGAGGACTGGTTCGATCAGCTCGTCGGTGCATTGCGGATCACGGATCGGCTCTCGCATCGGCCGTCGGAGCTCTCAGGCGGACAACAGCAACGCGTGGCCGTCGCCCGGGCGCTCGTCACTCGTCCTGATCTGATCCTTGCCGACGAGCCGACCGGCAACCTGGACTCGAAAGCTGCAACTGAGCTGCTCTCGCAAATTCGCGACGCGGTCGACCATTTCGGCCAAACCGTCGTGATGGTGACTCACGACGCCAGGGCAGCGAGCTTCGCGGATCGAGTTCTCTTTCTGACAGACGGTCGCCTTGTGCACGAGCTCGCGCATCCGACGACCGAACTTGTCCTCGACGCGCTTCGCGACCTGGAGGCTTGACGGTGTGGCGCGTCACCCTCAAAGGGGTCGTCGCTCACAAGGTTCGCTACGCGCTCACCGCACTCGCCGTGTTGCTCGGCGTCGCGTTCATCGCTGGCACGCTCGTCCTCACCGACACGATCGGAAGGACGTTTGACGGCCTGTACACGAGCATCTATCAGTCGACGAACGCCGTTGTTCGAGGAACCCAATCTTTCGATGCCGGCCTCAGCTACACGAGCCAACGTCGATCGATCGACGCGAGTCTCGTCTCAACAGTGCGGTCGGTTTCCGGCGTGAAGGACGTGACGGTGAGCATCGGTGGATACGCACAGCTCGTTGGCAAGAACGGCAAAGCGATCGGAACCGCCTCGAACGGGCCACCGACGCTTGGAGAAGCTTGGACGAACGATCCCGCGCTCAACCCACTCCGACTCCTCTCCGGTGGGCACGGACCAACTGCCGCGAATCAGATCGTTATCGACAAGCACTCCGCAGACGTCGGACACTTCTCCGTCGGCAACACGGTCACCGTTCTCACGAAGGGGTCGCCGACCCGGTACATCATCTCCGGAATTGCGAATTGGGGAAGCACCGACAGCCCGCTCGGCGCGTCGATCATCGCATTCCGTTCCGACACCGCAGCCCGCGTGCTCGGGGAGCCGGGCAAGGTCGACCAGATCAATGTGACTGCCACTCCGGGCGTCAGTGAGCAGACCTTGGTGACTCGTCTTCGCGCGGCGATTCACGAGCCGAAGGTCGAAGTCGTCTCGGGTGCCGTCATCACCCAAGAGGGCCAAGACGCTGTTCACAAAGCGCTCGGGTTCTTCAACACCATTCTCCTGGTATTCGCACTCATCGCGCTCTTCGTGGGTTCGTTCCTCATCTTCAACACCTTCTCGATCACCGTTGCTCAGCGGATGAGAGAGCTGGCGTTGCTCCGCGCCGTCGGAGCAAGCCGGAAACAGGTGATCGGGGCGGTGATCGGAGAGTCGGCGATCATCGGGGTCGTTGCCTCCGCGGCCGGTCTTGCCGCAGGAATCGGATTGGCGATCTCATTGAAGGCAGCGCTCGGCGCACTCGGGATTGACATCCCCGCCAGCGGACTCGTCGTGCGTCCGCGGACCGTCGTGGTCGCGCTTGGGTTGGGCACCATCATCACTGTCGGGTCGGCGCTTCTCCCTGCGCTCCGAGCCGGGCGCGTGCCTCCGGTTGCGGCGATGCAAGGGTTCGTCGCCGAACCACGCACCACGAACGCTCGGCGGGTGATCGTCGGTAGTGCGCTCGCATTCGGGGGCGTCGCCGCACTGATCAGTGGCCTCTTCGCACACATCGCGAACAGCGTCTCGCTCGTCGGTGGCGGAGCAGCGCTGATCTTCCTCGGCATTTCGGCACTCGGGCCGCTCGTCGTCCGGCCACTCGGTCGCACCCTGGCAGCGCCGTTCGCGTGGCGAGGAGTCACCGGGGCGATCGCTCGCGAGAACGCCGTGCGGAACCCCTCTCGAACCTCATCGACTGCCGCGGCGCTCATGATCGGTGTCGCATTGGTTTCACTGATGTCAATTGTCGGGTCATCGACAAAGGCGTCGCTGAGCGCAATCGTCGACGGGGCGATGAAGGCGGATTTCGTCGTCAGCAGCGGCGCGGTCGCCGGTGGCGGAAACGGGCTCAGCCCAAACTTGCAGCACTCGCTGGCGCGGCTTCCACAAGTCGGCGTTGCCCTTGGAATCCGATCGAGTGTGGTGCGTATCGATGGCACTAATCGCGTCATGCTCGGCGCGGATCCGGCGCATCTCGGGGAACTGTTCAATGTCGGTGTTACCCAAGGATCGATCGCCGCGCTCGGGTCGAACGGGATCGCGGTTTCGTCCCAAGCGGCCTCAGATCACCATCTCGCACTCGGCAGCCCGGTGAAGGTGACGTTCCCCACCACCGGTACGCACACCTTCAAGGTCACAACGATCTATTCGACCCGCGAGCTCGCGGGCGATTACTTCCTGCCGTTGAGCGCGGCGAAGGCAAACTTCCCCAGTCAATTGGATTTCCAGGTCTACGTGAAGCTCGCCTCAGGAATCACGCCCTCGGTCGGGCGGAACGCAATCAACGCGGTGATGCTCGCTTATCCGACGGCGACCCTGCTCGACCAGGCGCAGTACAAGCAACAACAGGCGCATCAGGTCGACCAGCTGCTGAACGTCGTCTATGCGCTTCTCGCACTCGCGATCCTCATCGCGCTCATCGGCATCGCCAACACGCTCGCGCTCTCGATCTACGAGCGGACACGCGAGCTCGGATTGCTCCGGGCCATCGGGATGACGCGGCGTCAGATGCGGACATCGATCCGCTCTGAAGCGTGCATCATCTCGCTCATCGGAGCGACTGAAGGAGTCGTGGTGGGTGGCCTCTTCGGTTGGGCGATGGTGCACGCACTCGGCTCACAAGGGATCACTCATCTCGTTGTCCCCTTTGGATTCCTCGCGATCCTCTTCGCCTTGGCTGGTCTCGCCGGAATCGTCGCCTCGATGTCACCGAGTCGGCGCGCCGCGAAGCTCAACGTGCTTGACGCGATCGCGACTCAGTAGCAAGGAATGACTTCCACGTTCTGAAGTTCAGAGTCAACTCATTTGCTATGCGTCACAAGGAACAATCAGTCGCCGAGCTGGTGCCCACTTCGCGGCGGCGGCGCCTTCCTATCCGTAGTTGGGCGCCGGCGAATACACCAAGTACAGCAGTTTTTGCCCCTACTTCGTTCACCAGCTTCGGATCACGAGACACCCGCGAATGACTGAAAAAGCGATCTTTCGCTCAGACCACACGGACACTGCAGCGGCGATGCCGGACCTCGTCGATCGCCATAAGGTCACTTAAGGTCACGATCGTCACCCACGGCGACCGAGACTCTCGACCATAAATGCCTTTTGAAGAGGCTGTCGCACAGTTCCTCAGGGCGCCGAGCGGCCCGATCCCCGGCGATCTGCGATCTGTGTGTCGGTAGACGCCGGCTTCCCGCCG
>Ga0307373_10002094_pt1 | contig 36448 bp, 37 predicted proteins | sample OX2MG_FD_202534 | JGI IMG/M metagenome (GOLD analysis project Ga0307373, IMG submission 202534) | Soil microbial communities from Risofladan, Vaasa, Finland - OX-2 | ecosystem: Environmental > Terrestrial > Soil > Coastal area > Acid sulfate soil | place: Finland: Risofladan, Vaasa | collected...
GATGCGCACGTGGTCGTGGAAGTACTCGAGGTGCCGAAGGTTCGGCGCCGCTATCGCGACGTGCGCGTGCAGGTTGGGCGCACAGTGACCTGATATCTGCAGGTTGTTGGCCGCAGCGAGATGCGCTACGGCCATCCACCCGGTGATCCCGCCGCAGCGGGTGACGTCCGCCTGCACGCAGTCGACCGCGCCAGCCGTGATCATCGGCGCGAAGTACCACGGCGAATAGCCGTACTCGCCGGCCGCGACGTCGATGCGGCACTGGTCGCGAACCTCGCGCAGTCCCGCGAGATCGTCGGACGAGACAGGCTCCTCGAACCAGGTGACCGCCCAGGCGTCGCTCATCACCTGCGCCACCCGGATGGCCTGCTTGGGGGTGTACCCGCCGTTGGCGTCGACGTAGAGCTCGACGTCGTCACCGATCACCTTGCGAGCGAGCCCGACCCGATGCAGGTCCCTCTTCTCGTCGCGGCCCCAGGACTCGCCGATCTTGATCTTGACGCGGGGAAGCTTCCACTCCCCCACCCAGTGCTCCAACTGCGCCCGCGTCGTGTCGTCGTCGTAGGTCGTGAACCCGCCGCTGCCGTAGATGGGCACGTCGTCGGCGGCCCTGCCCAGTAGGCTCGACAGCGGCACGCCGAGCAGGCGCGCCTTGAGGTCCCAAAGGGCCGTGTCGACTGCCGAGATCGCGCACGCCGCCACTCCGGGCTGGCCCAGGTTGCGGCACGCCTTGAGCATCTCCCGCGTCGCGTACGGGACGTCGAGAGCGTCGACACCCTTCACGACGCCGGCGAGTTTCTCGTCAACGATGATCTTTGCGGCCTTGGCGCAGTAGGTCCAGGCGAGCCCATGCTCTGCGCCGGCCGACGCCTTCACGACGACCATGACAGTCGAGTCCCAGGTGAGTGTCCCGTCACCCTCGGGCCTGTCGGTCGGTATCTCGTAGGCCGCCGCAGTCACCTCGGTAACGGGCGTCCCGCCACGGGCGCGTTCAATCACCGCTGAGTCCTCCACACTCCATAGAGACTCAGTACTTACCCTTTTCGGGCCACTGATCGCCGGCGCTCGCGGCTTGCGGGATTATCCGGCCTTACAGTCGGGTAGCGCCGGGTCCTACCCGCCGGAGCGCCCTCTAAAGATCAGGCGGTGTGAGCGCCGGCTACCTGCTCGAGACCAAGCTCGGCAATGCTGATGTCGCGCATCTCGACCTTGCGGATCTTGCCGGTGACCGTCATGGGCAACGACTCGGACACCCGCACGTACCTGGGGATCTTGTGATGCGCGATCCTGCCCTCGCAGAACTTCCGGAGAGCCGCCGCATCCATGACGGGAGCGCCCGGCTTCAGCCGCACCCAGGCCATGATCTCCTCTCCGTAGCGCTCGTCGGGCACCCCGATCACCGCCACATCCTCGATGTCCGGGTGGCTGTAGAGGAATTCTTCGACCTCGCGCGGATAGATGTTCTCCCCGCCGCGAATGACCATGTCCTTGATCCGGCCGACGATGTTTACGTACCCGTCGTCGCGCATGACAGCCAGGTCTCCCGTGTGCATCCAGCGGCCCTCGTCGATGGCCTCAGCCGTCTTGGCAGGCTCGTCCCAGTAGCCGAGCATGACCGAGTACCCGCGGGTGCAGAACTCGCCGGGCTCCCCCCGCGCGACGACGAGGCCGGTGGCCGGGTCGACCACCTTGATCTCGACATGCGGCATGGCACGCCCGACGGTCGCCGTCCGCCTGTCGAGGTCGTCGTCGGCCCGGGTCTGCGTGGACACCGGGGAGGTCTCGGTCATGCCGTACGCGATGGCGACATCGGTCATGTGCATCTCGTTGATGACGCGCTTCATGACCTCGACGGGACAAGGCGACCCGGCCATGATCCCGGTCCGCAGCGAAGCCAGGTCGTATCCGGAGAACCCCTCGAGACCGAGCTCGGCGATGAACATGGTCGGCACGCCGTACAGCGAGGTGCAGCGCTCCTGCTCGACGGCTTCGAGGGTCGCGACCGGGTCGAACGACGGGGCCGGAATCACGATCGTCGACCCGTGAGTCGTGCTTCCGAGGTTGCCCATCACCATGCCGAAGCAGTGGTAGAAGGGCACCGGCAGGCACACCCGGTCCTCTTCGGTGTAACCGAGCATCTCGGCTACGAAGAACGCGTTGTTGAGAATGTTGTGGTGCGACAGGGTTGCACCCTTGGGGAAGCCTGTCGTACCGGATGTGTACTGGATGTTGATCGGCTCGTCAAACTCCAGCCTGCTCGAAACGCCATCGAGGTCATCGTCGCTCACCCGCGTGCCGGACGACTCGAGAGCGTCCCACGTCGCATCACCGATGTAGATCACGTCGCGCAGGGTCTCGATCCCAGGGGCGATCTCCTCGACCATCGTGCGGTAGTCGCTCGTCTTGTGTTGCGTAGCGCTGACGAGAGTGCCCACACCTGACTGGCGAAGCACGTACTCCAGTTCCGAGACCCGGTAGGCCGGATTGATGTTGACGAGGATCGCACCCACGAGCGCAGTCGCGTACTGCAGCGCAACCCATTCCGGGCAGTTGGGAGACCAGATGCCGACCCGGTCACCTTTCTCCACACCTGAAGCAAGCAAGCCCTTCGCCACCGCCCGCGTCCATCCGAGCAGCTCGGCGTAGGACCACCGGCGCCCCGACGGGCAGTCGACCAGAGCCTCCCGATCGGGAAACCGGGTCGCCGTCCGGGTCAGGTTTTCACCGATCGTCTCGCCGAGCAGCGGAACATCGGAGGTGCCGTGCTCGTAGGAGGGCTTCGACGTCACGCGCCAAAGCTAGCGCCGCATTATTCGAACTTCAGCCGCAAGAAACCATCGGCGGCTGCGTTAAGGAGTTGCTCGGCCGATAAGGCCGGGCCACCCTTTCGGAGGCGCCGGCGCTTCCGTAGGGGGCGGCCCCAGACAGGTGCGGCCGTCGAGGCTACGGATGGGTTGCCTCGGCGGCCGTGCCTCCGCCCGGTGTGGGCGTGAACGACAACCGGAGGCGAAGCGGGCCGGCGATCCCGCCGAGCGGCGACCGCCACTCTGGAGGCTCCGCGACCGTCACGGCGGGCATCGCCGCGGCGAGCAGCGGCAGCGCCTCCTGCATCTCCGCTCTGGCGAGGTTGGCGCCGAGGCAGTGGTGCGCCCCGCCCCCGAAGCTGACATGAGACTCGTGTTCGGCCGTGGGATCGAACCCGTCGGGATCGTCGTAAACCGCAGGATCGTGGTTGGCCGCCACCAGCGACAGTGACACGAGTGTGCCGGCCGGTATCAGCCACTCTCCCACCTCCAGGTCGGTGGTCGTGACCCTCGGGACGACGGACACGACGCCGGCGAAGCGCATGATCTCGTCGACGGCCTTCGGGGCTAGGCCCGGGTCGTGGGCGAGGGCCTCCCAGTGGTCGTGATGCTCGGCGAAGATCGTCATGGCGACGGCCAGCTGGTTGCGGGTGGTGTCGTAGCCGGCGAACAAGAGACCGCCGAGGAGGGACAGGAGCTCGGAGTCGTTGAGCCGGTCGGAGCCGTCGCGGGCGGTGATGAGCTCGGTTACGAGATCGTCGCGGGGGTTCTTCCGCCGGTCCGCAACGAGCCCTGTCAGGTATTCGCTCATCTGGCTCTGGGCCGCCTCGACCTCGGCGCGGTACTGAAACAACTCCAAGGACAGCAGGTGGGTCAAAGCGTCCCCCCACTTCGCGAACAGGCCGTGGTCCTTGCGGGGAACGCCCATGAGGTGGGCGATGACCTGCACCGGGTAATGGTCGGCAAACTCCGACATGAACTCGCACTCGCCTCGGCCCGAGAAGGCGGCTGTCAGCTCGCGTACGAGCTGGCGCATGAACTCCCTGTGGCCGTCGGCGGCCCTGGGGGTGAACGACCTCGAGACGAGACGGCGGAGCCTCGTGTGATCGTCACCCTCGAGCCCGAGGAGGGAGGCGGCGGCGAGATCGTAGAGAGGCCCGTCGTTGACTCCCTGAAGGCGCAGGAGGTGAAGGAGCGAGCTGTGCAACGACCGCTCCCGGAGAAGCTCGTGAACCCCCGCCTTGTCTATGACCGACGCGCCGATCGGCGTCCGCAGAACGCTCGACTCCTTGCGTAGGGCAGCGACGTAGGGGTCGGGGTTCGTCTGGAAGTCCGGGTCGAACAGATCCAGGTATGGCGCTTCGGACAGCGGACGCATATGTCGATTTTGTCATAGTCTCGCGAGTCGTCTTCGGAAAGGCGGTCGATGACCTCACTCGAACCGGGCCCGTCGCGAACATTCGGTGGATGGGGTCCTCCGCCCCGGACACGGAGGCGCCTCCGGCCGAACCGACCGCGCCGGCTCGCCGCGCTGGTCGCCTCCGTCGCTTGCGTCGGGATCGCAGCGGGGATCGCGCTGGCGGCCCTGGACCAGGGTTCTTCCGGCTCCCGGCATGCCGGCGCTCCTCCGCCCGACCTGACCCGCAGGACAGTCGACTCGATGTCCGCGATCGTCGCGGCCAGTGCTGCTGACCGCTCAAGGGTCATAGCCGCGATCAACGAGGTGCAGTCATGCGCTCTCGCTGCAGCCCAGGGGCAGGCGGCCGTCGAGTCGGTGATCAATGACCGCCGGGGAGCGGTAGCGCAACTCGAACGCTCCGCAGCCGCCGGGCCGGCGGCTGCGGTGGTCAACGATCTGACGACGACGTTGAACGCGTCCATAAGCGACGACGTGAGCTACATGAGCTGGATGAGTGACATCGCCGGAGGGCACGCCACGTGCGGCGGAAACCCAATGACCGACCCGAACTTCGCGGCAGCGGAGGCCCAGTCCGACCGGACCAACTTCGACAAGGAGGTTTTCGTCGAGGCCTGGAATCCGTTGGCGGCGAAGTACGGCAAGCCGACATACCACGCCGAGGACTTCTGAAAGGTCTGCTCAGCCCCGAGATCTCGGTCCGTAGCGACCGACCTGCAACGGGTCGGACCCCTCGGGGGCGGCAACTTCAACTATCCGCTCGGGCACGTCGTCGAACTCGGTGCGCAGGGCCCTCGACATGACCGCGTGCTGGAAGTACAGGGCGTTGATGTAGGTGAGCTCGAGGATCTCCTCGTCGGACAGATGCGACCGGAGGGCTTCGAACAAGCCGTCCGGCACCCGCCCGTGGTCGTAGACGAGGCAGTCCGTGTACGCAAGAACCAGGCGCTCGACCTCGTCGAAGCAACTGGCCGCCGGCCAGTGAGGCACGGCCTCGATCTTCTCCTCGAGGACGCCGAGAGCCCTCAACGATTTGCAGTGCTGCGAGAAGACGAACTGGCTTTGCGAAGCCCACCCGACCCGCGTCTGGCCGAGCTCCCGGAGCACTGGGTCGAGCTTGCGTTCGGGGTTCCGGTAGACGCCGAAACCCTGGACCGAGTGCTCGAGGATGTCGGGGACCGCTGCGAAGACCGTCCACCAGTCGCCCGGTGACCCCGACTCGGTGCCGGGTTGCCCGACGGGGTCGTCATCACCGAAGAGGTACTGGTACATCGCTCTGACGATCGGAGCCTTGGCTTCCGACCGCGGTACCTGGCGTAGTCGTGGCATGACCTTGGTCGGGCGGGCTCAGCTGAGCGCGCTGGCGCCAGCGGGGTCGTGGGCGACGTCGGATTCCGACAGGGTGCGTGTCCAGGCTGCGAACTCGAGCAGGATGCCGTCGGGGTCCTGGAAGTAGACCGACCTGACGAAAACTCCCGGATGCATGTCCTTGCTGACGCCCCACTCGCTGTCGTCGTGGTTGACGACCTCGCTGCACTCGATACCGGCCTCGCGCAGGCGTTCGGCGTAACCGTCGATCGCTTCCAGCGGCACGTTGAACGCGACATGGTTCATGGAGCCGACAGCGGAGAGGATCTCGCCGGTGTCAGGACGTGCCGAAGGGGCGGTCACGCCCGGGACCGCCTCCGGGGCGTTGGGGAACCAGAAGAACGCGAGGCAGTCCCCGTTTCCGCAGTCGAAGAAGAAGTGCTGGCCCATGCCCGTCGGCAGCTCGATCGTCTTGACGAGTTTCATGCCAAGGACGTCCCGGTAGAAATGGACGGTCCGGTTCATGTCGCTGCAAACCAGTGCCAGGTGATTCACGCCGCGGAATTCAAAGGGCCGGGACATGTGGACCTCCTCGTGTCTTTGACTGCAATGTATTAGCCGATCGTGGACGAGGGGATCGACAAGCAGAACGACGCCGGCCCTACTGCAGGTATTCGGGATAGTCGTTCGCGAAGCGTTCCATTGCGCCGATGGCTTCCCGGCTGGACTGCCAGGGCTTCACGAGGACGCGGGTGACGCCGGCGCCGGCGTAACCCTCGAGGTCTGCACGGCTCGAGACCGGCAGGCCCAGCGTGATCTCGACGTGCGGGTCGCGGCCGGCGGCTTCGCGCTGCGCCCGGATGCGGGCGAGGGACGCCGGGATCTCGTCGAGGGTGTGGTTCATCGGTATCCAGCCGTCGCCGAGGAGGGCGGCCCGTCGGATCGCGGCGGGCCCGTCACCGCCGATGTGCATTGGAAGGGGCGACTGGACGGGCTTCGGCTCGAACATCACCGGGTCGAAATCGAAATGGCGCCCATGGTGCTCGACCTCGGATTCGATCCAGAGGCGCCGGCAGATCTCGATGGCCTCGTCGACGCGGCTTCCTCTCGACGAGAAGTCGAGGCCGGCGGCGCGCCACTCCGCTTGCAGCCAGCTCGCCCCGATTCCAAGCTCGACACGGCCTTGCGAGACGACGTCGAGTGTGGCGACGGCCCTCGCCGTGGTGAAGGGGTGGCGTAGCCCGATGTTGAACACCTGGGTCCCGAACCGGACCCGCTCGGTACAGCCGGCGAGCATCGCCATGTAGACGAAGGGATCGAACACCGGGGTGTCGGGACGGATGGGCGGGTGATCGGATCCGTGCATCGGGCTGCCGCTCATGGAAACGGGGAGGACGAGATGTTCGGGGAGCCACACGGACTCGAACCCGAGCCGGTCGGCGGTCTGGGTGGCTTCCTTCCAGACACGCGGGTTGAGCGTCCCGAGCGAGATTCCGATCTTCAGGAGTCCCGCGGCGCGAGGCATCGCCGGAGGGTACCCTCGCCCCATGGCAAGCATCCAAGTAGAAGGCGAGATCCCCGCTCCGCTCGACGATATCTGGAAGATCGTCTCCGACTTCGGCGGTTTTCTCGAGGCGCGGGGTATCCCCGTTGAGGTCGAGGGCCAGGGAATCGGCGCGCTGCGCAAGCTGATGCTCGGCTCGAGCGTGCTCATCGAGCGCTTGGAGAGCATCGACGAGGACTCGCACTCGACGTCGTACTCGGTCGTGGAAGGACCACTGCCCGCAAAGGACTACCTCGGGATCATTCGAGTGGAGGCCGCCGGCGACTCGACCACCCGTATCGTTTGGTCCTCGACGTTCGAGGCGGCCGGCGAGATGAGCGAGGCGGACCTCGCCGAGATCATCACCGGGGCCTACCGCAGAGGCATCAAGGGCCTGCAGCGGCACTTCGGGGGCTGACGTTTTTGCGAGACGATTCCGTTTTGCGGGGCGAGGACGTCGTCATATGACGCCTGTGTCCCGCAAAAAGGGCACTGTCCGTCCGCGGTGACGAGGATATAGGGGCGACCGTCCGTTTCAGGCATCGGGCTGCTTTGCCTTTGCGGCGGTCCGGCCGCGGAGCATGGACAGGCCGGCGTTGACACCACGACCCCCCGAGAGGAGCCACTTGGGGACGGGGAAGGCACAGTGGCGCACCAGACCATCCCCTTCGGCGTCACCGGGGTGGAGGATCTCGATCGTCACGTCCCGTGGGTGCGGCTCCCCGAGCGGTGCGACCAGAACAGCGACCACACCTCCTCCCGGGTGCCCTCGACGTCCACGGAGTAGGTGTGCTCCTGCACGGCGGGAGACTATCTCCGGCGGTTAGTGGACATCACGGCCGGCGGCCGATCTCGGCGTGAGCTCGGCCCGTGAGCTCCCACCTCCGGTCCTGCCCTCGGTGGTGCAGGACGACCGTCGCGTCCGCGACCTCGCTGTTGGTGCACGTGGCGGTGGAGCCGTCGGGGTCTGTGTAGGAAAGCGCCACGCCGCGGTCCGCCGGGATACCGACCTCTACATGAAGCCGGCGGGTCCCGACCCGACCCGCAATGGTGAAGCCGGACTGGCCGATCCGTGTCCGCAACATCGGAGCGACAAGCAGCGGGACGCGAGGCCAGTCCGCCTCGCCGGGGAGGCGCAGCGCCACCATCGCGAGAGGCGGAACGCCGCGCAGCGCGGGTCGGCGCGCGGTCGCTGATACGAGCTCCAGCACGGCCCCGTCGTCGAGGTCGGCGTGCAGCCAGCACCAGCGGTGGGCGTTGGAGTGCCCGTATATGCGGGCGACCGCTCCCCTGCCTTCGACTCGGGTGTGGAGACCGTCGACGCTCGAGTCGACGGCGAACGTTCCCCTGAAGGTCGCCGATGGCCAGGGAACACACTGCGCTCCTGGCAACAGGTGCCGTTGCCAGACCGTCCGACCGAACGTGAACAGCGGCGCGGACAGATCGTCGAAAGCGAGATCCCACGCGAGGCCGCCGGCTGAACCTGCGAGCCGGCCGGGACCGATCGTCGAGCTGCCAACCGCGAGCCAGGTCGCGGCGTCTGTCTCGGCGATTGGATCGGGACCGAACCGCTCGGTGCGCGGCGCGCCGCCGGCGGGGAACACGGAGGCCCATCCGTGCGCGTACGGGGCGGTGTCGGGGCGTTCAGCGTTTGGCGCGACCGTCTCGTAATGCAGCCAGTAGCCGGCGCCGGTGGTCGTGTCGGTGAACGTCGCGTACCAGACCTCGACGCGGCCGGGCCGCCCGTCCCAAAGCGGTGCCCCGAGCAGCCGGGTATCAGCCGACGGGGTCTCCCTCGACGAGATGGTCCATGCTTCGCACGGCATCGATGAACTCGTCGACCATCTCGAGCACCACCGCCCTGGCCGGGCGGACCTTGTCGAGGGATCCGACCACTTGGCCGACGAAGTACGTCGCCAACTCGCGTGCCTCGGAGTCCGGACGGTTCGAGGCCTGGTGGATCCGGTACTGCGGGTCGCCGATCAGCGCTGTCTGTAGAGGCATCCCGAGCGGATCGGGCGTGTCGGGGCGATCCCACTCGTCGGTCCATGCCGTGCGCAGCATCCGAGCCGGTTTCCCGGTGAGCGACCGCGAACGGACGGTGTCGGAGGACCCCGCCTTCAGGAACTTCTCCTTCACCACAGGCGGGGTCTCGGCTTCCTCAGTAGTGAGCCACACCGACCCGCACCACACACCCTCGGCACCGAGCGCGAAGGCCGCGGCCATCTGGCGGCCGCGGGCGATGCCGCCGGCGGCCAGCACCGGTACCGGCGCGACAGCGTCCACCACCTCGGGAACGAGCACCATCGTGGCGACCTCGCCCGTGTGCCCTCCGGCCTCGGTGCCCTGGGCGACGATGAGGTCCACGCCGGCTTCCGCGTGACGCAGAGCGTGCTTCTTGGAGCCGGCAAGAGCGGCAACGACCACGCCGTGCGAATGAGCGCGCTCCACGAGGTCCGCCGGCGGCGGGCCGAGGGCGCTTGCGACGAGCCGGATGCGGTGGTCGAAGGCGACGTCCAGGAGCGGTCCGTAGCCCTTCGGGGAGACGTTGAGACCCGCCCCGGGGGAAAGGCGTTCCTCGTCGGTCGGCACGGGGATGCCGTACCGGGCGAGCATGTCGTCGAGGAACGCCTTGTGCTCCGCCGGAAGGAGGGCCCGCACCTGCTTGGCGTCGATGCCCCCCTCTTCCGCACCGACGTACTTGGGTGGCAGCAGAAGGTCCACCCCGTAGGGCTTGCCGTCGGTGTTGTCCTCGATCCAGGAAAGCTCGGTTTCGAGAAGCTCCGGGCTGTGCCCCACCGCCCCGAGTACGCCGAAGCCGCCCGCCTTCGAAACGGCCGCAACGACGTCGCGGCAGTGGCTGAAGGCGCATATCGGGAACTCCACGCCGAGCATCTCGGCCACGCGCGTCCTCATGGGCCGACGGTACGTCGTTATTGACTGATATGTCAATCGAGACGTTAGAGTCGGACCGTGCCCGAGCCACTGTCACAAGAGCAGCAACAGGAGCGACGCCTGGCGGTTCGCGAGATCATGCCGAAGACCCCTTTCCTGGCCGGGCTCGGCATCGTGTTCGAGAGATACGAGCCCGACGAGGTGACCATCAGGCTGCCTTTCCGGGAGGACCTCACCAACGACGGCACCTACTTCCATGGCGGCGTCATCGCATCGGTCATCGACACGACGGGAGCGGCCGCAGCGTGGTCCAACCACGACTTCGACAAGGGAAGCCGCGCCTCGACGGTGTCCATGACCATCCAGTATGTGGGGGCCGCCAAGAAGTCCGACCTGATATGCCACGCGCGGACCGTGCGCCGGGGCAAGGAGCTCACGTTCACCGAGATCACCGCGACCGATGCCGACGGTCGCACCGTCGCCCACGGCGTGCAGACCTACCGGATCGTGTGAACGGCCGGATCGTGATGCGGGGCCGGAGGAGACCATGAGTCCCAAGACTGGCGTGGCGGCTGTCGCGCGCCGGCCGAGGCGGGCATCGAGCGAGGACGACAAGGCTCGCCGGCGCGAATCGCTGCTGGCCGCGGCCAAGAAGGTGTTCGCGGAGAAGGGGTTCCACGGGACGACGATGGGCGATGTCGCGAAGGCGGGTCGTTCGTCGTACGGAACGGTGTACTGGTACTTCCCCTCCAAGGACGCTCTCTTCCACGAGCTCATGGACAACCAAAAGGAGTCTCTCCGCCGCCACATCCTCTCCGCCGTCGTCGACTCAGCCGGGGCGAACCCGGGGCTGCCCGACCTGACGGCGACCCTGGAGGCAGCGATCCGGGCCACGTTCGAGTTCTTCGAAGCGGACAAAGCGACGGTGAAACTTCTCTTCCGGGATTCGTACGCGATGGGCAACCGCTTCGAGAAGCACCTGTTCGCGATATACGAGGGGTTCATATCGGATCTGTCCGACCTGATCACAGAGGCGCAGAAGCGCGGCGAGATCGTCGAGGCGCCGGCGCACGTCGTGGCATTCTCCATAGCGGCTCTCGTGGGCCAGCTCGCCTACCGCAGGCTGACAACCGACGACGGCCTCGACGCCGGTGTGATCGCACAGTTCGTCGTGAACCTTCTCCTGGATGGGCTGAGACCGAGGTGACTCGCGGTGGTTGACCCCGAACGTATTCCGGTGGTCGTCGCGGTAGGCGAGGCGAGCGAGCGCGAGGCGCTCGTCAGCCCGCTGGACCTGGCGGAACGAGCGTCGGCGGCAGCACTCGCCGGTACCCGCGCCCTGGGTTCCGCGATCGACAGGGTGGAGGTCGTGAGGATTCTCGCCGGTGGCGGACAGGCGCCGGCGTCGGAGCTGGCCGTTCGTCTCGGCATCAAGCCGAAGGCGAAGGCCACGACGACCGTCGGGGGCAACACACCCCAGTGGCTCGTCGGGAGGGCGGCCGACGACATCGCGGCAGGCCGGGTACGCGCGGTTCTGATCGCCGGCGCCGAGGCTTTGCGCAGCCACCAGGCTCGAAGGAGCGCAGGGGCGGCACCGTCGAGCGCCGAGGATCCGCCGGATCCGGTCATCGGGGATGACCGGCCCGGGCTGTCCGACGTGGAGGTGGCGTCGGGTCTGTTCCTTCCGGCACACGTCTATCCGCTCTTCGAGAGCGCCATCGCAACACAGCTCGGGCGCAGTGTCGAAGAGCACAGGGCGGCGCTCGGGAGGTTGATGGCGCCGTTCAGCGCCGTTGCGGCAATGCGCCCGCACGCATGGTTCCCCGAGGCGCTGACGCCCCAGGCGATCTCGACTCCCTCACCTGACAACCGCGTGACTGCGGAGCCGTACACGAAGCGCATGAACGCGGTGATCATGGTCGACCAGGGCGCCGCGGTCGTCGTCACCTCCCTCGCCGTCGCGCAGGAGCTCGGCGTGGCGGACAGTGCCGTGTTCGTGTGGTCGGCCGCCGACTGCTCGGACGTCTGGTTCCCGTCCCAGCGGCCCGACCTGGGAGCCTCGCCGGCGATCGCCGCGGCTTCGGCTGCCGCGCTGGCGGCAGCCGGAGCCGGGATGGACGACATCGCGCGACTGGACCTCTACTCGTGCTTCCCCTCCGCCGTGCAGATGGCCGCCGCGGCGCTCGGCATCGCTCCTGACGACACGCGCGGGCTCACCGTCACGGGCGGGCTGCCCTACTTCGGCGGACCCGGCAACAACTACTGCACCCATTCGATCGCGGCGTTGACCGAATCGCTGCAGGGAGCGCAGGACGGCACTCTCGGGCTCATCACAGGGCTCGGCTGGTACATGACCAAGCATTCGGTCGGGATCTATGGGTCCACTCCCCCGCCAGGCGGTTACCGGCGGGGAGACACTTCGCGCGAGCAGCAACGGATCGACGCCACAGCGCTGGCCGCCGCCGCGGATGCGGGGGACGGGTCCAGAGCGATCGTCGAAGCGACGACTGTCATTTACGACAGGGAGGGCAATCCGACCTCCGCTCCGGTGATCGCCTCCCTGCCCGACGGCCGCCGGATCGTGGCTCGAGCGGCCGAATCCGACCTAGCCGGGCTCGCTGGATGCAACATCGCCGGCAGCGAGGTCCAGGTGTCCGGGTCCCCGCCGACCTACCACTTGGAAACTGACTCGTCAGTCAGTTAGGTTGAACCTGAGCTTCGCTGGGGAGGTGGAGGTTGGCTCAGTGGTCACGGCGGCGTTTCTTGCAGATGGCGGGCGCGGCGACGGGCTCCGGCCTGCTCGGCTGGCGGCTGCCGGCCCTGGCTGACGGAGGGCCTGGGCCCGGCGGGTTCTTGACGGCGGCGGAGATCACCACGCTGAACGCCGCCCTCGCACGGATGATCCCGGCGAGCGGCCCGGGTGACTGGTCGGCCGCGGACCTCGGCGTGGCGACCTACATCGACAACATCCTGTCGGTGTCCTGGTCGGGCGGTTCTCCTCCCCCGGTGTTCGCGGGCGGACCGTACCGCGCCGCCAGCGCAGCCGGCCCAGGGTTCGGTGCCTTCCAGCAACTCAGCCGGGTGAAGGCGAAAGGCTGGCAAGCCCAGATCTCGCGGTGGCAGGGGCTGTACAGGTCCGGGCTCGCCGCCCTTGACAAGGCAGCAGGAGGCAACTTCGCTGCGGTGCCGTCCCCGGTTCAGGACGCGATCCTCGAGAAGTTCGACCTGTCGAACGACAAGTTCTTTGCGGTGCTTTACGACCACACGATGGAAGGCGCCTACAGCCACCCCGTCTACGGAGGCAACACGGGGTACCGGTCATGGCAGGCCGTCGGCTTCGCGGGCGATGTGCACGGCGTGAGGTTCCCGACGGTCGGGTCGCAGGGAGCGTGGAACGTCTACGGCGGCTACGCGCCGGAGGAGATCATCGCCGTGGGGTCATCCGCGACCGAACAGCCCGTTACGGCCTCGTCTTCCCGGAGGCTGCCATGAACCGCCGCGCCGTGAACCGGGAGCGACGTCTCCCCCGCGCCAGGATCGTCCTCGCGATCGTCGCGACCGCGGCCGCCATAGCGTGGGCTGCCGTACCCGCCCGTGCGGCCGGTACCGACCCCACCTCGAGCGACCCGCTCGGCCCGCTGGTCGACGTCACCGCCAACTGGCAGGCGTATCAGCCGAGCTCCGACTTCTGCGTGCACCCGACGGTCTTCGAGGTTCCGGCGACGACCGAGACGGCGACCGGCAGCTCGCCCGCGTGCGCCGCCTCAGGTTTCGCGCCATCGGCCACCGGTCTCTACGAGGTGAAGATCGATACGCCGCCGCTGTGCACTGGATGCCGGCGGCTGTTCATCGACTACTCCGAGATCGCACCGAGCACCTCGACGGCTCCGACATCCCACGGGCACGCCTACTTCCGGCTGATGTCCTTGAACCCGACCTACACGGTCCCGCCGCTCGCGCACAGCCCCAACATCAAGAACCTCACCAACGACCGCCTCGTCGCGCCCCCAGGCTCTCCGGTTTCGGCCTTGACCTCGCAGGTCGACCCCTACGACATGGCATACGCGGCAGACACCGCCAACTTCGCGCACACCGCGGCACAGGGCCCCTACTACGTCGGCCCCGGTTACCTGAACACCGCCGGCCAGTGGGTCCAAGGTGCATACCTCGACGTCGATATGTCGAAAGCGACGGAGTTGCCACAGGCGGAGGCAAACCTCATCCGCTACGCGGCCGGGTTCGACTCCTCACCGTCGACATGCCCCGACTCGGCCGTGTTCGGCCCGACCTACACCGACGGGAACTACTTCTACGGCGGGTGCGTCAACGCGTTCGGTGCGAGCACCCAACCGGGTGTAGACCCGTGGGCGAGTAGCTGACATGGGCGGCACAGCCGACATAGTCGTCGTCGGTTCCGGCGCCGGCGGGGGCATAGCCGCCTACGTGCTGGCCCAGGCGGGGTTCTCGGTAACCGTCATCGAGAAGGGCCCCTGGGCCACCCCTGCCAACTTCGGCGATGACGAGCTTCGCTTCGGGGACCGCAACTTCATCGACCAGGACCCGCTGATAGAGCCTCGCACCTTCAGGGACAACGCCGATCAGGGTGACCACGTGTACGTCGGCGACGTGCTCGACGTGAGCAGGTGCGTCGGCGGCGGGTCGGTGCACTACGGGGCCGTGTGCTTCCGCTTCCGGCCCGAGGACTTCCGCGCTTACAACACATGGGGCAACCTTCCCGGGGCCGCCGTCGTCAACTGGCCCTTGAGCGATGGCGAGCTGGCATTCGGCGCCCCCGGTTCGATCTGGGACTACTACCGGCGCGTGGAGGCGCTGATCGGGGTGGCGGGTGGCCAGACGGCGGGCTCCGCGAGCCCCGGCGCCCAGATCCCGGGAAGCCTCCAGGAGCGCACCGACACGTACCCGATGCCAGGGCACCCGCCCAATTACCCGTGCTCGCTGTTCGAGAAGGCTGCGCTCGCCGCCGGGCTGCACCCGTTCCCCACACCGGTTGCGATCAACAACGGCGGTTACAAGGGGCGGCCGGGATGCACCTACTGCGGGTTCTGCTCGGGTTACGCCTGCCCGATCGAGGCCAAAGGCGACACGAGGGTAACGGCGCTGAGGCTCGCCCAGGCGACGGGGAACCTGACCATCGTCGCGGACACGTTCGTCCGCAACGTCGCAGTCGTGGGTGGCCGCGCCGTCGGCGTGAACGTCATCGACGGCGCCGGCAACGACGACTACTGGTCCGCCACCAAGGCGGTGGTCCTTGCCGCGTCGACGGTCGAGACCCCGCGGCTCGTCCTCAACTCCATCAGGGAGTCGACCCTTCCGGCCGGACTCGTGAACACGGACGCCCTTGGCCGCTACCTGATGGTGCACCACTACCCCGCCGGCGTGGGTGTGTTCGAGGAGCGGGTGGACTACTGGCGGGGCTTCTGGAGCATGCGCTGCCTGGACGACTGGTACTTCGGCCCGGGCGGGGTTTCTGACCCGCAGTTCGGCTGGGGAAACCTGCAGACGATCGGACCGTCGGGCGGGGCTCGCTCGGCCTTCGGAACCGGTGGGCTGATCTCGATGGCCAAGACTGTCGGCTGGGGCCAGACGCACAAAGAGGCGATGCGGTACCTGTTCGGCCACCTTCAGTTCCTGGGCATCATCGGCCAGGACCCACCCGTGGCGACCAATACGGTGGACCTGGACCCGACCGTGCAGGATGTGTACGGCGTTCCCGTCGCGCGGATCACGTACTCGCACCACCCGAACAACGCCGTGGTACAGGCAGCCGCCGCGCCGCTGATCGCCGGACTCCTCGGTGAGATGGGGGCGGTGTCGACTCAGATGGTCATGCCGATCGGGGTGGGGACGGCCATACCGCAGTTCGGGAACCAGGACACCTTCCACATGGGAGCCCTGCGCGGGTTTCCCGACACCGTGGGCGGGCTCGTGAACCACCAGATGGGCACCATGCGCATGGGCGACGACGACTCCACGTCGGTCGTCGACCCGCACGGGCGGGTCTGGGGGGTCCCGAACATGTACGTCGCCGACGGGTCGGTGTTCCCGACCGCCGGCGGATACAACCCGACGTTGACGATCCAGGCGATGGCCTGGCGCACGGCGGACCGCATCGTGGCAGCGCTACGCGGGGCTGGACCGCATGGCGTTCTTTCGCGTCGCCGATGACAAGGCGGGCGTCCAGCTGCAGCCAGCGACTTGACGGGCCGGAGAAACTCATTGCATCAGGAGTGCAACTAGTTTACGATCGCCATCGGTGCCCGATACCGCCGTCGACCGCCGTGTAGCCCGGGGGGAGGAAACCCGCCGGCGGCTCGCGGAGGCGATGATCGCTCTGCTCGAGGAAGGCTCGCCCCAGCCATCCGCGCGGGATATCGCAGAGCGCGCCGGGGTGTCGCTGCGCCTGGTCTTCCACCACTTCGACGACATGGAACAGGTTCTCCGCGCCGCTGTCTCGGTGCAGGTCGACCGGCACTGGAACCGGCTGCAGGCGGTCGACCCATTGCTGCCGCTCGATGAGCGGACAAGCAAAGTGGTCCGCCAACGCGAGACGCTGTACGAGGCGATCGCCCCTGTCAGGCGCGCCGCTGCTCGGGCGGAGCAGTCTTCGCCGACGGTTGCCGCCGAGCTGACCCGGGCGAGATTGCAGCTGCGGCACGGGATCGAGTCGGCATTCGACGCCGAGCTGCGGGGTTCCGGTGCCAAGGAGTTGCTGGACGCCCTGGAGGCCGCAGCCAGCTGGGAGACCTGGGAGCTGCTCCGCGGGCGGATGGGTCTGAGCCGCTCAGCCGCGCGGCGCGTCGTGGTTCGGATGATGAAGTCGCTGCTCGCAGACCAAGGAGGGTCACGTTGAAAGTCCTGCGCACACCGGACGAGCGGTTCTCGCGCCTACCCGGCTTCGAGTTCGAGCCGCACTACGTCGACGTACCGGCCGGAGACGGTGCCGCCGGCACGATCAGAGTCCACTACCTCGACGAGGGTGATCCCGGTGCCACCGAGACGGTCCTGCTGATGCACGGGGAGCCGTCGTGGAGCTACCTGTACCGGAAGATGATCCCGCCGCTCGCCGCGGACGGCATCCGGGTCGTGGCCCCTGATCTCGTCGGTTTCGGGCGTTCGGACAAACCGGCTGACCGCAACGACTACACCTACGAGCGCCATGTCGAATGGATGCGTTCGGCCCTCTTCGACGGTCTCGGCTTGTCCGGCCTCACCGTGGTCGGTCAGGACTGGGGCGGCCTCATCGGGCTCCGTCTGGTAGCTGAGAACCCCGACCGGTTCCGCCGGGTGGTGGCGGCGAACACCGGACTGCCGACGGGCGACATGGACATGGGCGATGCGTTTCTCGCCTGGCAGCGGTTCTCCCAGGAGACACCCGAGTTGCCGGTCGGGGGGATCATCGCCGGAGGCTGCACGACCCAGCTGCCCGAAGAGGTGGTCGCCGCCTATGACGCCCCCTTCCCGGACGAGACCTACAAGGAAGGTGCAAGGCAGTTCCCGCTTCTTGTCCCGACCCGGCCGGACGACCCGGCTGCCGGCGCGAACCGCAAGGCGTGGGAGGTGCTGGCCGGATTCGCCAAACCGTTCCTGTGCGCGTACAGCGACGGCGACCCGATCACTCGCGGTGCGGACCAGCTGTTCCTGGCGCGAGTGCCGGGCGCCAAGGGGCAGGCCCACACGACAATCTCAGGCGGAGGCCATTTCCTGCAGGAAGACCGCGGGCCGGAACTCGCCGCGGCCGTCGCCGACTTCATTCGAACCAACCGGGAGGGCTGAACCATGGGCCGCAAGATCTTGTTCATCACCACCGATCAGCAGCGCTACGACAGCCTCGGCTGCAACGGGGGGACCGTCGCGCGCACGCCGGTACTCGACCGGCTTGCCGCGGAAGGCATCAACTACCGCAGGGCCATGAACCAGAACGTCGTGTGCATGCCGGCACGCTCCACGATGATCACCGGGCAGTACGTCCGGACCCACGGGGTGTTCGCCAATGGGGTGCCTCTGCCGGCCGACGCTCCGAGCATCGCCGCGTACCTGAACGGCAACGGATACAAGACCGCCCTGCTGGGCAAGGCGCACTTTGAACCGGGGATGGACCTCGAAGGCCGCTGGCCCGAGAACCGCATGGCCCGTGATGGCACCTTCGGCCCCCACCGCGGTTTCGACCACATGGAACTGGCCATGCACGGGCCGCTACCGCTCTGGCACTACGGCAAGTGGCTCATGGAGCAGCCGGGGCACTTGGAGCAAGGCTTCTACCAGCTGTTCAAAGGAGGCCAGCTGAACGGCGAGCCCGGCGGGGAGACCGGCGCCCCGCAGGTGGCCATCAACCCGGTTCCGCGCGGCATGTACCACACCGACTGGACAGCCGACCGGGCTATGGCGTGGCTCCAGACCCTCGAAGCGGGCGACGACTGGTTCTGCTGGGTCAGCTTCCCCGACCCTCACCACCCGTGGGACCCGCCGTCGTCGGAGCTCGGGCGAGTGAACTGGCGCGATCTCGATCTGCCTGATGCGCACCCGGGAAGCGCGGACGAGTGCCGGCGCATCCTCGAGGAGAAGCCGCACCACTGGCTGGCGTACTACGACGGGTCGCACTCCAACCTCGAGGGCGGCCCTCCGACGTTCGTCCCGGCCGAGATGACTCCCGACCAGGTGCGTGAGGTCAACGCGCTGACCCACATCGAAAACGAGCTGATCGACGAGGCGATCGGGCGCATCCTCGCTTACGTAGACCAGCGCGGCTGGGCCGAAGACACCGACGTGATCTTCACGACGGACCACGGCGAGCTTCAAGGCGACTTCGGGCTGCTCTTCAAGGGGCCCTATCACTGCGAGGCGCTGATGCACCTGCCGATGATCTGGCGGCCGGCGCCGTCCGCCGCCGTTGCGCCGGCGGTCGTCGACGAACCGGTGGGCCAGCTCGATCTCGCGCCCACGTTCGCCGCCATCGCCGGCCTGCCCGCACCCGGATGGGTGCAGGGGACGCCGCTTCCGATCGGTCCCGCACCCGAGAGGGAGCGCGTCATCACCGAGTGGGACAGCCAGTTCCCGACCGAGGACCTGCATCTTCGTTCGATGTACCGCGACGGTTGGCTGGTCACCGCTTACGAGCCGGGCGGGGGCTATGACGGAAGCGAGGGAGAGCTGTACTCGCTCACCGAGGACCCGCGGCAGTGGAAGAATCTCTGGAACGACCCCGGTTACAAGGCGATCCGCGAGGATCTCGTCGCAGACCTCTACGACAACCTTCCACCGGAGCGCGCAGACAAGTTGGAGGTCGAAGCGCCGGTCTGACCGGCCCTGCGGGCTAGCATCGCCGCCCCGTGGATGCCCGCACGTTCCTCGGACTGAACGCGACGCACAACCCTTTCCGGTGGATTCTCCCGGTGACGCAGGGCATCTGCACACCTGGAGGGTTCCTCTTCGGCGGGTGCGGGCTGGGAGCGGCGATCACCGCGCTGGAGGCGACGACCGGCCGCCCCCTGGTGTGGGCGACAGCCCAGTACCTCTCGTACGCGCGCCCTCCCGAAGTTCTCGACCTCGATGTGATCGTGAGCGTGGCCGGCCATCAGGTCACCCAAGCGCGGGTGGTCGGACACGTTGCGGACCGCGAGGTCATCACGGTGAACGCGGCTCTCGGTCGGCGCCACGTCGAGCACGACGGGACATGGGCCGTGATGCCGGAGGTTCCCTCGCCCGAGGAGTGCTCCCGACGGCAGTTGCGCCTGCCTACCGACGGGAACTCGCTCCCCGACCGTCTCGACATCCGCATGGCGCTCGGGCGGAACATGGCCGAGCTTTCGAAGAGCGCCCGACCGGGAGAGGGAATGCCCGACGGCCGCTCGGCTCTGTGGGCGAAGATGCCGGATGTGCTGGACATGTCTTCGGCCTCGCTGGGGATCCTCGGGGATTACGTCCCGTTCGGCATCGGCCAGGCGTTGGGCCTCCCCGCCGGCGGCAACAGCCTGGACAACACGCTGCGCATGGGCCAGCAGGTACCGACCGAGTGGGTGCTCCTCGACGTTCGCGTGCACCAGGTCCGAAACGGGTTCGGGCATGGAGACGTCCATCTCTGGTCGCAGAGCGGCGCGCTGCTCGCGACGGCCAGCCAGTCGGCGATCGTGAGAATGTGGCCGGACATGGCGGGGAGTCGCTGACATGGACATCCCGCGCCGCACCGGTTTCGTGGAGCACGACGGCGAGCGCATCTACTACGAGACGGTGGGAGGCGGCGGAGTCCCGCTGGTGCTGAGCCACGGCGCCGGAGGGAACCACGCCGTATGGTTCCAGCAGGTGACGGCATTCGCTGCCGATCGGCTGGTGGTCACGTGGGACCACCGGGGTTTCGGCAGGTCCACCGATGCCGCCGATCTGTCGGGGCCGCTGGTCGCGGCCGGAGACCTTCTGGCGGTTCTCGACGTTCTCGGGATCGAGCGGGCGGACCTGGTCGGCCAGTCGATGGGGGGCTGGACCGTCGTCGGGGCGGCTCTGGCGCGACCCGGACTGGCCAGGAGCCTGGTGCTCGCGGACACCCTCGGCGGTTTCACGTCCCCCGCCATCGAAGCCGGGTTGTCGCAGAGACCGCTGGACCCGCTCGGTTCCCCCGACGTGCTGGGTAGACACCCGGCGCTCGGGTCTGGGTTCTCCGAACGCGAACCCGAGAGAGCCCACCTTTACCAGTGCCTCGGTCAGATGGGCAGCGCCGACTCCGCTGCCGTCATCCCACGGCTTCTCGCTGTCTCCCACGACACCGCCGAGGCCCAGCGTCTCACCATGCCGGTGCTCTGCATCGCAGGGGACAAGGATCCTCTCTTCCCGCCCGCTTCGATTCGCGCGCTGGCGGACCTGCTGCCCGAAGCACAGTACGTCGAGATACCCGGCTGCGGTCACTCCCCCTACTTCGAGGATCCTGCCGAGTGGAACTCGGCGGTGAAAGCCTTCTTGGAATCGATTGTCGGTTAGCTTCGGGGCCATGCCCACCGACGTACCGGAAACCTGCCTGCAGATCCGTTCCCTCGTGACTCCGGAAGCGACGGTGGAGTTGTCACTCCAGACCGTCGATGTCCCAGAGCCGGGCCCGCGCCAGGTGGTGGTCCGCGTCGAGGCTGCCCCGATCAACCCGTCCGACCTGGGCCTGCTCTTCGCTGGCGCGGATATGGGTTCGGCGTCGACGGCCGGCTCGCACGACCTGCCGGTGGTGATCGCGCCGATCCCTCCTGCGGCCATGCGGGCAATGGCAGCGAGGATGAGCCAATCGTTGCCGGTCGGCAACGAGGGAGCCGGCACCGTGGTCGCCGCTGGTTCCTCGCCGGAGGCGCAGGCGCTTGTGGGCAGAACCGTTTCGCTGGCAGGTGGGGCGATGTACACCCAGTACCGCTGCGTCGACGCCGCCATCTGCCTCGTGTTGCCGGAGGGGACGAGAGCGGCGGAGGGGGCGTCGTCGTTTGTCAACCCACTGACCGCTCTCGGCATGGTCGAGACAATGCGGATGGAGGGCCACACCGGCCTCGTGCACACGGCAGCCGCCTCGAACCTCGGGCAGATGCTCAACCGACTGTGCATCGAGGAGCGGATCCCACTCGTGAACATCGTCCGGAAGAGCGAACAGGAGGAGATCCTGCGATCTGCCGGCGCGACGCACGTGTGCAACTCGTCGACTCCTGGATTCATGGACGATCTCACTCGTGCCCTGAAGGAGACCGGCGCGACCCTCGCCTTCGACGCCGTAGGCGGGGGGACGCTGGCGAGCCAGATCCTCGCGTGCATGGAGGCAGCAGCCAGCTCCACCGGCGGCGATTACAGCCGCTACGGCTCATCCGTGCACAAGCAGGTTTACATCTACGGCTCGCTCGACCGCGGTCCTACCGAGCTCACTCGCAGCTTCGGGTTCGCGTGGAGCCTCGGCGGTTGGCTGCTCACTCCGTTCCTCCAGAAGATCGGGATGGAAGCGATGGCACGGCTGCGCGACAGGGTCGCGAGCGGTCTGCAGACGACTTTCGCCAGCTCCTACACGGCAGAGGTATCTCTCGCCGGCGCACTCAGCCAGGACGCCATCGCCAACTACGGCCGGCAGGCCACAGGTTCGAAGTACCTGATCAATCCGAACGGCTGAGCAACCCCCGCCGGGACGCGAGGCGCTGCCCGAAACGGCCGACGATCAGGGCGGTCTCCACCGACGCGATGACGAGGATGTACAGCGGGAAGGCAGCATTCGCGGTCGTGAACCGGTCGATGGTCAACACGGTGATCAGGGCGTTGAGCGCTGCTGTGACGTACGCGGACACCGACTCGCTTTCAGGCGCAACCCAGGATTTTCGCAGTGTCGGTATCGCCGCAATCGCGTCCGCCGCGATGGACGCGACGACGGCCACTGTCCCGTGGCGGGTTGCGAGCCAGGCGACGAGCCCGGCGGCGGACAGAGCGCCGCACAGCCAGTCGAACGGACCGATCCGCCACGCCAACTGCCGGTTGCAGAACGACGCGACGAAGATCGCCAAAGGACCGAAACCCACCACGAACGTCATCAGCGAGCGAAGCCCGACCCCTGCCTGCACCTCCGCCGCGAAGGCGATCAATGGAGCTACCCCCCACATGAGCCAGGTCACCCGATTCGGCTGGGTGACTCCCCGAACCGTGTCGCGCAGGTACGACAGCATCCCTGCCATGCCGATGACCGCGCCGAGGATCACGAAGTGGACGTCGAGCACAGCAGGTCATTCTTACGCCCGGGCGTGAATCAGCGTTGTGCGCCGTCTCCGCGCGCGGCTCTACCAACGGGCTCCCCGCGCTCGACCGGCTCGTCGAGATGGACGTCGACCACCTCGGGCCGCCGTCTTTTCTCCTCTTCGACGTAGATCTCGTAGGCCTTCTGGTCACCTTCAGTAAGGGGGGGCTGGACCAGGCTGCGAGGCCATAGCCGCCGGGCCCGGACCACGTCGATCTCCAGCGCGTACATGGTGAACTGTGCCTGCATGTAGATCCACCAGAGGAGGCCGATCACGAAGGCGAAAGTCCCGTAGACCTCGCTCGCGTTCTTCAGTTCGTGGGCGATCAGGAAGGTGCCGAAACCCTGGAGGATCTGCCACAAAACCGCGGCGATCACGGCCGCGAGCCACATGTCCATGCTCCGGATCGATTTCGCGGTACCCAACCGGAAGCCGAGCCAGAACGCGCCGAAGTTGATGATCAAAGCGACCGCGTAAGCGGCGATCCGCAAACCGATCGCGGAGTGGCTGCCGGACCCGAAGCTCGAGAGTGCGGTGCTGAGCACGATCCCGATGCCAACCGCGAAGATCATCCCGAAGCTGCGGAGTGTGTTGAACGGGAACCCGGGCCGTTCGGATTTGGGGACGTTCCACGCGTGGTTGAAGGCGTTCTGCGCCGCCGATGCAACTCCCCTTGCACCGTAGAACGTGCCCACCAGCCCGAGGCCGAGGCCGAGGCCGGTCCGGTCGAGTGAGTGGACGTTATTCCGGAGCTGAGTGCCGATTACCGGGAAGTTCTTGAGAGCGGAATGCAGGACCCGATCCTGGAGGTGCGGGTCGTGGGCCAGGACAATCCCGAGGACCGTGACCGCCACGAGCATCAGGGGGAACAGGGAGAAGAACCCGTAGTAGGCGATCAACGCGGCCTGGTTGCCGGCCTGGTCGTCGCCGTACTTCTTGACAACCGCGAACGGGAACGCAGCCCAGGGATGCCGTTGCTGGAAGCCGTCCAGCCCCCTCAGCACGGCTTGCACCTGTTCCATTCACGCGATGTACCCCGCGCGGCGGCGGATCTACCGGCCCCGGTAGCTCGGTCGGCACGCGCGCGAACTCAGCCAGCTAGTCTCGGATCTGTAGGAGATTCCTGGAAGGGGGGGGCAAATGGTCGACATCGCCACACCGACGCCTGCGCGGCCGGAAGCTCCGGCGGTGCCGGAGTTCCAGATCGTCCCGCTGGCCGGCCTGCCCGTCGTCGGGCTCGTGCTCGTCGGGCTCGTCGTCACTATCGCAACGAACAAGCAGTGGGCCATCGACTTCTTCCACGTGGTCGCCGGGGGGATATGGACGGCGCTCGACTTGTTTCTAGGGTTCGTTATCGGACCGATCCTCGGACGCTTGTCGATACCAGCCCGTATCGAGTTCACCACACGCCTCATGCCGAAGATGGTCCTGATCATGCCCACGGTGGTGGTCTGCACGCTGGCAGCCGGATGGCAGCTGGCCCGCCACCTCGGTTACCTGGCGTCCAGCGATCCGCACCACGGTTGGATCGTCGCGTCCTTCATCGTCGTAGCGGTCATGGCGGTGATAGCCCTCGGACTGCTGGAGCCGGCGAACGTCGCCGTCCTGTTCGAGTTGAAGAAGCCTCGCCCCGACGGCGAGATCATCGCCAAGCTGATGAAGCGGTTCATCATGACAGCGGGAATCACCGGCGCCATGCAGGTGGCCACGCTCGTGATCATGACCAAGGTGGCCTCGTCGTGAGCAGCCATCCCGCCGACGTAGGAAGCTCCTCGCCGTTGCTCGATCGCAAGCTGCCGCCGGTCGCGGAGCTCGTCGTTCTGTCGCTCGCGATGATGCTGTCGGGTGGGGTGTACCTGGCCGCTTCGCTGCCGAAGCCACCGGGACTGGCGCCGGTGGTCGCCCTGCTCGCCGCTGGAGCGGCCCTCACGATGGTCGCGGTGGTCATGCTGAGCAGAGTCGGCGACTTCGCATGGGACAAATTCTTCCTGGTCGCGAAATGGGCCCTGCTCGCCTACGCGATCATCGCCGGCATCCTCGGATTCGTGTTCGTCTACGACCACACCCGCGGCGGCACTCTCGCCGTGCTCCTGTGCACGTTGGCCGTCTTCGCGGTGGACGTCCCGACCATCATCGGCTTCACCGTGGCCCGCTACCAGGACCCTGGAAGCACGTCCACATTACAAGTATTGCCAGATTGATCGTCTTGGCGTAACATCTCGGGTGTGGCCGACTACCTGAGCGAACCATTCGACCGACTGCCCTTCGGCAACCCCGACAAGGCACGTCGGTACGCGACCGAGAGGTACAGCGGTGCCGTCGGGCTGAACTGGTACACGTCTGACCCCACGCTGCAGTTCCTGATGAGGGTCCACCTCGGGGACGCCGGCCTCGCGTGGGCGCAGCCGCATCTCGAGCGTGTCGGCGCGCTCATGGGCGGCCCGATCGCCGAGCGGGCGGAGATGACCGACCGTGAGCCGCCTCGGCTGGAGAAGTACGACCGCTGGGGCCGGGACGTGAGCCGGATCGTCCACTCGGCGTCGTTCCGGGAGTCGAAGGCTGATCTAGTTCGCGATTCGTTCACCTCGGAGGCGTTCGAGAAGACGGCAGGTGAAGCGGGAGTCGACGCCCGTCCGCTCGCCGCGGCATGGAGCTACATGCTCAACCAGGCCGAGATCGGGATGATGTGCGTGCTCGGGACGGGTCTCGACATGGTCGTTCGCATGGCCGAGCGGTTCGCACCCGACGATGTCAAGGCGCGGGTGGCCGAACTCGCGGCCAGCGGCAGCGAGCTCGCCGGCGAAACGGCGCAGATGTTCACCGAGCGCACCGGCGGCTCCGACCTGGCCGCTCTCGAGACGACCGCCACGCCCGCCGGTGACGCCTGGCTGCTGAACGGTTTCAAGTGGTTCGTGTCCAACGCGGACGGTTCCGCGTACGTCGTGCTCGCCAAGCCCGTGGGTGCTCCGGACGGAACCCGCGGGGTCGCCCCGTTCCTGGTCCTTCGCGAGAGACGGGACGGAACTCGTAACGGCGTGCGGATCCGACGGCTCAAGGACAAGCTCGGCACGAAGGCAGTTGCCTCCGCAGAGGTCGAACTGGACGACGCGGAGGGATTCCTGCTGGCTCCCGGGTTCTCCGACTCATCATCTTCGGGGACTTCGCACGACGGTCATGGGCTCAGCCGGATGATGGAGCTCACCAACGGTGCACGGCTCGGCATCGCCATGATGGGTGTCGGCGTAGCCCGGCGCGCCCTGGTGGAGTCGTTGTGCTACGCCCGGACCCGCGAGGCCTTCGGTGCCGCGCTGATCGACCAGCCCCTCATGCAGCGCAAGCTGGCGGAGATGATCGTCGAGTTGGAGGCGGCCCAGGCGCTCGCATTCGACGGATACCTGGGGCCCCGCTTGCGCATCGGTGCACCGCTCATCAAGCTGCGCTCTGCTCGCCTCGGCATCACGGCAGCGAGCGACGCGATCGAGATCCACGGTGGCAACGGCTACATCGAGCAGTGGCCGGTGGCTCGTCTGCTCAGAGATGCCCAGGTGAACACCGTCTGGGAAGGCGCCGACAACATTCTCTGTCTCGATGTCCGCCGGGCGATCGAGAAGAGCGCAGCGCACGAACAGCTTTTCGAGCGGATCGAATCCGCGCTCTCGGGGGCGGGGTCCGAGTGCGGCGAAGCCGCCGAGCTGGTATCTCTTCGCGCTGCACAGATGCGAGAGGCCGTCGGCGCGTGGAAGAAACTGGAGCGGACGGTGGCCGAGGCGCGGCTCTTCCCTCTGGCCCAGTTCATGGTCGACGTCTACGCCGGCGCGCTTCTGATCGAGCAGGCGGGACGCGAGGCCCGCCTGGCGGGCAGCGCCGGCGGCTCCGGGGCGCGGAAGTCGCTCGTCGCCCGCCTGTACGCGCAGTCGCACCTGGCGGACCAAGGCCCGCTTCGCGGCGTGGACGCGCCGGCAGAAGACCTCGAAAGGTTCAAGGAGCTCTGCGACGGCGCGCTCGTCGACCCGCGATGATCAACCGGTGAGCCTCTGATCTGCGGACTAGTCCCTGCATCACTGGTAAGGGACTTCTGCCCCTATCCGGGGCGAGTCGTTGGCCACTACACATGCCCCATGCCCTACGCGTTCAGCGAAGCGGGACTCGCCGTCCAGCAGCAGGTCCGCAGGTTCATGGAGTCCACGATCTACCCCAACGAGGACCGCTACTACGAGGAACTCGAGAGCGCGCCCGACGGCTACCCGCTTGTGATGGACAAACTGAAGGCGGCGGCCATGGAGCGCGGCCTTTGGAACCTGTTCATGCCCGATCTGCAGCCGAACGGCCCGGGGACCCGCCTGTCCAACGTGGACTACGCGCCCGTCTCCGAGATGCTCGGCGGGGTCGGGTTCGCCTCCGAAGCGCTCAACTGCTCCGCCCCCGACACCGGCAACATGGAGATCCTCCACCACTACGGGACGGAGATCGTGAAGGAGCGGTGGCTGGCCCCGCTGCTCGCCGGGGAGATTCGAAGCGCGTTCTCCATGACCGAGCCGGACAGCGCTTCATCGGACGCCACGAACATCGGATTGCGGATCGACCGGATGCCGGGCGGTTACCGGCTCAACGGTCGCAAGTGGTTCAGCTCGGGCGCAGGGTCGCAGCGCTGCAAGGTGCTCGTGGTCATGGGCAAGACCGACCCCGGCGCGCCGGCGCACCTGCAGCAATCGATGGTCGTGGTCCCCAAGGACACCCCCGGCGTGACCGTAGGCATGCGCCCGACCGTCTTCGGGTACGCCGAGCACGGCGGTCACCCGGAGGTGATCTACCGTGACGTCGAGATCCCCGACGACCATCTGCTTGGCCAGGAAGGTGGCGGTTTCGCCATTGCGCAGGCCAGGTTGGGCCCGGGCCGGATCCACCACTGCATGCGCTCCATCGGCGTGGCCGAACGAGCGCTCGAGCTGATGGTCACACGCTCGCTCGAAAGGCACGCTTTCGGATCGAGCATCGCCCACAAGGGGCTCATCCAGGACTGGATCGCCGAGTCGCGCATAGAGATCGACATGGCTCGCGAGTACGTCTTGAAGACGGCGCATCTCATGGACACCGTCGGCAACAAGTCAGCCGCCACGGAAATCTCCGGCATCAAGGTCGCCGTTCCCAACATGGCGCTGAAGGTGATCGACCGGGCCATCCAGGTGCACGGAGCCGCGGGGCTCACGCAGTTCACCCCGCTCGCGCAGATGTACGCGCACATGCGCTCACTGCGGATCGCGGACGGGCCGGACGAGGTACACAAGATGACCATCGCCCGACGGGAGATCCGCAAGCACCAGCCGGCGTTCCGGATGCACTGATCAGATAGCGGTCGCCGCGTCCAGGTCGAGCGCGTGCCTGGCATGGCGGTGGGCCATGACCATGAACATCTCGTCGCCGCGCTCGGTCCGCTCGACGAGCATCGAAGCCGCGATCGCCATGATCAGCCCGGACCAGGTGCCGCGCCTGTAGTCGTGCCAGCAGCGATCCCATCCGTAACCTTGCACGCCCGCGGCAACCAGGCGGTCGTGGTACAGCCGCACCAGCCCCCCTTCGTGGGCCCGCCGGTCATCGAGCAGGAGCCCCGCCCCGATGAAGTAGGCGACGTCCGCCAGCGCGGGCCCGTGGGTGACTGTCTGCCAGTCGAGGACGGTCACCGACGCGCCCGTCCCCTCACCCGGCTTGCTGCCCGAAACGGCGGGTGATCCGGCGAAGAGGAGGTTGTCGAGACGGTAGTCGCCGTGCACGACGGTCCACGGCTCGGTGTCGCCGAGGATGAAGTCCGACAGCTTGGCGAACAGCTGGTCGCCCGCCTCGTGCACCTCCGGACCGAGCGACTCCGCATAACGCTCGCGGAATCCGTCCCACAACTGAGGTAGCAGACCCAGGTAGAACAGCTGCTGGCCCGAACGGTCGCGGTGGAGCCACGGCAGCTCCTTGAGCGACGGGTCGTCCCACAGTGGCGCGTGCAGGCCGACCAGCTCGTCGATGGCGGTGACGGCGTCGGCGTGCGAGCAACCGGCCAGCTGGTCCCCGGGTTGGGCCGGGCTCAGGTCCTCGAGCAGCAGGACGAAGCTGGCTGTCTCGACTTCGATGTCCGCGTAATAGACGCGCGGCGTGCGAACGTCGAGGCGGGGGGCGAGCTGCTGATAGAAGCGGACCTCGTTTTCGTAGCTGCCGAGGGACAGGGCGGTCGCGCGGCTGATGGGGTCGGCCGAGGGGAGCTTGGCGATGATCGATCGGGGTGGATCGGTCCGGATGTCCGGGCCCGGGGCGTACGTCAGGATGAGACGGAAGGTGTCGCACATCTGTCCTGTGCCGACCGGGGCGGTGTCGACCGACTCGACTTTCACGTCCCCGAGCGTCTCGGCGAGGGCTGCAGACAGCCAGGCGGGCGTCAGGGAATCTGGGGTGTCAGCGATGCTCGGCACGCCGAGACATTACGTATTCCGCGCGGGCTACGACAGGGCAACCGCCGGGACGCCGGCGCCGGCTGTCTCGTCGACGTCACGCCCGCTCGTCTCGGGGAGGAGCAAGGCCACGACGGGGATCGCCACCAGCGGGCCCAACGCCAGGATCCCGACCGCATCAGAAAGGCCCTTGGTCCCCGCGATCAGAACGCCGCCGGCGACGAAGCCGACGCATTGCCCCATCACCTTCGCGGCTCCGGCCGTCGAGTTGCCAAGCGCCCGAAGGCTCGTCGGGAACAGCTCGGTCCCGTACGCGCCGAGCGCGGGCCAGGCGCCGAACCCACCGACGTACGTGAGCGCGAGCGCGCCGAACAGCTCAGGCGCGCCGTGGGCGATGAAGAAGAGCAGGTAGGTTCCGGTGACGCCGGCGGCGAGGAAGCCGCAACCCACGGCCTTGCGCCCCAGGCGGTCGCTCAGGGAACCGGCGATGCCGAGTACGGGTATCGCCAGCGCTCCCGCGGCCACGAGGATGAGGTTCGCGGCAGACGTCGAGAGGTGGCGCTGAGACTCGAAGAAATCGATGACGAAGACCTGCGCCTGGGTCGTGAGGTTGATCAGAAAGGCGATCGCGCACACGAGGAGGAGACTGCGCAGGTGCGGAGGACGCGCGATTTCGGCCCACCTCGACCACGCCTTGGTCTCGGCGATGCGCAGGTATCGACTGCTCTCGGGAAGCCGCCGGCGCAGCCACACGGCGACGAGAAGGACTGGAACGGCGGCGCCGTACAGCCACCGCCAGGAGATGCCGAGCGGTGCGAGCACGACCCCGTACAGCAACGACCCGAAGCCGGCGCCCAGGATGTCCAGCGTGGCAAGGAAGCCGAACCCGAACCCACGTGCCCCCGCCGGCAGTTCTTCCGCGATAACGGTCCAGGTGAGCGAGATCTCCGTGGCAAGGAAGAGCCGCGCCGCGAACTGGAACCCCGCGAACGCGCCGATGGTCGGTGCAACGGCCGTCGCCGCGGTCGCGATGGTGTAGCCGGTGATCGACACCAGCAGCACCCGCCGGCGACCGTGCCGGTCCGCCCTTCTTGCGACGAAGATCGCGGGCAGGGCCCCGAGATACAGAAGGCTCAGCCACAGCGAAGCCGAGGACTGGGAGAGCCCGAAGCTGTGGCGGATGTGCGGAAGGGCGAAGATGACGACGTTGAGGTCGTAGCCCTCGAAGAAGCTCGCCCATCCGAGCAGCGCCAGGAGCTGCCAGTGCGACGGTTCGAGCAGACGGGCGGGCTCGAGCAGTTTCCCCAGCCGGCTCACCTCAGGTACCTGAGCCGAGGCCCAACACCCGCCAGAGTCGCCGGTACGCCGGCGTGAGAAGCCCGACCTCCTCGCACAGGCGCCGCACCTTCTGCAACGACTCCACCGTCGCGGCCCGATGCTCGGGGTTGTAGGTGTAGGCCAGATCGAGGACCGACGCCGGGATCGCATAGTCCGCGACGATCTGGCGCGACGGGCGGAGCATCATCTGCGCCATGGCGGCGAGGATCAGCGGCGCTCCGACGGCGAGCTCGGCGCGGCGGAACCGGCTGAGCTGCGGTACCCGGCGCTTGAGATAGTGGCGGGCGAAGGACAGGTGCCGGGCCTCCTCGGTCACGTGGATGCGCATGATCCGTTCGAGCAGTGGGTGGATCGTCCCCCCGCGGCGAAGCTCGCGCCGCTGGACGTGGTCGATCGGGTCCTCACCCCCGAGGACGAACACGAAGAACAGCTCGGGGAACCTCCGCGCGAGCCCGACGACGAAGCTGGCACCCGCCCGGTCGACCTTCGAAAGCCCCCGCGCGTCGAACCCACTCCGGTTCACGAACTCCTGGAACATCAAGGAGTGGTGTGCTTCCTCGATCAGCTCGTGATAGCAGTACCGGAACTCGGGTGAGCGGTTCGGCAGCTCCGCCGCGAAGCGAAGGAGCCCCTGCTTCAGGATGCTCTCGAACTGGAGCCCGATCTTCATCTTGGACGCGACGAGGTCGAGACCGAGCGAGGCCTGCGTCTCGAGAGGGAGGTCGCGGTACCAGTCGGTGGCACCGAGCGGGTCATTGCCGTCGAGAGCCCAGCGCGGGTCGTGTCGGTCGATGCGCATCTCGGGCCCGTCCCAGTCGACGTCGGCGTAGGCGTCGAAGTGCTTGGTGACGGACAGATTGCTGAGCCGAGCGAGAAGGCCGTCCCATCCGGACTGCGCCTGAGCTTCCTCGTCTATCAACTCAGCCGGAACTACCGTCATGATTGCCTCCTCGCTGGCTCAGTGGGGGTTTGAAAAATGGTGGCGATCGCCTTGAGGGTCTCGAGGTAGTCACGCACCGGCCGTTGAAACTCGCTACCGGTGAGCCGCTGGAACGCCACACCGTCCATCACCGCGAAGCAGAAGGCGACTGCCATCTCGTCGAATTCCGGGTCGTGCCCGTCCTCGTTGGGAAAAAGATCGGAGTAGACGGCCCGGCACTCCTCTTCGAAACGCCGGTCCATCTCGCGAACCGCCGAGGCGAGCTCCGGGTCCGTCCGGGCGGCAACTTTGAGCTCGGCCACCGCGACGAAGCAAGGGCTCTCGAACATCGACCACAGAACGTCGACCGCGTGCTCGAGCCTGCCGTTGCCCGGTGGTACGTCGACGAACGCCTTGCGGAACTCCTCGACGCGCCGGTCGAGCAGCCGGGCAACGGCCGCGGTCATCAGGTCCGCCTTGGTCGGGAAGTGGTGCAGTTGCGCACCGCGCGAAGCGTGGGCGCGCCTGGCGGTCTCGGTCGTCGTCGTCGCCGCGTATCCGCGCTCGACGAGGCAGTCGATGGCCGCGTCGAGCAGGGCCGCGCGGGTGTCGATCGCTCGCTTCTGGAGCGGGCGGCCGGTCGGGCTGGTAAGCGCGGCCGGCGTCGGGTCGATGCACTCGGAGGCCATTTGGGATTTTTGTACCACCAGAGAACAAATCAGTCAAGACTGATTGTTTTCCCGCCGGAGCACCGGTGTCCCCAGTGATTGGCCGGTGATGGCTCAGTGCATGCGGGCGCTCGAGCCGAGCCCCACCTCCAGGACGCTTCCCGTTATGACACCCGGGTCCGTGACAAGGTAGAGCACGCCGCGGCTGACATCCTCGGGCTGCAGCCAAGGCTGGGGTACGGGATTGGCGCGCAGCATCTGCTTTATGAAGTCGTCCGGCACCTCCGCGTCGGGATCCGGCTGAACCATCGGGGTCTGCACCGTCGTCGGGCAGATCACGTTGACGGTGATCCCCTCCTTGGCGACCTCTAGTGCGAGCGACTTCGCCATGCCGATCGTCCCCCACTTCGTCGCGTTGTAGGCCGCCAGGTTCGGTATCCCCATGCGACCGCCCATGGACGAGGTGACGACGATGCGCCCGAACTTCTGGCGTCGCATCACGGGTATTGCGGCGCGAAGGATGTGGAAGACGCCACCCAGGTTCGTCGAGACCAGTTCGTCCCAGCCCTCGTCCGTCAGTTCCGCCAACGGACCAGTGGACACGACGCCGGCGTTGGCCACCACGATGTCGAGCCGTCCGAGCTCCCGCACCGTCTGCTCCACCGCCGAATCCACCGCGGCGGCATCGCGGACGTCGAGGCGCACCGCGAGGCAGCGCCGGCCCGCCTGCTCGACGAGCTTGGCGGTGAGCTCGAGATCTTGGCGCGTTGCAAGCGGGTAGGTCAGGGTGGACATCCGGCGTGGCACGTCGCAAACGACAATGTCGGCGCCTTCGGAGGCGAGAGCGACGGCGTGTGAGCGGCCCTGACCGCGCGCGGCGCCGGTTATCAGTGCGACCTTTCCGTCAAGAGATCCCATCGACGCCCGACCATAGCGGCGGTGCGTCGCCGGGCCTATCCTCCGGCGATGTTCATCGAGCCGATGGGCGAGCCGTTCAGCCGGTCCCGATTGGGTCTTTAGCCCCTACCTCCGCCGAAGAGCCCGGACGGACAATCGTCGTAGGCGGTCCGCCTTGGATTCGCCCATGACAAGCAAGGAGGTGCACAAATGACAGCACCCAGCCTGCGCATGGTTGTCGGCTTCGACGGCTCCGAGGGATCCCAGAAGGCGCTCCTGTGGGCCGCGGAGGAAGCACGGCTGCGCGGTGCCAAGGTCGACGTGGTCCGGGCCTGGTCGCCCGGAGAATTCGGCTCTGACGAGGAATTCGCCCATATCGTCGACAAGAAACTCGAAGAGGACGTCCACTCGCTACTCGGGAGCGATCCGGGGTTCGAGTTCAAGTTGGTGGTGCAGCGGGGCCGGCCTGCGACAGTGCTGATGGACCTGGCGAAAGAGGCCCAGATACTTGTCGTCGGCTCACGCGGCCACGGCGGTTTCGCCGGCCTGTTGCTCGGCTCGGTCAGCCAGCAGGTCACGACCCACGCGAGCGCGCCGGTCGTCGTCGTCGTCAAGAACTGACGGCCTGACACCAGATCCACACGGATCGAGTCAGCAATGTGGATAGACGAGCGAGGATCGGATGTCCTTGGCGTAGTCGAGTGCCGGCAGTTGCTGACCATCGGTGCCTCCAAACACTCGCCGGGCCACCTCGGCATCTCGGGGCCGGACGCACCCACGGTCCTTCCAGTCGATTATGCAATGTGCGGTCCGGACGTCCTGCTCCGGGTGGGAGCGGGGCTGTTCTCTCACATCGCCGGCCAACTGGTCGCCTTCGAGGTGGATGGAATCGGCCAGGACGGCCGCCCGTGGAGCGTCCTGGTCCGGGGCCTAGCCATGGCGGAGCGGGATCATGCGGAGTGTGCGCACCTGCCGAAACCTCGCGTGAGCCAGCCGGGCCAGCACGTGGTAAGGATCCAGACACACGTCGTGACCGGCCGGCGCTTGGGCGCCGCCTGACTAATCAGAGCGCCGTTCGGGCGGCACGAGCCCCACGGGCTTGCTGCCCCTCGGCATCACTAGGGTCCCCGCCCGGCCTTTGAGGATTGCTTCCGCTTCGGCGAGCGCTCCTATCCCGGCGATCCCTCCCGTACGTTCCACGAAACGGCAAGCGGCATCGACTTTCGGCCCCATCGAGCCTGTGGGGAACTGCAACGAGCGTAGGAACGTCGGTTCCGTGAGATGGATCGGGCGCTCGCGGTCGGTGCCGTAATCGCGGAACACTGCGGCCACATCCGTCAGCATCAACAGGGCGTCGGCTCCTAGCTGCTCGGCCAGCAGCGCTGCGGTGGCGTCCTTGTCCACCACAGCTTCGACACCCGTCAACCTCCCGGACGGGTCACGTGACACCGGGATCCCCCCACCACCGGCGCAGACGACCATCACGCCGGCGTCCACCAGTGTGCGTATCAGGGGGATCTCGACGATGCCCAGAGGCGATGGCGAGGCGACGACCCGGCGCCAGTACGGACCGTCGACCTTGACGATCCAACCCGACTGCGACGCAATCCGTCTTGCCTCGTCCTCTTCGTAGACGGGGCCGACGAACTTCTGAGGATCGACGAACGCCGGGTCGGATAGCGAGACGATCGTCCGGGTGATGAGCGCTGCGACAGCCGTGCCCGGCGACCCTTCGTCCAGCGCCTGCAGCAGCCAGTAACCGATCATTCCCTGGGTTTGCGCGCTCAGAACGTCGAGCGGGTACGGCCGCGTGAGTGCCGGGTCTTTCGCTGATTCCAGGGCGAGCGCGCCGACCTGCGGCCCGTTGCCATGGGTGAGCACGAGCTGGTGGGCCCTCGCGAGCGGGAGCAGGGCCTGCACGGCCGCGCGCACGTGATGCTCCTGGATGTCGGCATCGGGAGCCTCTCCCCGGGTGAGCACCGCATTACCACCGAGCGCTACGACCACGCGCATCTCAGACCGGATCCCGCTCGAGGGGGCAGGTCATGCACCGCGGGCCGCCGCGCGCCCGGCCGAGCTCGCTGCTGGGGACGGTGATCACCTCTATGCCGGCCCGGCGCAGCATGGTATTGGTGGTCACGTTGCGCTCGTATCCGACGACGACCCCGGGAGCCACGGCCAGGAAGTTGGTGCCGTCGTCCCACTGCTCCCTCTCGGCGGCCCGCAGATCTTCGTCTGCGGACAGCAACCGGATCTTCTCGACATCGAGCGCGCCGGCCAGCGCTTCCCACAGGTCGGGCAGCCGCTCCGTAAGAGTGCCTCCCTCTGCCGGTGTGAGCCTCCACGCCCGCAGCGACGGATCGAGGTACGGGTACACGACGAACGCGTCGGAGTCGACCATCGTCATGACGGTGTCGAGGTGCATGAACGCCCTCGAGCGCGGGAGCTCGGCGGCGATCACTTGGGAGGCGGCCCCCTTCGCGAACAGCGAACCGGCGAGGATCTCGACGGCTGCTGGCGTAGTCCTCTCGCCAATGCCGATGAGAACGGCACCGTTGCCGATGACGTGTATGTCACCGCCCTCGACAGAAGCCGGCAGGTGGTCGGTGTCGTCACCGCCGTACCAGAACTCGAACCGGGCGTCCTTGAACATCGGGTGGTACCGGTAGATCGCCGTGCTGTGGAGTGATTCGCGCTGGCGCGCCGCCTTTGCCATCGGGTTCACCGAGACACCCCCGTAGATCCAGGCCGAGTTGTCGCGCTGAAACAGATGGTTCGGCAACGGCGGGAGCACGAAGTCGTCGTCACCGAGCACGTCCCATGTGAGGCCCTGCACGGACGCGGACCACCCCTCCTCGTCGCGACCGAGGCCCGACGAGGCGACCTGCAGGCGAGGATGGAGATCCGATTTCAGCACCCCGCCGATGAGATAGGTGGCGAGTGTCTTCCCGTCCACCCCCTCGGAGAGGGTCCGCAACGCGCGGACGAGAGCAGGCCCGACAACCTCCGGCGTGCAGATCCGATCGATCACGAATGACCGGCCCTCGGGTGTGTCCAGCGTCTCCGCCAACAGCTGCTCGAAGTAGAGGACCTCGACACGGTTTTGCGTCAAGGTGTCGCAGAACGAGTCGTGCTCGTCACGGGCGCGCTTCGCCCAGAGCACGTCGTCGAAGAGAAGGCTGCCAACATTGCTGGGACTGAGACGGGCCAATTCCAGCCCCGGTCTGTGCACGACAGCCTTGCGCAGGATTCCGACCTCTGATTGGACGTTGAAAGAGGACAGCGAAGCGTTCATTGCCAGTTCCTCCGTTTCACTGTCGACGCTAAGAAGACCGCCGCCGCAGGGTTAGGGGCTAAGGGCCCTACAAGAAGCACTAGCCCGTTCCTTTCAATAGCGAACCGCCTCTGGACTGCGCGCGTCCGCGAAAACGCCCTTCTGGTGAGGGAAACTGTCGGTGTTCGAAGCCGTAGCAATCCCA
>Ga0307373_10002097_pt1 | contig 36411 bp, 31 predicted proteins | sample OX2MG_FD_202534 | JGI IMG/M metagenome (GOLD analysis project Ga0307373, IMG submission 202534) | Soil microbial communities from Risofladan, Vaasa, Finland - OX-2 | ecosystem: Environmental > Terrestrial > Soil > Coastal area > Acid sulfate soil | place: Finland: Risofladan, Vaasa | collected...
CGAGTTTTTCTCGGCCTTGTCCCTCGGGCAGAGCGAAAAGATCATCGCCCGGCCCATCTTGAAGGAAATCGTCTCGCGCCTGCGCTTCTTGAACAGCGTGGGGCTTAACTACCTGACTTTGGATCGCGCCTCGGAAACCTTGGCCGGCGGAGAAGCCCAGCGCATCAACCTGGCCACGCAAATCGGCTCGGGCCTGACCGGTGTGCTCTACGTCCTGGACGAACCCTCCATCGGGCTTCATCCGCGCGACAACACGCGGCTCATCTCCACGCTCAAGACCCTGCGCGATTTGGGCAACACTTTGGTAGTCGTCGAACATGACGAGGAAACCATGCGCAGCGCCGACTGGATTATCGATTTGGGCCCGGGCGCCGGAGCCCACGGCGGACGCATCATGGCCCAGGGCCCGCTCGACGCCATCATCGCCGAACCCGAGTCCAAGACCGGCGCTTACCTGCGCGGCGAAATGACCGTGCCGCGCGCGCCCGAAACCCGCAAGCCCAAGGGGTGGCTCAAAATCATCGGCGCCAAGCAGTTCAACTTGAAGGACATCACGGTCAACGTTCCCTTGGGCATGTTCGTCAGCGTCACCGGCGTCTCGGGTTCCGGCAAATCAACGCTGGTCCATGAAATCATCTACAAGGCGCTGGCCGCCAAGCTCCACGGCCTCAAGGAAACGCCGGGAAAGCACAAGACCATCAAGGGCATCGAGAATCTGGACAAAGTCATCGTGGTCGACCAATCCCCCATCGGGCGCACGCCGCGCTCCAACCCCGCGACCTACACGGGGCTTTGGTCCCCCATCCGCGAACTCTTCGCCATGCTGCCCCAGGCCAAGGCCCGCGGCTACAAACCCGGACGATTTTCCTTCAACGTCAAGGGCGGGCGCTGCGAGCATTGTTCAGGTGACGGCACGCTGTGCATTTCCATGCAATTTCTACCCGACGTCTACGTGGTCTGCGAGGAATGCGGCGGCAAGCGCTTCAACGAGGAGACGCTCTCCATCCGCTACAAAGGAAAGAGCATCGCCGAAGTGCTGGCCCTAAGCGTCGAGGAAGCCCTGGAGTTTTTCTCGGCGCATCCAGCCATCGCCCGGACGCTCAAGACCCTCCAGGACGTGGGGCTGGGCTACATCGCTCTGGGGCAGAGCGCCACGACCCTCTCGGGCGGCGAGGCCCAGCGCGTGAAGCTCGCGGCCGAACTCTGCCGCCGGGACACCGGGCGCACGCTCTACATTCTTGACGAACCCACCACCGGTCTTCATTTCGCGGACGTAGCCAAGCTTCTGGAAGTGCTCCACCGCCTGGTCTCAGCCGGAAACACCGTGCTGGTCATCGAGCACAACATGGACGTGGTCAAGACTTCGGACTGGATCATCGACTTGGGCCCCGAAGGCGGCGACGGCGGCGGACGTCTTATCGCGGCGGGAACGCCGGCTCAAATCGCCAAGGACTCCTCCTCGCACACGGGCCGTTACCTCCACGCGTCGGAGGCTTCCGCCCCAGGCTCCACCCGTCGCGCCAAGCCGACCGTTCTTTCTTAAACCCCGGTTTTTTGATAAAATAGGCAATCCCTCGGCCGACGGCGTTTGTGCCCTGGAAAAGACGCAAGGAGATACCAGCGACATGCCCACGATGAGAACGCTTTTCTTAAATCCCCCTTCCTACTCCGGCTTTGACGGCGGCGCCGGCTCCCGCTATCAGGCGCGGCGCGAAATCAAATCCTTCTGGTACCCGACGTGGCTGGCCCAGCCCGCGGCGCTTATCTCCAACTCCAAGCTCATCGACGCCCCGGCGGACGACCTGAGCCTGGCCGAGGTCCTCCAGCGGGCCAAGGGCTTCGAGATGTGCGTGCTGCACACCTCCACGCCGTCCTTCGACAACGACGCCAAGGTGGCCCAAGCCCTGCGCGACGCCTACCCCGAGATGGTCATCGGCATGGTCGGCGCCCACGTGGCGGTCATGCCCGAGGAATCCCTGAAGAACGCCCCAGCGATTGATTTCGTCGGCCGCGAGGAGTTCGACTACACGCTGCTCGAAGTCGCGCAAGGCAAGCCGTTCGCGGACATCACGGGCCTGAGCTTCCGCGCCCCCGGCGGCGTCATCCAGCATAACTCGGATCGGGAATTTATTCCGAACATGGACGAACTGCCCAGCGTGCTTGACGTCTACAAGCGCGACCTCACCATCGAGAACTACTACATCGGCTACCTGAAGCACCCCTACGTTTCCCTATACACCGGCCGCGGTTGCCCGGCGCGCTGCACTTTCTGTCTCTGGCCGCAGACCGTGGGCGGGCACGTCTACCGCACCCGCAGCGCCGCCAGCGTGGTCGCGGAGATGGCCCGCGCCAAGGCCATGTTCCCCCAGGTCAAGGAATTCTTCTTCGACGACGACACGTTCACGGCGGATTTGCCGCGCGCCGTGGAAATCGCCAAAGGTTTGGGCAAGCTCGGCATCACGTGGTCGTGCAACTCGCGCGCCAACGTGCCCTACCAGTACTTAAAGACCTTCAAGGAAAACGGGCTGCGCCTTCTCCTGGTCGGCTACGAGTCCGGCAACCAGCAGGTTCTCAACAACATCAAGAAGGGAGTGCGCATCGACATCGCCAAGGAATTCACCAAGAACTGCCGCAAGCTCGGCATCGTCATCCACGGCACCTTCATCCTGGGGCTCCCTGGAGAGACCAAGGAAACGATGCAGGAGACCCTGCGCTACGCCCAGGAGCTCGACGTCAACACCATCCAGGTCTCGCTGGCCGCGGCCTACCCCGGCACCGAGCTCTACCGCCAGGCGACGGCGAACAAGTGGTTCAAGAACGACTCCATGGTCCGCGGCGACGGGTTCCAGGAAGCCACGCTGCAATACCCGCATCTAAGCGCCGAGGAGATCAACGACGCGGTCTCCCGGATGTATTCCAAGTTCTATTTCCGGCCCAAGCCCATCCTGCGCATGCTGGGCGGCATGATCAAAGACTCGGCGGAGCGGCAGCGTCGCCTCCGGGAAGGAAAGGAATTCTTGAACTATCTGCGCAAAAGAGGAAACCACGCCCCGGCCAAGACCGCGGACGCGCAGCCGGCCAAAACGGAACCGGAGAAAATCGCCGCTTAGAGGACCATGCTTCGGGAAGCCGTCCGCATCCTGCCCGGCGGATGGCCCCGCTTGGCTCCGGTCATGAGCGCAGCGCATTGGCTCTGGCGGGCTGCCGGCGGCAGCCTCAACATCCTGGCTTACTCGACCGGGATATTCTCCTTGGCCTTCGCCGTTTTTTCGGCCATCGCCTCGGTTTTTTTCCTGCGGCGGCTTAAGCGCTCCGCCGCGTCAAAATCCTCTAGAGGCATTACCCCCTCCGTCGCCGTCCTTAAGCCCATCAAGGGGCTCGATCGGTGTCTCTATGAGAACCTGGCCAGCTTCTTCCGCCAGGATTATCCCGGCTACCGGATTTATTTCACCTTGGAAAACGAAGCCGACCCGGCGCGGCCGACCATCGAGCGGGTATGCCGCGATTTTCCGGACATCCCGGCTCAGATCATCGTCTCGAAGAAATCCCTGGGCTGCAACCCCAAAATCAACAGTCTTGCGGGGGCCGAAGAGCATCTAACAGCGGAGATGCTCATCATGGCGGACTCGGACATCCGGGTCGCGCCCGACTTCATCCGGCGCTGCGTCGCGCCCTTTTGTGATCCGGCAGTAGGTCTGGCCAGCTGCTTCTACCGGATCGCCGCGCCCTCAAACCCCTGGGAGCGGCTTGAGGCCCTGTCGGTCAACTGCCAGTTCCTGCCGCAGGCGCTGACCGCCGCGAGCTTCGGCATGACCTTCGCCATGGGTGCCGCCATCGCGGTCCGGACCGAGGCTTTTAGCAAAATCGGCGGATTCAAGAGCCTCTCGAATCATTTGGCCGAAGATTTCCTGTTGGGCCGGCTCATCGAAGGCGCCGGATACAAGGTGGCTTTTTCAAGCTCCACGATCGAGTCCGTCCCCCACTTGGCGCGTTTCTCCGATTACCTCCGCCATCAAGAGCGGTGGGCGCGGACCATCCGCCTGTGCCAGCCCTCCGGCTACTTGGGAACGTTCCTTCTTCAAGGCTTCTCTCTGCTGACGCTCAAAATCGCGTTGCTGGGGACCGGCATGCCCGCAGCCGCGCTAGCCGGAGCGATTCTGCTGGCCAAGGCGGCGGGAACCTCCGTATTGTCCGTCGCGGCGTTCGGTTCGCTCCCGTCGCCCAAAACGCTGCTTCTCTTGCCGTTCGGCGAGTGGCTGGGCTTCTACGCCTGGTTCCAGGGCTGGAAATCGACGCCTGTTGTCTGGCGCGGGAATTCCTACGAAATAGGAACGCACGGACGCTTGGTGCCCTCCGGCGCGGGCGCGCTCCAAGCGTCCCACGGCATCGCGGCGGCGAAACTCTAAATGAAATGGCTTGAGCGCGTCATCCTGATCGCGGGCCTGGCCACCATCGGGTATCTTGTCTGGAAATTCAACCCGCACGTGGTCTTGACCCAAATACGGCTTTTCGGCTGGGGATTCGCCGCCGTCCTGCCGCTGCAGTTCTGCGACCAGTTCTTCAACTCCCAGGCCTGGCGGTTCGCCTTCAAGTCGCAGGACGCGCGCGGCATACCGCTCTACAAGCTTTTTCTCGGGCGCATCGCCGGCGACGGCGTCAATTACCTTACCCCCAGCGGCAGCGTGGCCGGGGAATTCATCCGCCCGATGGTGCTCGGCGATGTCCGGCCCGAGGCCGTCACAAATGCCAGCGTGTTCGTCGCCAAATTCGCCCAGGCCATCGCGCAGATGGTCTTCATCCTAGGCGGCCTGGTCTTCGTGCTCGACGAGCGCCTGAGTTTTTTGTCCCTGCGGGAAAGAAAATACGCGACCCTGGCGGCCCTGGGAATGCTTATTTTCTTATGCATCGCCCTTTACCTGGCGGCGAGCCCAAAATCCGTTTTTTTCACGAAGGGCAAATGGCGGGAGGCCAAGGACGGCATGGCCGACTATCTCGTTTCCCATCCCGTCAGATTTTCCACGTGCATCGGCCTGTTCGTGGTGGGATATTCCGCCGGCGCCCTGGAGGCTTACGTCATCTGCCATTTCCTGGGCATGCGCATCGCCGTGGTCATGGCGCTGGCCATCGAAGTGCTCTCCAACATCATCGACTCCATTTTCTTCATGGTTCCCGCCAAGATGGGGACCCAGGAAGCCGGGAAAACGGCCATTTTCCTATGGCTGGGCTTCCCGGCGGCCAAGGGACTCGCCTTCGGCCTCATCCGCCATATCCGCGAGCTCGTCTGGGCCTCGGTGGGCTTTCTGGTCTTCGCTTGGAAGCGCCGCCAAGCGGCCTTTATAAAGGAAGCCGCGCCTGCCGCCGGCCAGGCCCGTTTCGGGAACTCTTTAGCCCATTGATTTTAAGCCGTTCTAGGGCTATACTAATCTCGCCTTTTTCCAACGCTATGAAACGCGCGCCGATGCGCCTGATTCCTGCTGAAAAAATCTCGGAGAGGGGTTTTACCCTCATCGAGATGGTCGTCACTATCCTTATTTTAGGGGTGCTGGCCTCATTCGGATACGTCCAATACACGAAAGCCGTGAATAACCAGAAGTTGACCGACGCCACGGCCCAGGCGAAGGTCATCGCCGCGGCTGACCAGCAGTACCGCAATGACAACGGTAGCTACGCCCCAGATATTAACACACTGGTCACCTACCACTATTTGGTGAATCAAAACTGGAACAGCCCTTCTTACTCTTATTCAGCGGGAAATCCATCCAATAATTGCATCGCAGCTACGGCGACACCTAATGCCGGCGTCTCAGTGAGCGGGGTGTGCGTCGACGCCAACGGAAAGTCCTACACGTTCGCCGCCGGCGGCAGCTGCCCAGCCCCAAGCACGTGCAGCCAGACGCCTGTCACAGCTTCACCGTCCCCGGCGGTATCGCCGTCGCAGCTTCCACTCCCGCCGCCATCCGCATGCTCTCCGCAAAAACCTTGCTCCAGCATGGTCGCCTCCAACATCGCCTGTGGAGAAGCCTACGCGGACGACTGCGGCAACACATGCAGCGGTCTCGGGACGGCCTGCTACAATGGCGGCACATGTGGCGGCGGCGTCTGCTCATCGGGAAGTTCGCCGCCGCCGCCACCGCCGCCACCGCCGCCGCCGCCGACATGTGTTCCGACCACATGTCCGGTCGCGACGACGAGGTGCGGAGCGGTTGCTGTTAATAATTGCGGCACCGCTTGCGGCACCGGCTTCCATTGCCCTGTCAGATCATATTGCCAGATGGGATATTGCCAGCCGATTGGCGGCTTCGGATGTTTCGTAGCCGGAACGCCGGTCATGACGCCGAGCGGCAACGTGCCCATCGAAAAAATCAAGCCTGGGGACGTCGTTTACGCCGTGGACCCGGCGTCTTACGCTTTAGTGCCGGAAAGGGTTCGCGTGGTCGAGACCAAGACAGTGGACACTATTCTTAAAGTCGTATTGTCGAATGGAATTGAAATCAAGACGACGCCCATTCATCCTTTCTTTGATCCGGCCAGCGGGCGATTCAAGGAAATCCAGTACTTCAAAGCCGGGGATCGCGTGGCGTTCCTTGAAAACAGCGGCGCGGCGCCTCAAGACGTCGCTCTGGCAGGCGGAGATCCGCGCCTGACGCCGGCGCTTGAATGGGACCTTAAAATCGTTTCAATTCGGAAGCTGCCAAGGGAGGCAACCGTCGTTCACAATTTGACCATGTCCGCGCCCTACGCGGATTTCATGGTCGATGGAGTCCTCGTCCACAACAAGATGCGATACTTGCCATAATTGCAATTACCGTCAACCGCGATTAAATTCCGCGGCCGCTTTTTTTACTCCACCGTCAAGCAGGGCTTCGAGTTCATCGATGGAATAATGGGTCTCCGTGGGCTTGCCCTCGGTCCGCGTCTTCGGATCATCGCAAGGATGGAGGTAAATTTCCGTGGTTCCCGCCGGAGCTCGCCTGACAAGCCACTCAAGGTAATCCTTCTTCATCAGTCCCGAACGCAGCAGACCGTAGCAGCGCTCGGGAATCTCAAGCCCGCGGCCGCTGGGCCCGAGCATCTTCCCCAGAAGGAAAAAGACGGCGGCCAAACCGCAGCGGGAGAACGCATTTTCCCGGCTGTAGCGAAGAGAGAGCCGGCATTCCCCTCCCGGCAGGCGCGTCCGGGGGATTTCATACTCCCGAGCAAGCCGTGCGAGGATGGGGAAAATAACCGGGTGAACGTGAATGTGAAAATGCGAATCGATGTGCGTGGGCTTAAGGCCCAGGGCCATAAATTTTTCGATTTGCCGGCGGATTTCAGGATCGATGCGCCGCCGATGCTCTTGGCTGAAAAAATAACGTCTGCCCCAGGCGCCAGGATTCTCGGAGCAAAGTTCGACATGAAGCCCGACGCCCAGGCTCGGATTTTCCCTGGCTAGGCGCACGGCCTCCGGAGCGCCAGCGCGATCGACCATGAGGCTGGCGTGAGTCAGAATTCCCTCGCGATGGGCCTTGATCACCGCGCGATTGACGGAGGAATCGGCGCCGAAATCATCGGCGGTGACGATGAATTTCTTCAAGGAGCCTTGCTCCGGCATTTAATTGGTTTTAAAATTCGCCGCCACGCTCGATTGGCACGCGGGCCACGCGCCCGCTCCCGTGACCACGACCGTGGGCATCGTCGAATAATATGCCGACGAGGTCAACGAGCAGGTGCAACTGCACCGTTGGAAAGGGCTGCATGAGTATATTCCGGTCGCGTCGTTGGTGCAAATGCCGTTGGCGTTCCACGCGTTGAACAAAACACTCAGGCCGGCATCGTTAATGCGTGAGGCTTGGTTTCCCCCTTCGATACGGGCCGTTGAATCGCTCCGCGACAAAAGCATCGCGGCCATGCCCGCGGCCAGAAAAGCGATGATGATCCCGAGAATCATCACCTGCAAAAGAACCGAGCCTCGTTGCTCCCGTTCCATATCAATTAGTCGCTCGCGTCTCCGGGAGATTTCTGCATCATGATGGCGTTGTCGATCTGATAAAAAACCGGCGTGGGCTTCTGGGGCGTCGGCTTAGGATAGCCTACGATATAGTGCATGCCTACTCCGCCGCTGGCCCAATAAAAAAAGTTGCTTTTGTTGGGCGGCATGCTTTCCGCTGATTCCAAATACAAGGCGTTGTACACGACGGCGACGGGATTGCCGCACGCGTCCGCCGAGCCGCAGACGCCAGGAGTTGGAGGCGGGCATCCGCCGCAGGAATAGCGCCACAAATCATAGGCCCCTGTAGCGCTGGCGGGATCAGCTTTCGCACAATAATAAAACGACTGAACGGGCCGAGCGGAATTCAACGCTTTCCCGTTTGGCGGCGCGCTAAGAAAAGACCAGTTCGTGCACACGGCAAGAGCGTTGCCGGAAGAGATTGTGGCCGGCGGAACAGGCGCGGGCGGCGCAACAAGAACGCTCGCGTTTTCGACGTCCTGATACATCTGATTGAGGCTGATCAGCGTTTGCCCGCTCAACTCGCCCTGGCTGATGCTCTCGAAGTGCTGGCGGACCATTGAGGCCGCCACGGCGATGATGCCGAGAAGCACCATGGTCGAGAGAAAAACCGCGATGATCATCTCCATCAAGGTAAATCCCTTTCTCATGGCGCAGGCGTGTTCCAATTCACATTTACGCAAACGGATGGCGGTTGGGAGGGATTAGCGCTCTCGCAAGGCGTCGCGCTCACCGCGCTATCAGAGCATGTTGCCAGATTGGACCGTACAGTCGGATCGGTAGAGCAGTCTCCTCCATAATCAACGTCGTAGCAGATTTTTGCATTGTAAGGAGCGTTGGATGTCAGCGCTTCCGAAGTTGACGCCGGAATAAAATTGCTCAAAACATGATAACCGGATTTCAGCGCGTAGCACGATGCGCAAGAGTCGGAAATAATACCACCCGGCCCCTCGACGCCGGTCAACGACCAGCTATGATTGCCCGCCGCCGTCTTGGGAGCCATGCTAACCGTGTTCGCAGAGCAGTCCGCCGTAATATAGGATTTCAGCATGGATGTCAACTGGCGCGCGTACTGATCCGCGATGAGGCTCCTGTCAGTCCTCTTATTTCCGGAGCGGATGGTCAGCGCGAGGCTAAAGACGCCCGTGACGATGATCGCCGTCAGCAGCATGGCGATGACGACCTCGACCAAGGTGAACCCGCGGTTTCTTGCCTTCATATCCGAATAATCCGATGTCCATCTCTCATTGCGACGGCGGGGTGGGCGCTCCGCCGCAGGAACTTGTAACTCCGCTGGAGTTCACGCTATAGCCCCAATTGTTATAGGGAGCCGTGTTGCTCCCCTGACGCGCGACGCAGGCCATATCACCAGATCCCCCGGAACAGGATCCTATGCCGCAAGCTGCGTTGGCCACGGCTTGGACTTCGTACGGACTGTTGTCCCAATCCTGCTCAGCTAAATAACCGCAGTAAATCAGGCAGCATTCGGACGCTGGCCCACCCGAACTCGGACAAAGGGCGCTGGTGCAATTCGTGGAGTTGCCGGGGCATGAAGCGCCGGTAAACACCCCCGAAGCATAAACTCCGCCGTGATCAACCGCATACATGCGGTTCGCCGTGGCCACCATGTTGGCCAAGGCGGATCCCTGGTTAGCCTTGCTCGTTTCCTCGGCCTTGAGGTAGTACGGCACGGAAATTCCGGCCAGAATGCCGATGATCAAAACGACGACGAGCAGTTCGATGAGCGTAAACCCGGCATTGTTTCTCAATGCGCGCCTCCCAGCGTCGAGAGCTTGAAGATGGGCAAAAACACCGACAAGACGATGACGCCGACCAGGCCCCCGATGCCGACGACCAGAATGGGGTCGATGATAGCGGTAAAGCGCCGCGTAAACTGATCGATTTGCTCGCGGTAAAACGCCGAGAGGGTCATGAGCATGTCAGGAAGCTTTCCCGACTCTTCGCCCATGTACATCATCTCCGTGACCAGGGGCGGCAGAATTTTCTCCCGCCGAAACGCGGCGGAGATGGACTTGCCGCCCGCCACGTCCTCCCGCGCGCCCTTGAGCAGCCTGTGGAAAATGACGTTCTTCGCGAAAACCAGCTCCAAAACCGAGATGGCGTTTAGGATGCTCACGCCGCTCTCGATAAGCGTGGAGAGCGTGGTCAAAAGGCGCTCGATAAGGATATTCTTGACGAACCCGCCGAAAAATGGAACGGAGAAGATGAGCTTCCACTTGGTTTCCTGGCCGACTTCCGTCGCGGTGTAGGCCTTCCAGGACAGATAGCCGAAAATCGCGATGGCGATGAGAAGAAACAAATGATGGACGATCAAGTTCGAGACCATAATAACCGCGGCGGTCAAGGGCGGCAGAGTCATGTGGAATTGATCGAAAATTTTCGCGAAGATTGGGACGATCTTGACGACGAAAAAAGCCAAGACGCCCAGCGACATGAAGGCCAAAACCGCAGGATAGGCCAGCGCGGTCACGATTTTGCCTCTCAACTCCGCCTGCGCCTCCATGTAGCTTCCCACCTGCTTAAGCGCCTTGGGCAACTGCCCGCCCATTTCTCCGGCTTGAACGAGCGAAATCCACAGGGTGTTGAAGATGGCCGGATGTTTCTCGAAGGCCTTGTACAAAGCGGACCCGCTCGAGACGTCCTTGGTCACCGACAAAAGAGCGTCGTGTAGGCCTTTGGACGAGGAATGCTCTCCCAAAAGAGAAAGCGCCCGGACCAGGGGGACGCCGCCGTTGAGCAGCGTGGCCAACTGCTCCGCGAAAAACACCAAGTCCCGGATGCCGACGCCACCTTTGGATGACGCCTTGGCCGGCTGGCCGGTCGCGGTCTGGGTCTTTTCCCCGACGATGGAGAGAATGAAATAGCCCTTTCCCTGGAGAGATCCGATCGCCTCGTTTTCGTCCGAGGCTTCGACCGCGCCGGAGACGGTTTGCCCTTGGCTGTCCTGGACGGTATAAGTGAATCGGGCCATGGGTGGTTGATTTTAACTAATAGTTTGGGCTGCCTTCAAAATCCGTCTACTCAAGAGTGGTGCTCCCCAGGACTTCTTCCGCCGTCGTGGTGCCTTCTAAAACCTTGCGCCAGCCGCTGGCCCGCATGTTCCACATTCCCGATTGGGCCGCGATGGCCTTGAGCCGCGCCAAGTCGCCGCCGTATTTATAAATCACTTCCCGCATCTGCTCGTTGATGCGATATATCTCATAGAGCGCCCGTCTTCCTATATACCCCGTCCGGATGCATTTATCGCACCCGCGCTTGCGGTAGAACGTGATGGATTGAGGATTGGGCAAGCTGGTCAGCAGCGATTCCTTCAAGCAAATGTCGAGCTCCTGCGAATTTGGCTTATAAGGCACTTTGCAGGCAGGGCACAGCACCCTCACCAAGCGCTGGGCCGCGACCAGCAGAAGGCTGCTGGAGAGCAGAAAGGGCTCGATGCCCAAATCAATGAGGCGCACCACGCTCGACAAGGCGTCGTTGGTGTGCAGAGTGGAAAGGACCAAGTGTCCGGTCAGGGCCGCGCGCAAGCAGGTCTGCGCCGTTTCCTGGTCCCGAACCTCCCCGACCAGAATGACGTCCGGGTCCTGCCGCAAAAACGAGCGCAGCGCCGAGGCGAAGGTCAGCCCGATATTGGCGCGCACCTGGACTTGGTTTAGACCCTCGACCTTGATTTCGACCGGGTCCTCGATGGTCATGAAATTCAGGGCTGGCGTCCGAATTGTGTTGAGAACGGAATACAAGGTCGTGGTTTTTCCCGATCCTGTCGGGCCGGTCAGGAAGATGAGCCCGTGCGGCATCTGCGAGGCTGTCAAGAAATCCTGCTTCTGCCTGGCGTCGAAGCCCAGCTTGTCGATGTTTAAATCCACGGCCGCCTTGTCCAGCAAGCGCATGACGACCTTCTCTCCATAGACCGTCGGGCAGATGGACACGCGGACGTCGATGGGCCGGTTCTGGACCTTGAGGGAAAACTGCCCGTCCTGGGGAAGACGGCGCTCGGCGATGTCCAAGCTGGACAGAATTTTTATGCGCGAGACGATGGCCATGAAGGCCTTTTGCGGCGGCGCCATGCGTTCGTAAAGGATGCCGTCTATCCTGAACCGCAGGATGACCCGCTCATCATAGTTTTCGAGATGGATGTCGGAGCACCTCTCCGCCACGGCCTGCTTGAGCACCGCATTGACGAAGTTGACGACCTGGTCGTCTCCGACCGCGCCCCGGGCCTGGTCCAAATCGATGCGATCGGCGGCGGTTCCTATGCTCACCGTTTCGTCCTGAGGCGCCTGGGGAGCCGCGGCGGCCGCGGCGGCTTCCTGGTTGATGGTCTGCTCGATAAGCTTGGTTCCGCCGCCCTGATAAAAATCGTCGATGACCTTGATGATCTGCGTCTTGGTCGTGACGAAAGGCTGGATTTCGCAGCCGGTCATGATGCGCAGGTTATCGCGCAGGAGGATGTTATCCGGATCGACCATCGCGACGGCCAATATCTTGTCGTCCAGAAAAAGAGGGAGCAGCAGGTGCTCACGGGCGTAATCCTCGGAAATAAGCTTATCCAAGTCCTGGGATTTCTCCACCTTGAGAATACGATTCTCCTTGGACGCGTACGGGAGCCCGAGGAGCTTGGAGTAGGCGATGGCGATGGACTCTTCGTCGCAAAAACCCAACTTAAGGAGGGCGTCTCCGAAGGAAGTTCTGGAGTCCTGGGAAAGCCTTAACGCCTTGGCCCTCTGATCCTCGTTGATGATGCCGCTGGAGACAAGCATGTCCCCCACGTGAGCCTTCTCGCTCATTCGTGCCATCTTAAATGAAGTATACCCGCTTGCTCGGAAAAGTCAAGCGAACGGGCCAATGCCTCCTATATGTTTAGTCGCTCACGATGGTCGGGGTGATGAAAATGACCAAATCCGAATTAATGCGCGAAGAGGATGTGTCGGTGAAGAGCCACCCAATGAGAGGAATGTAGCCCAAAAACGGCACCTTGCGCACGGTCTTGTTCTCCGTGGACTGGAGAAGACCCCCCACCACCAGCGTCTGAGCGTTCTTGACCCGGACCATGGTCGAAGCGCTTCGAGTGATCGGATCATAAACGGGCTGAGTCGCGCTGGAAAGCGCGGAGCTTTGCACGTTGGTGAAAATCGGCTTGATGGACATGGTGATGTAGCCGCCGGTATTAATCTGCGGAGTCACGACCAGGGTCAAGCCCGTGCTGACGCGCTCCGGCGTGACCGGAACCACGGTGGCTCCGCTGACGCCGGTGGGGTTCGGCGGCACGAAGATGGCCTGATCGTCCACGGTCTGTATAATCGCGGGCTTGTTATTCAGAGTCAATATCTTCGGCTTGCCCAAAAAGCGCGCTTCGGAATGTGAAACCAAGGCGCGCAGAATCACCTGGAGCGACGTCAAGTTCAGCACGCTGGTCATGACATTACTGCCCAGCAATGGAGTGCTGAGAAGAGAGGATGAACCGGAGCTGCTGTTGGACGTGCTCGCCGCGCTTGCCGTGCCCAACGAGCTGATGACGTTAGCCACAGGATCGAGGAACCTAACGGCGGATAAATTGCTCGGCAGAACCATGGGGAAGCTGGTATCGCGCTGGCCGCCGGTAAAGCTGGCCAGTTCGCCGTTGCTGCCCCCCCAGCTGACTCCCAAGTCGTTTTCCTTGTCCGAATCGATTTCCACGATTTGAGCCTCAATCATCACTTGCCGCGTTTTCTTATCGAGTGCGCTGATGATTTGATCAATTTGTGGAAAAACTTCTGGGATGTCAGTCACAATAAGCGAATTAGTGCGCGGATCCACTTCAACATGGCCTGCGGGCGAAAGCACGCTGCAGATGATGCCTAGGATGGGAATATTGGCAGACTGCTGCTGCCCGCCTTGCCCCTTGCTGCTGCCGCTGCAGCCTTCCGACGCCGTGCTCGTATTTCCGAGGTTGGAAGAGCCTCCGGACATTGATGAACCGCCGCTTTGGCCGCCCATGCTGCTCCCCATCATTCCGCCACCGCTCGCTCCCGGCGTGATGCTCGCCTGCTCGGCTTGAATTGACTCAATGGGAATTAGCGGAATATAAGAGAGGGCATAAATCCGCGTTATGAGATTGGGAATCGTCTTTGACCGAGGCATAACGATGTAGGTGTTGCTGTGGCCCACCTGCTGGTAGGTCAGGCCCTTAAGCTCGAGAAGGACCTGCAGCGCCTCGCGCACGGTGACCTTTTGCAAAAAAACGGTGACCGTCCGGTTTTCCAAACCTTCCGTGATGATGAAGTTGACGTTCGACTGCGCGGAAATAGTCTGAAGAAACGTGGCCAAAGGAGCGCCCTTAAGGCGCACGCTGACCATTTTATCCAGTGGAGAAACCGATTTGGAAGGCGCCGGCTCGCTTGCAGGAAGCTGCTGGCCGACCTCAATGGACGGCGGCGGGGCGGACGAATACGAGGATTGGGACGAGCCTTGGAACTGCGCGCTTCCCACCGGAGAGCCCTCCATGGAATCGGCCTGCTGCTGGGCGCTTTGGTCCTGCTGGGAGAACTGCGGATTGACTTCCGGCTCCGCATCGCGCCTCTGCGCCCAAACGGGCTCCGCGAAGCAAAGCGCCATTTGCGCGCACAGCAGAACCACCGCCGTTTTCTTCGTCGCGGCGCACGCTTCATGGAACGTCCGCCGCCTCAAAATTTCCGCGAAAACCGCAAACGCCGTGAACTGTCCGCGCTGTTTCATACGAAAGCCTCCTCGATTCATTTGCCCATGGCCTTCACGAACGTTTTATTTTCGTAGCCGAAAATGACGGAGTTTCTATTGATTTTGATGACTCGTATTTTTCCGATATGATCGCCCTCTTTCAAAGTCATGTTGTTATTGACAATCGCCATGGAATTACCCGGCACGTAAACAATGCCTTCCAAATGAACCGTCGATTCAATAGGCGGCCGATAAATCTTTATTTTTTTCCTTTTAGGCGGATGCAGCCGCAGCCACTCCTCGCGCGCGCGTTCCAACCGGATTCTCCGCAGTTCGCTCAAATCCGCCGGAGAAAGCGTCGGATCCCGCGCCACCTGAATTTCGTAGGTCGCGGGAGCGGTGTCGGAGCTTTGGAAAATTGCGGACGCCACGGGCGCCGCGGGCGCCGCGATTTTTTTGACCGCGACCGGGGCGGGAGAAGCAATCGTCGCGCCAGGACGAGAAGCCCGCGCCGCACCGCCGGAGAGGGGCTCATTGGCCTTTGCCCCAGGAGCCGCCGCCCGGCCGCCCGATGAGTCCAGCGGATTTTGGAACTTGGTTTGCTCCGGAGATTTGCCAAAAAGATCTCCCGAGGAAATGCGGCCGCGCGCTATTTCGGAAATCGCCGCGGCCTGGGTGTTCTGCATGCCGGTTTTCCAACGGTAAAACAGGAACGCGGGGATGGCCAAGACGACGGCCAACAACCCCCATCCCAAGGCGCCTTGTCTCACGGCGTGAACCTCTGCGTTGGGATAAGCGTGTCGATCTCCAACGTCACTTGGTTGTTCCCTATGGACTGAGCATCTTTCTTCAGATGAACGGAAGAAATCTCAACCCGCGGGCGCAGATGCTCCAAGCGATTGAGCACGGCCAAAAGCTGGGAATAACGCATGCCCGCCGTCACGGTGAGAGACTCGTGCATAAGGAAATCATCCGTGTCAGCGTCCTCCTTGGGCATAATCGAATCTGCGGTCACCCCTTCTTCTTCCAGGCAATTAAGAACGGACGCGTTGAGCCAATCGCTCTTTTGCTTCGACGGCAGATGGGAATAGATGGCATTTAAGCCGCCGCTCAAGGATTTATACGAATCGGCCGCGTCAAATTCAGATTTTGCCGCGGCGATTCTTTGCCCGATCATCTCCAGCTTGGCGCTGGCTGGAGAATAGATCAGCATATAAGATGCCAAAATAAACGCTCCGCCCGCGACGAGCGCCCTGGAAAAGCGCCGCCATCCTTTATCTCTAAGGGTCGCCATCGCGATTTGAATCTCCTGTTGAAGGGAGGAAACCGCGCGGTTAAGCCAGAGCTTCAGATCTATGTTCATTCGGATTTTCGGGAACTCGCGTCTAACGTAAACGCCATCACTTGACTCACGCCGGCACCGCCAAATTCGCCGCTATTTTGGGATTGATTTTGGATGCTGATTTGAATTTGCTTGAAAAATTTACCAATCACCGGCGCGGCGCTTAAATTATCGCGGAATTTATAAATCGCGCTCTGCTCATCGATCGGACTGGACGCTTGGCTGCTGCCCTGTATCTCAAGACGCGGACCTACGGACGAAGTTCCATATCCGCCCAAGGCCGTGTTGGCCGATAGGTTCTCGTAGGAAATATCGTTGACCCAAACCTCCGAAGGGACGCTGTCTCCTATATCTTTGAAAACCGCGGAGGGAGAGGCGCCGCCGGAAGAGACTCCTTGCAGAGCCGTCAACTGCTTGCGCATGGAGTCAAGCAGCGTGGAAATATCCATCGCCGACTTCCCGCCCAGAACGGCGCCGATCTCCGGATCGACCCTATAACGCGCAAGCTCGCCGGCCCGCAGCCGGTAGGACAAGAAATGCGCCGTCCCGATGAACGCGAACCACAAGCTAGCCAGCAGAGAAACCGCCAAAATGCTTCGCGCCGTCCTTATTTCATCATCGCTGATTTTTCCGATTCTTCCCAAATCCAGCGCGACCCGGGAAGGCGCCGTGAATCTCAAGGATGCCCCCAGCGCGGCATAGCCGTCCCAACTGCCCTGCTTAAGCCCCAGCGGAGCGGCTTCGTCGCAAATGACGGCATTAATTCCCAATTCCTTCCCGAAGGCCTCCCGCCAATTCTCCAAGGGCACGCCGCTCCCGCTGACCAACACGGCTTCGACGTTCCCGACGCCCAACTGCTTCTGGGAAAACGCCACGCAGCCTTCGAGATCCAGGCGCCGCTGATCTTGCAGAGAAACTCTCGACCCGAGAAAAACTTCGCGGAAGAACACGGGAATGCCTTTATCCGCCAGGATAATCCGTATATTGCCGCCGTCAAAGTGCACGCAGCAGCACACGCTCGCCTTTCCGGCTTGGCGCGCCTTGCCCCAAAACCTGAGGGTGGAAAGGCACGCCATTTCCACGCTCAACGGCAGCAGCCCGAGGCTTTTCGTGAAATCCGCGATTCTGCCCAGGTTGTTCTTCGCCGCCACGCCGAAAAGCACCCCGTTGCGCGAGTTTTTCGCGGAATCGGATGCGACCGGGAAAACTTGGAAGTCATGGCTTAACGTCTCGAAGGGAAGAGGAATGTATTTTTTGGCCTGGAGCGGAATGGCGGACTTCCAGAACCTCCGTTCAATGGACGGCACGACGAAGTACCGCAGGATGCAAAGCTGATGGGACAGGGTAACCACGACGTTTTTCGTCGCCCATTCGGTTTGGGACAAGGACTGGCGCAGGATTTCGGCGGTCTTGGAGCTTCCGGAAAGAAAATCCTTGTCGATGGCCGCGCCGGCCGTCGGAGACGCCTTGAGCTCCGCGTCGCTCTTGGGGTCGATGGAAATCGGCACGCGCACGAGGTGCCGGACCTCCAGCTTGCCCCCGGATCCCAGGGCCGTCTCCGCCAGATACACGGCCTCCTGGCTGATGTGCATTCCCAGAACGGGGAGGTTGCTCGGCGTTGTCTTGCCGAACGCGAGCTGGGTGATGAGTCCTTCTACATCGGGGGAATTCATTTTGATTTCGAGAACTCCACGATCGCCCGAGACTTAGCCCCCTCGGAAACGTTTGAGGAGACCTGCAGCCTCGATGGGTCCATGCCGAAACGATTAATCAAAAGATTGGCGACAATCTGTCCCCTGCTGCGGGCCAACTGCGCGGCGTTGGCCTCGGACGATGCGGCATACCCCGTGATTGAGAGAGACGCGGATGGCTGCGCCGCCGCCGCGTCCGCGATTTTGCCGACAAGCGTCTCGTATTTCGGCTCGAGCTGGTAGCTGCCTTGGCTAAAAACCACGTCGTAGCGCGTTGGCACAAGAGCTATTTTCCGTATGGAAATTTTGGGAGCGTGGGAATGTTTCCGCTTCGTTCCCCTTTTAAGCTTTCTTTTCCTGGAGATTTGCACCCAATGCAGGCTAGGCCTATTCACAACCAAAGAGGCGGCCTTCGGCGTACCGGAAGCCCAGTCGGGCGAAGGCGCTCCATTGCTTCCCGTGGACGAGATCGGCGCGGCAGCCGGATGAGGCGCAGGCATCGCGGCCGTGGGTGGAGGCACAATGGTAATCCATCGGTGCAGGACTCTTCGCCGGTTCTTGCCGTCCGTCGCGATCAAGACGCATTCATAGCGTCCGGGCGGCAGGGCCGCCCCGAAATAGCGCTCGTGCCCGTTCCAGTAAATTTGATGAAAGACGGGACTGTCCCCCATGACGCGTTCAATCGGCGTCAAGCCTTCGGATCCGTTCGCGTCCACTTTGAGCAACTGGAATTCCCAGGACGCGATGCCCGCCGGAGGCTCCTCGACCGAAAATTCAATGATGCTTCCCCCGCCTTCATCCGTCCTGAAGTTCGGCGGATCCACGCCCAATGACAAGGGCGGACCGTTCTCGGCGCCGACCGCCCCGCTGTTGAGCTGCAGAGGCTGATCGTAGACGAAAACAAGGATGACCCCGTCGAAGCTTTCAATCTCGCCGGGAACGTTCACCTGGGAATTCAAGAGATTCACATTGACCCTGTCCGGGGCAAGGCCCGCGGAAAAAAGCGCGGAAGAAACCCCCATCGCGCGGCGCATGTCTATAATTTTGGCGTCGCCCAGCGGCGCCCCTTGCGGCAAAATCTGGACTTGAGCGTTTCCTAGGGCGAAAATGAGGTCGGTCAACGGACCCACGATGGCGTCGGCGCCTTTCTTGAAGTTGATGCCGGAGCCGAAAAGAACGGAGGTCGGCAGCCCAACGGCCTGCGGATTGCCATCGGGACCAACCACGATTTTGACGCCCTTGACGGCCCGCAGCTTATCCAAGCTCTTTTGCGCCATGCTTTCGATTTTAACCTTGATTTCCCGCTCCATGAGCGCTTTGTTCATGCCCTCGCTGCCGGGCACCGGAGAGGCCGGCAATGAAGGCGCAGGTCCGGCTTCGGGCGCCGACGCTTGGCCCGGGGCCTCCGGAACGACCGCATTTTGCGGCTCGCCCACGGCGCCCTGCCTGGCCTTCAAATCCATGCGGCGGGTCAGCAGATTGAGGTACTCATTGGCCATGGTCCGTTCCGAGGGGACGCCGCTGGTCAGAATATCCATGAATCCGTCCATCGCCGACAAATCATCCCCCTTTTGATAAGCCCTAATCGCCTGCTGCATCTCCTGGCTCAACCCCGCGGTTTCCGGCGTGGGCGCCTGGGCGCCCGCGAACGATCCCATTTGCGCCGCGACGGGATTCAAAAAAAAGGCAGCCGCCGAGATCATAAATGATGCGATAAACACAGTTCTCTGCATGAGCGCAGCCCCGCGCCGTCCTATCGGCGCGTAGGGTATAGATTATATAGGGATTAAGGATTGCTGAATTATTACAATGCGGGCTTATTTAAACGAGTTTTGGATGGACGAAAGTTCCCGCTGCGCGATCCGGTTGCCCGGATCGATGGACAGGACCCGGCGCCAGAGGTTGGCGGCATCGCCGAGCCGTCCGGCGGCTTGGTAGGCCGCGGCGAGATTCATGCAGGCGGTCTCGTTATTCGGAGCGTCTTGGACGGCATCCTCCAGCGGCCCAATAGCCTCCTGAGGACGCCCGCGAGCCAAAAGGAGCGTTCCCAGCAAAAACTTCGCGTCGGCCGCCTCGGGAAGCAGTTCCGCGGTTTTTTGGGCCAACGCGATGGTCGAATCGGACATGTTTTTCGCGGCGACGCGGCGCTTGAGCTCGTCGAGCAGGTCGAGCCCCTGGAGAACCGGCGGTGTGGGCAGATGCGTTTCTCGCGCCAAAGCGCTCAAATTATGCCGCGCGATCTGCAAGTCGGGATTGATCGCCAGGGCCCGGGAATAGGCCTCCTCGGCCGGGACGTACTGCTTGCGCAAGGTATAGAGATAGCCCAGATTATTCCAGTAATCGGGCGAAAGCGGGTAAATCGAAACCGCCTGCTTTAAAATTGACACGGCCTGATCCCAGTATTGCTGCGGATGGCGCAGATAGAGATCGCTCAGAGAGCTGTAAGCCGGCTGCGAGAGCGGATTGATGAACAGGGAAACGCGCAGGAATTTTACCGCGTCCTGGTCCAGGCCCAGATGCGCGCTGTCGACGGCTCCGATGTTGTAGTAGATCTCGTCGTAGCCGGCGTTCGACCACAGGGCTTCAAGATAGGCCTGGCGGGCGGCCGCGTAGCGCTGGGCTTTGGCGTAGGAGTTTCCCAGCTCGTAGAGCATGTTGACCTCGCGCGGCCCCCAGGAGCGGGCTTCTTCCAGCTGGGCGATGGCGCCGGACGTGTCGTTGAGCCTATTGAGCTTGAAGCCCGCGAAATAATGGACTTCCCGATTCCAGGTTTTTACCCAGTACCAGCTCACTCCAAAAAATGCCGCCGCAACGACGGCCCCGAGCGTCCGCTTCCACGCGGCGACGAAATTAACCTTCCAAGGCCTGTCGCCGGCTTGAGCGGGACTCGCCGCCGCCATTGTAAGGCCGGCCACCCACCAAAATAAAAACGCGGGAACCGCGAAATGAACGGAGACGTTAAGAAGATTATCGACTAGCATGCCCGCAATTCCGGCCGCGCCGGCCACGAAAACCCAGTCTTCCTTGCGCCGCGACTCGAAGTGCGTTCGCGCCGCCCTGAAGAAAGTCGTCCACATCCAGAATAACATGCCCACTCCCAGGATGCCGGCTTGCGACCAGTACTCCAGGATTTCATCGTGAGCGTTGTTGGCGTGAGTCCTCAGGCCCCGGAGAAAATGGATGGTCAAGAGAACCGGACCCTGATAAAAGGGATAAAAAAGCTCGAAAAAGCCGAAGCCCTGGCCGGTCAGCGGATTTTGCTTGCCCATGAGCCACGCAGAAATCCAAATCAGCACGCGCTGATAGAGCGGCGAGTATATCTTGTGCTTGTCCAAGGCCCGGCCAAACTCGAGGAAGCGGCCCATGGCGCTCAGGCGGTAACCCGTCGATATCGAGCTCTCGGGCCAAAAAATAGCCATCATCGCGGCCAAGCCGAAGAGAAATCCGAAAGGCCGGGGATTCTTGGAAATCGACTGCCGGAACTCCCGCGAGAAGAGAAGAATCGAGAGCGCCACCGCCGCGCCGAGCCACGAGGAGCGGGTCAGGCTGCACAGCAGCGCCGCTTCCAAGGCCAAGGCCACGACGGCGTAGACTTTGCGCTTGGCGCCGCCGGTCTGGGCGTAGAGCATCACCGCGATGGGAAGGAGGACGACGTTGAATGATGAGAGAAAATTAGGGTTTCCGAAAGTGGAGACCGAGCGGCCGCCGTAGGGGTTGAGCGTATAGGGCCAAATGAACTCCATGTTGAAATATTGAATAATGCCGTAGACGGAGGCGATGAAGCCCACGGCCAAGCCCAAGTGGAGGTAGTCAATCCAGCGGTTCTTGCGGCACAGCCAGCACGCCCCGATAATGCCGCCCACCCAGAGCAGGGCCCCATATCCGCTCCAAAACTGGCCCCAGATGTTCACGGGCGCGGCGGCCGGCGGCCTCATCGACGGGAAACCAAGCCAAAGCACGCTCCAGAGAAGAATGATGCCTGTCCATGCCCATATATCGACGTCCACGTCGTTACGCCGCGTGTTCCCGAACAAGACGGCGGACAGATAGAAAGGAAGAATCGTGTTGGTGCCCAGGAATAAATATGCCGTCGCGCCCTGGCTGATCATGGCCGGCCGGTAAAAGGCGCCGTGGCCGTAGTAGCCGATGATAGTGCTCACGGCCAAGGCGAGAACCAAACCCGCTAAGGGCGCGTTCATGGGCGTTCGGGGCCAGGGCATGGCGCCGTCGAGAGCGCCCTGAGCCACGGTCAGGCCCGCCGCGAAAAGCAGCGCCATGTTCAAGACGACGATTTGGGTGATGTAGGGGTTACGGGTCAGGTCGGTGAAAAAGATAAGCGGAGAGACGAAAAAACATAGGACGAAAAGAAATATCTGGGTCCGTTTCATGCGCGGAAGGCCCGCAAAAGCGAGCCGGGGATGGGATTCGAACCCACAACCTATCGCTTACGAAGCGATTGCTCTACCGTTGAGCTACCCCGGCTTTGTGCACCGCTCGCTGATGATTGTACAATACTTTTTCAAAGCGCCGCCCCAAGCTGCGATTCCTATGCCCAACCGCCTAATTTCCGAGAAAAGTCCCTATCTCCTCCAGCACGCCCACAACCCCGTGGACTGGCGGCCCTGGGGCGAGGAGTCATTCGCCGCGTCCAAGAAGGACAACAAGCCCATTTTCCTTTCCATCGGCTACTCCACCTGCCATTGGTGCCACGTCATGGAGAAGGAAAGCTTCGAGAATCCGGAAACCGCGAAAATTCTCAACGACCATTTCATTTCCATTAAACTGGACCGTGAGGAGCGGCCGGATATCGACCGCGTCTACATGTCGGCCGTGCAGGCGATGACCGGGCAGGGCGGCTGGCCGCTGAGCGTCTTTTTGACCCCCGAGCTCAAGCCCTTCTTTGGCGGCACCTACTTCCCGCCCGAGCCGCGCTGGAACATGCCGGGGTTCCCCGATTTGCTGGAAAAAATCGCCGCCCTTTGGAAAACCGACGCCGCGGCCCTCCTTCAGGACGCGGCTCATCTGACCGAAGCCTTGAAGGCCGCAGCCTCGCCCACCCTCCCCGCCGACGGAAATTTGCCGGACATGTCCCGGCTCCAAGACGCATTTGTCGCCTATGCATCCTCGTTCGATGCGGAGAACGGCGGCTTCGGCGGCGCGCCAAAATTCCCCCTCCCGGTCAACCAGCATTTCCTCTTCCGCTTCTGGGCCCTGACCGGCGACAAAAAAGCGCTGGACATGGCCTTGCTAAGCCTGCGCCGCATGGCTCAAGGCGGCGTGTTCGATCATCTGGGCGGAGGATTCCACCGCTACTCGACCGATGGGCTCTGGCGCGTTCCGCATTTCGAAAAAATGCTCTACGACAACGCCCAACTCGCGGTTAATTATCTGGAGGCGTTTCAAATCACGGGCGAAGCTCGATTCGAGCGGACCGCCCGCTCCATTTTGGACTATCTTCTCCGCGACATGAGGCACCCGGAAGGCGGGTTTTTCTGCGCCGAAGACGCCGACAGCCTGCCGGCCGCAGGCGCCGAAACCAAGGAAGAAGGAGCCTTCTACCTCTGGACCGAACGGGAGCTCCGCGACGTCTTGGGCCAAGACGCGAACGCTTTCTGCACCTATTACGGCGTCGAGGCGGAAGGCAACGCCGTTTCCGATCCCCACGGCGAGCTGCATGGCAAGAACGTGCTTTACGAGGCCGCCGTCGGTGCAATCCCAGCCGCGAAGCTCGCGGCGGCCAAGGCCAAGATTCTCGGCCTTCGTCAAAGGCGGCCCAGGCCAGCGCGCGACGAAAAGATTTTGACGTCCTGGAACGGGCTGGCGATTTCCGCCTTGGCCCAGGCCGGCCGGATATTGGAGGATGAGGACTATCTCGCGGCGGCCGCCTCGGCCGCGGCTTTTGCCCGCGGAAATCTCAGCCATGAAGGCGCGCTTTACCACCGCTGGGCCGGCGGCGAGCGCGCCATCCGGGCGACCGCGGACGACTACGCCTTTCTCATCCAGGGACTTTTAGATCTTTTCGCCGCGAGTCGCGATGAGCAATGGCTTCGATGGGCCCTGGACCTCTTCGCGGATCAAAAAAGGGATTTTTGGGCCGAGCCCGGCGGCTTCTATATGGCCGCCCGAGACGGCGGTTCGGACCTTCTCTTCCGCGTTCTCGAGGACGCGGACAACGTGGAGCCCTGCGCCAGTTCCGTTTCCGCCCTCAACGCGCTCAGGCTCCACGAATTGACCGGCCGCCTGGAGTTCATGGAAACGGCCGAGGCGGTCTTTCGGGCTTTTTCCGCGCGGATGCGCGCGCACCCGCTGTCTTTGCCCGTGATGCTGGCCGCGGCCGGACGCCGCCTCAAGCTCGGCGGGCAAATCGTCCTCTCTGGGGCCGCGCAGTCCCCGGAATTCAAAGAAATGAGCCGGACCCTGCGCCGACGATTTCTGCCCTTGACGCTGGTCGTCGAGACGACCGATGCCGATTTCCCAAAACTTCGCGCCGACCTGCCTTGGCTCGAGCCTTATGCGCCGAAAAGCCGGACGGCCGCCTATCTCTGCGAAAATTTCTCATGCCAGGCGCCCGTCTATGACGCGCGGGAGCTTGCGCGCCTGTTGTCCGCACGGGAGCGCTGACCATGGCCGACCCAAAAGACGTTCACCGGCGGGTCATGATGATATTGGGCTCTCTACTGCTCGCCATGGGTTTAGCCGCGGCCTACCTGGCTTTTAGTTCGGGGAATCTGCCCTCGCTGTTCTATGGATTAAGCTCGTCGGCGCAAAACGCCCCCCGATTTGAGCCCCTCAAGCCCGATCTTGTCCCTTGGGAAAAGTGGAGCCCCGAGATTTTCTCTAAAGCCGGAAAATCTGACCGCCTAGTTCTCCTCGATATCTCGGCCAACTGGTCGCACGCGTCCTCATTGACCGACCAAGTTCTCTACGCCGACCCAGGCGCCGCAGCCTTTATCCGTGAGCATTTTATTCCCGTCCGTATCGACGCGGACCAGCGTCCCGATCTGCTTTTGCGCTACCCGCCGCGCGCCTGGCCCGCGCTCGACATTCTCCTGCCCTCGGGCGCCGTCCTCGCCGAAGGCTCCGCCATGACGCCGGAATTGTTCCGCGACTGGTCCTCTGAAATTCTCTCCGCCTACCGGAAGCGTCCGCAGGCCGCGGCGCGCTGGGCCCGGCAAAACGCGAAAGAAGAAGAGGATGCCCCGCCGGCTTCTCGGCCAACGCCAAGTCCCGCGACGCTCCAACGGCGCTTGGCCGCGGTTTGGAACCCGGCGGCGGAAGGCGCTGGCCGCGCGCCGATTTTTCCGTTTTTTGAGAGAATACGGCTGCTAGAGCAGATCCCCTCCCCTTGGGCTCAGGACTTGGCCCGGCAAGGGGCGCGTGCCGCGCTCCATCTGGAAGACCCGCAATGGGGCGGATTCTACCGCTATGTCCGAGGACCGGGATGGTCCCATCCCTCCACGGGAAAGCGCCTCCTGGAGCAAGCCTGGGCACTCGCGGCCTTGGCGCCGCTAAATCCCGAGGCGGCAGCGCGAACCGCGGCCTATGTGGATAAATTTCTTGCCGTTCCAAAAGGCGGATACGCCGCAAGCCAAGCCGCCGATCTCGAAGAGCCCGGCGGCGTTCTTCTCGAAGGCGGCTACTACTTTTCGCTGCCCGACAAGCGCCGGCGCGCGCTCGGCGTTCCCCGCGCCGATGCCCGCCTATTCGCCTCGGCCAACGGGCTCATGGCCCGCGCCGTTCTTGACAACCGACCAATCGCAGGCCCCACCGCGACGCGCCAAGCCGAGAAGACGCTTGATCGTTGGTGGAGCGAAGGAACCAAAAACGGATGCGTCAGGCATGAGCTAACGAGCTCGGAGGGTCTGTCGTGCTTTCTGCCGGACCAAACGGAACTCGGACTCGCTTTTCTGGCCGCCTACGCCGCCCGGCGCCGCCCGCAGGATATCAAACGCGCGCTGGCTTTGGCGCAGGCGATGATAAAAAACTTGGCCGATCCAAAGACCGGAGCGCTCCGCGACAAACCCGTTTCCACCGTCCCCGCCGAAGCGCCGGTTTTTGACCCGGCACTCAACGCCCGCGCGTTCGTCTTTTACCGTCGACTGGCCGGCGCCCTGCCGAAAGGGTCGGCGAGGCGTAAGTGGAACCGGAAGGCGGCACATTTGGAGCTCTGGCTGGAGCGAGAGGAAGGCAGAATGGACCCTGCCTTGGCTGTTTTTCTGGCGGCCGGCGCTCACAATAATTTGGCGGGACTCCGTTAATTCCCAATTTGATAAAATAAAAAATATTAAGGAGGCACGATTATGAAAAAATTGTCGCTAGCCACAATTATCGCAGTTCTGGCCGGAACCCTCGGGTCCGCAATCGCCGCCCGCGCCGCGCAAGACGCCATGACGCCCGCGCCGTCTGCGGTGAACCTGCAGGGCGAAGTCTTGGACCTCAACTGCTACATGGCCGTGGGCGCCCACGGAAAAAAGCACGCCATGTGCGCCAGGGCCTGCCTCAAGAAGGGAGCGCCCGCCGGCCTTCTGACGGCGGACGGCCGCGCCTACCTCCTCGCGGGAGACACCAAAGCTTATCAACAGGTCCGCAAAATGGCGGCGGAGACGGTAGACGTGACCGGAAAAATGGCCGAGCGCAGCGGACTTCAGGCCGTTATCGTCGAGAAAGTAAGGAGGGTGAAGGCGGCCAAAGCGAACTAAGAACAAAACATCAGTTCTTTTCGCCCATCCCCGGCGTCGAGAAATCGGCGCCGGGTTTTTATCGCCGGAGGCTAGAAGCCGCCCGCGCCGCTGGAGCCGCTCTGCGCGCCCGGATCGAGGGAAATCAAGTAATCCGCCAAGTCGGTAATCTCATTCTTGCTCAAGACCTGGCCCCAGGGCGGCATGTGAATCATGGGCGCCGGTTGGCCCGGATCCATGGGCGTCGGGATGACCCCGTCGTGAATCTTGTTGATCAGTTCCTGCTTGCTGTAGCCCTCGGCCACCTTGGTCAAGGAAGGAATGAGGCCGCCGACCACGTTGTTGTTGGGGTATCCGCCGACGCCGCCGACGCCGTGGCAGGCGACGCAGCCCACCTTATTGAAAAGCATCGCTCCGCGCTTGATGGGGTCGTCCTTCAAGTCCGGAGCGTTCCACGGCTTGTCGTCCTTGGTCCACGCCTGACCCTTTTGCTCCGAAAGATAGGCCACCAACGCCGCGCGCATCTCGTCCGAAAGATGAAAGTTCGGCATGACGGTCTTGGCGCGCCAGGCATGGGGATCCTTCAGCCACAAGTCCAGCCACTGCGGCGATTTGCGGAAGCCGACGTAAGTCAGGTTGGGGCCGTAAGTCCCCCCGGAATTGCCGATTTGGTGGCAGCTCTTGCAGCCCAAAGCGTTGAAATAAGCCTCCCCGGTCTGCGTCTGAGTCATCGGCTTTTGCGCCTGGCAGGCGGCCAAGGCGCACGCGGCCGCCGCTAAAATAAAAAGATGTCTTATCCGCATGTTCTAGGCTCCTCCCAGCCAAAGCATCCCGAAAAGTAACGGCAAGTACGCCAGCGACGCGAAAAAAAGCCGGCGCGTGTCATCCGCCGCCAGCGTCCAACTCGCCCGCATGCCGAGCGCCAAATAGAGCGCGCTTAAAATCAGGGCGCCGATGCCGTAGCCGATGCCCGCCATGCCGCAGAACAGGGGCATGAGGCTGGCCAAGAGCACCGTAAAGGTATGCATCGCGATCTGGAAGGCCGTTAATCCGCCGGCCGGATCCACGACCGTGACGACCTTGAAACCCGCATTCCTGTAGTCCTCGCGGTACATCCAGAACAGGGCCAGGAAATGAGGAATCTGCCACAGGAATTGGATCATAAAAAGCACCCAGGCCTGGAAGGGAAGCGCGCCCCCGGAGGCCGCGGCCCATCCAATGAGCGGCGGCGCCGCGCCTGCAGCCGCACCCAGCCACGTGCTGTGCGGCGTCACGCGCTTGAGCGGCGTGTAGGCCGCGAGGTAGAGGAAAAGCGTCAAGGCGGTCAACAGGGCCGGCACCACGCCCGCGCTCAAAAGCAAGATGAGCAACCCGGAAGATCCCAGCAGCACGGCCGCCGTTGCGGCCTGAGTCTCGCCGAGCCTTCCCGAGGGAAGAGGCCGCCGCGCGGTCCTCTTCATCAAGGCGTCCTGGCGCCGCTCCAGGCATTGGTTCCCCGCTCCGGCCGCGGCCGCGGCCAGGCCGACGCCGATGACGAGCCCCAAGAAAATCCAAGGATGCCCATGTCCGCCCGCCAAGAAATAGCCCGCTGCGGCGGTCGCCATGACCAGCACCGCGATGCGCGGCTTGGCGAGCTCAAGATAGGCTTTCATCTCGTTTTATACGTCCTTAAAAGCCAGATGACCGTCGTCGCTAAAATTAAATCCCCCACCGCGACGTGCGCCGCGGTCAAGGCCGCCGCGGCTCCGAAGCCCGGGTTAAAAGTAGAGGAAAAAAGAATCTTCAGGGAGATAAAGCCCAGAATGAACTGCAATGGGACCAGATGCACCAGGAGGAGCGCGGGCCGGGAGAGCTGGGGAATTTTGACCGGGCGGTAGCTCTTGACCAGCACGAACACCGTGACGCCCAGGACGACGAAGGCCCATAGGATGTGCAGGCCGACGGCCTGGCCCATATGCCGGATGATGGCGCCCCACAAAATCTGCAGAAAGACGACGCCGGCGAAAATCCAACCTGTTTTCTTGAACGCGGCGGAAGACGGCGTCGCGATGACCGTGGCGGGATCGGCGTACCAAACCGAAGTCGTCTGCGCCAGCGAAACCAGGAGACAAAATACGATGGGGCCAAGGCATGCGTGCGCGATGGAGAGTTCCGGAGGCAGGCGCAGGAGCACCGTCATCCCGCCGAAAATCGCCTGGACGACGATGCCGCCGGCCGCCGCCGCGGCCAAAAGCTTCACGCGTCCGCGTTTTTCTACGCGCCAGATGAGCCCCGCCAAGAAAAAAGTCAGCAGCGTCACGATACCGGCCATCACGCGGTGCCCCCACTCGAAGGGGATGCCGCCGTGCATCGGAGGGATGAGGTGCCCATAGGCCAGCGGCCAATCGGGGATGGCCAGGCTCGACCCGGTCGAAGTGACCAGCGCGCCCGCGATGATGAGCAAAAAGGCAACGGCGGCGGTGACTTGGGCCAGGCGATGGACGGCCTTCACGAGTGGGCTGCCCGGTGCTTCTCGATCTTCATGATGGCCCTAACAAGGGCTCCAATGAGTGAAAACGTAATCACCAGGGTGATGATGACCGCGACGCAGAAACCGCGGAAGAATCCCATGGGCATCCCCTTGCCGCCGAAGCATACGGCGCAGGGCCACCCCATCGCCGGAATGAAAAGGATTCCGGCCGCAGAAAGAATTTTCTTCGCGGTTTTCATGCCAATGTTTTGTACTTGCGGATGAACCAAATCAGATAGACCAAGGCCGCGACCAGCCCCAATTGGGCGCACAATTTAAGGCCCGGGTGCGCCCCGTCCACGCCGCGCGAGGCCCAATACAGAAGGAAAGCCATCACGCTGGAAGAGGCCGCAATGAAAATAATGTGGAAGGCTCTCAACGACATATAAAGTCCGCCCGTGCTACCGCGCCGCCTCTGCCGCCGTGGGCACGGACTGAGCCGGTCGGCGGCCGGAAGTGGCGATGGTGTCCGCCATGGGTCCAAAGTAGAGAAAGAGCACGAAAAACGCCACGACGGCCAGAATCCCATAGATAATCGGGCGCTCATTAATTAAGTGCATGAAGAAAAGCACCACCAGCGAGGACTTAATGACGGCGATGGTAATCGCCGCGGCGATAGCCGGCCCCGGCGACAGGTGGATGTATGAAATCAGCACCGTCAAAAGCGTCAAGAAGGCCAGGGCGCCGAAAATCAGCATGTAGAGCTTAACGTTGGGGGCCGCGTGTCCCGCGTGCCCGGCGGCAGAGTGAGATGTCTCGGTGGTCACAGTAAATAAAGGGCCGGGAAGAGGAATATCCAAACGATGTCCACGAAGTGCCAGTAGAGGCCGGCCGCCTCCACGCGCCCGACAAAGAGCGGGTGGTCCCACTGTTTTTCACTCAAGACCAGCAGAATTGAGTTGGTGATGAGCCCGCCGATGACGTGCAGGGCATGGAGGCCGGTCATGGTAAAATAAGCCGCCAGAAAAATGCTGCTGGAAGGAAACTCGCCCGCCTTAAAATGCGCGCCCCACTCAAAGCCCTTGATGATCAAGAACGCGACGCCGAGAGCGATGGTCAGGCCCATGAAGAGACGGAACTGCCCCCTCTTGCGCTCGACGGCCTTGGCGTAGGCCATGACCACCGTGACGCTGGAGGTGATAAGCACGAGGGTGTTGAGCGTGCCCATCGGCACGTTGAGCACGTTCCAGCCGCGGGGCCATGAGGACGAGCCTAGGCGGAGGATGATGTAGGTCGTAAAAAGCGTCGAGAACAGCATGACTTCTGAGGCCAAAAACAGCCAGATGCCCAGCTTCGCGTTGGTGACACCGGTGCTGGACCCGACGTGGGGCATATCCATCGCGGCCGCCTCGCTCATCATAGCGCCGCCTCCGACTCCAGGTTCTGCGGCAGCCAATCATGCTTGGCCCCGGGCAGGGAGTATTCATAGGGCCCGCGGTAGACGCGCACCGGCTCGGCGAAGTTGCCGTGCGGAGGCGGCGACGGGCAAGCCCAGTCGAGAGTGGTCGCGTGCCAAGGATTTTCCACGGTCTTCTCGCCGTAGAACAGGCTGTGGAAGAAATTGTAGATGAAGGGCAGTTGGAACAGGAACAGCGCCCACGCGGAAATGGAGCTAACCACGTTCCAAGGCTGCACGGCCAAGTCGTGAACCTGCGCCGTGGGCACCCAAAGCCTGCGGGACTCGCCCGCCATGCCCGTGATGAACATAGGGAAGAAAATCCCGTTCATGCAAACGAGGCTGCCCCAGAAATGGATTTTACCCAAGGTGTCGTTCATCTTGCGCCCAAAAAACTTCGGGAACCAGAAATAAAGGCCGCCGAACATGGCGATGATGGATCCGGTTACGACGATGTAGTGGAAATGGCCGATGACGTAGTAGGTGTCGTGCAGATAGATGTCGGTCGGCGTGAGGCCCAGCGGCAGGCCGGTCAACCCTCCGATGCCGAACATGGGCAGAAACGCCAGCGCATAGAGCATCGGCGTATTAAAACGAATGGAGCCGCCGCGCAGGCTGTAGATGAGGCAGGTCAGGATGGCCACCGAAGGAACCGAGATGATCATGGTGGTCACCAGGAAGAAGTTGGCCAGCACCGGAGACATGCCGCTCAGGAACATATGGTGGGCCCAGACCACGAAGGACAAGGCGCCGATGAAAAGCATGGAGGAGATGATGATCTTGTAGCCGTGCGGCGGCCGGCGCGTGTTGTTGGCTATAATCTCGGCCACGATACCCATGGGCGGAAGCACCAGAATGTAGACCTCGGGATGGGCTAAAAACCAGAACAAATGCTGCCACAAAAGCGGCTGCCCCCCGCCTGATCCTTTATATAGGACGCCGAAAAGCATGACTTCCTTGGGCAGGAAAAAGCTCGTGTGCATGACCCGGTCCATGAGTTGGAGCACGCTGCCGGCCTCTAACGGCGGGAAGGCCAGCAGCAGCAGGACCGAAGAAACGAACTCGGACCAGACGAAAATCGGCATGCGCCAGAGCGTCATGCCGGGCGCGCGCATGTTGATGATGGTGGTCAAAAAGTTGATGGCTCCCAGCAGGGACGAGGTGATGACGAGGATCATCGCCAAAATCCACGACGTCTGGCCCGGGTTGAAGTCCGCCAGCGGCGGATAGGATGTCCAGCCTGACTGAGCCGCGCCGCCGGGCAGGAAAAAAGAGGCCAGAATGAAGACCGCGGCGGAGAAATAAAGCCAGTAGGAGAGCATGTTGAGCCGCGGGAAGGCCATGTCCGGCGCGCCGATTTGCAGCGGAACGATGTAGTTGCCGAAGGCGCCGACGGCCAAGGGCACGATGCCGAAAAAGACCATGATGGTGCCGTGCATGGCGCCCAAGGAATTGTAGAAAGCTCCCGTCATGACGCCGTTGGGCGCCAAGCGCGCGGGCAGCCAGCGACCCAGCACGGGAATGGGCAAGTCCGGGAAGGCAATCTGCCAGCGCATGATCATCATGAAGATGAAGCCGATGAGCAGCATGGTCAGCGCGGTGAACATGTACTGCAGGCCGATGGTCTTGTGATCGGTGGAGAAAACGTATTTTCTGAGCCAGCTTTGATTGTGGTGGGATGTTTCCATGCTCGTCCTAGAATGAATTGGCGCTGTTGGCCGGCTGTGCCGCGATCGTCTGCACCGGCGCCATGGATTTAAGCCAGGCCTGGTAATCCTTCTGGCTTTGCACAATGACCCGGCCATGCATCAGGCTGTGGCCGAACCCGCAGAGTTGGGCGCAATACAACTCGTAGGTCCCAACTTTGGTCGGGGTCACCCAAACGGGGATCATCATCCCCGGCACGATGTCCTGCTTGACCCGGAAGGCGGCGATGGAAAAATCGTGGATGACGTCGAGTGAACTCAAATTAAACAGCGTGGGCACTCCCACAGGCAGATGGATCTCATTGGCCAAAACAATGTCGTCCTTAGCGGCAGGGTCCTTGAGATCGAGCCCGATGGGGTTCGTGAATGAAACCAGCTTAGGATCCGCCTTCCCGAACTTGCCGTCCGGGCCCGGGTAATGAACGTTCCAAGCGAACTGCTGGGCCACGATGTCAATGGTGTTGACTTTGCCCATGGGCTCGTCAACCTTGATGCGGCTCCAAACTGGTATGGCGTAAAAAACGATGAGGGCTATTTCGAAGACCATCACGATGAGGTCTGGAATTAGACTGCCCCACCCGTGCCGTGCGTCGTCCCGCGTGGCCGGAACGCCCTCTCGTTGGCGGTAGCGCACCAGCAGGTAGGCGAAAAAGATGCCCCACAGGACGAAGATGAGGAGCATGGCGGCGTGAATCAGGAGGAGGCCGTAATCGATGGAATGCGCGTAGCTGGACGCCTCAATGGGAAGGCCCAACCAACGATAGCTGGCGCTCATTCGATTGACTAATGGTAACAAAGATTTTGATTTTTTGCAAATTATCGACGAGACGGCCGGCCGCCGCGGCCCGCTTGAACATCCGCCGGGCGGCTGTTATACTAGGCTTATGGCCGACGAATATCCCTCGGAATGGGAAGAAGCCGGGGACAGCGAGGAGGAAAAGCGCCGCAGGCTCAAGCGCACGCTCGTCCTCTATGCGCTGGCGGCCGGCGCGCTTTCCATCGCGCTTCCTCTGGCCGGCCTACTCTACGTGCGCATGAATTCGAAGGCCGCGATTCCTGTTCCGCAAAGCTCCCAGCTTTTCTCGCGGACCCAGCCGCTGAGCCCGGCCCAAAAAGCGATGATGCCCGCTCCGCCCTCCGCGTTCCTCCCGCAGCAGCAGGGGAAAGGATCACTCGGCTACGTGCGCGGCGACTTGGGCTACGCGCCCCCGGCGCCGAAAGTCGCTGCGGCCGGCATATCGGCCGCAGCACCAGCGGCAATGAAGCGCTTTAAGAAAACGTTTTCCGCTTCCGCAAGCGCCGCGGCCAAGCCCAAGCCGGCGAAGAGCGCATACAAACCGTTTACCCCGCCGACGCTGGATCAGGGTTTCGGTTCGCGGTCTGGGTTCGGCGCCGACTCCGGACAGCAATCAAGCTCCTTCTCCGGCCTTCCAAGCCAGGGCGGTGCGATGCCCAGCCTCGGGAACCTGCTCAAGAATCTTCCGTCCTCTATCGGCAAGTCTTTAGGCGGGTTGGGAAACCTGGGCGGACTGGGCAAACTGATGGGATCCTCTCAGGCGCAAAACGGCGGGACGCCGACGGCGGGCCCGCCTTCGGCCGCGACGACCGCGACGCCGCAGCTAGACGGCTCGAACGGCCCTTAGAGGAATCACTTCTTCTTCGAAAGGCACGCGGCCGCGCCGCGTTCGCCGTCCGGATGATATTACTGTTCGAATAAGATGACCGTCATACGGCCCCAAATTGCGCCGCAGCCCCAAGCCGTCTGGTTGGGGCTGGTCACGTTGATGGTATGCGAGCCCGCGGCTAAGTTGACCGAGGCGCTCGCGCTAGCCTCCACCCAGTTCCCGCCGGGCGCGTAGCCCAATGTGTCCGCGTAGCCCGCGCCGTCCACGTTGATGTCTAAGTCGTAGCGCGAAGCGCTGGCTGGACTGACAATGTCCTGCGCGTGAATGTAGGCCAACGTGTTGGAGCCGTAGGTCGTGAAGCTCGTTGACATGATTGCCGCGCCTTCGGTAACAGTTGCGGGGCAGCCGCTGTTGGTGTCCGAACTCATGATGACCTGAGGCGCCTCCGACATGGTGTTGCCCTTTTTTAGGAACTTAATCGTGTCTCCGGAGGTGATGTTGAGGTTTCCCGTAGTCGTCGTTCCCGCGGAAGTCGTGCCGATGGTCGTCACTCCCCCGTTGGTCACTTGGTAGGTGCTGCCGGTGCCGAAGAACGTCGTGCCCGCGACGGTCAGATTGCCCGCGCCGGAGTTCGGTGCGGTCGTGCCCACGCCTACGGCGCCGCTCGACATTATTCTCATGCGCTCCGTCAAACTAGCATCAGTGGTCGCATTGCGCGTGTAGAATGCAAGGTCTCCCTGCGTGTTGTTGCTGCCGTTAGTGGCATAGCCTTTGATTCCCGCAAAATAAGTGCCCGCCTGCTCGCCGAATGTAAGCGCGCCGCCGCTTCCGACCAAGTTTGTCGGGTCCTCGAGCAGAAGCGTCCCTGCGCCTAGCACTGGACCCGCTGTGCCCGCGTTTCCACTTAACTCCAACTGGCTTATGGGACTCGATATCCCGATGCCCACGTTGCCAGCGTCAAACCATGTGTTGCGACCAGAAGCGCCGCCGATGACGCTGAGGTCGGCGTCGGCACTGTCGCGGAAATGGAAGTCGCCCGCGCCGCCAACTTCCCAGTATTGATCCGCCGCACCGATATACCAGCTTCGACTCACACCGCCGGGGGCATACATCCAGGCATTTTCTGGAAACTCAAGGCCGCCGCTTGGATAGGTCAGGCCACCGAAATGCGCGGTGCCGTTGACGTCGAGCAGATAACCCGGCCCCGTGGTCCCGATGCCCACGTTGCCACCACCGGGATTAAGCCAAAGCTGGCTACCGCGAATCTGGACAGGATTAGCTGCTCCGTAGGATTCCAGGGACAAATACGACGGCGTCGTCGTCACGGTTCCGCTGTCCCATACGACATAACCAGATGCTCCGGATGTGCCTACAGAACTGCCAATCCCGATCGATACGTTATTACCCGCCGCCAAGTTCGGCGCTTGAATGGTATCGACAGTAACAGGGTTCGCCGCTGAATTAGACAAAGTCAACGATGACAATGTCGGTGAATTGCTCCATGTCGGCGCGCCGCTGTTGGCGAAAAGCACCACGTCCGCCCCGGGCGCCGCGGTAAACGTCGTCGCGCCCGCTCCAGTCTGGTAGGGCACCTCATTGGCCGCTCCGCCCGCCAAATTCGTCGCCGTCCCCACCGATGACGGCGGCGCCGTGCATCCCAACGTCGAGGCTGTCACCTCTGTGACAAAATCTCCTCCCGAACACGCCGCGAGCGTGTTGGTCAAGTTGCCCCACTTAAGATTCGTCACCAGGTTGCCGTTCACGGCCGGTAGCTGGTTCGAGCCGTTTAGCTGCACCAGATCGCCGGCCGCGTTGAACGTGTTGCCCTGCAAGGTCAGAGGCGCCGGCGTCGCGCTGCCTTCCGTCAAAGCCTCGAACCCATTGGCCGTGGTGTAATAAAGCGTTCCCGTTCCAGAATACGAAGTCGGCTGCGAGGTCGAAACAAAAAGCGCCGCGCCCTTGAACGTGGAGCTGCCGTCGACCAGGAGCTTGTTCATAATTTCGAAGGTCTGGGCATCGGCATCGGGAGGGTTCAAGAGCGCGCCCACAAACGCCGAAGCGGCATAGAGCGGCCCGCGCGCGAAGAGTTGCTCCAACGTTTGCGGCGACTTCAGGGAAGACGGCAGAACAGCGGATAACGGCGGAAACAAGCCCCCATTGAGCAACGCCAGACTCAACGCAAGGCTAAGGAATGATTTACCGCGGCTTTTCCGGCGTTTGGGCGCGCCTAGGCCCCGCATCAAGGCCTCCGGTATTCTAATTCACGATAAGATTAGATAAGTGTAGTCCTGCCGTAGTTTTCTGTCAAGGCGCTTTAGAGAGGCTTGAGACCGCCAGTTTAACGGCAAACGGCCGCGCCGGGATGATCGGCGCAGACCAGAGATTTTAGGCTCTCCAGATTTTCCCGCAAGGCCGCGTTCTGCTTTCGGAGGTCATTAATGTCCTTCATGTAAGCCTCTTGGTTGCCCCCGGCGTGAACGAAGCAGAGAATATTTCCGGTCTCTCCGTTTTCCCCCATCGCCCCGCTCTTCGTTCCGAAATTCTCCAGCGCGATGCCCACCGTCGGCCCCGGCCCCGCCGCCCTCATCGCGTAGCCCGGGCGCGACGAGGACGTCAAGTAGTCCCCGATTTTAATCGGTCCGCCCTCCAGGTCCACTTTCACCGGCACGCGCCCCGCCAGCACCAACGGCTTTCCCGGATAGCTCTTGTCCAGGCTCATCACGTGCGACTCGATCTCGAAGCTGCTCGAGCCGTCCGATATCACGCCCAACAGCCCCGATTGAT
>Ga0307373_10002098_pt1 | contig 36406 bp, 26 predicted proteins | sample OX2MG_FD_202534 | JGI IMG/M metagenome (GOLD analysis project Ga0307373, IMG submission 202534) | Soil microbial communities from Risofladan, Vaasa, Finland - OX-2 | ecosystem: Environmental > Terrestrial > Soil > Coastal area > Acid sulfate soil | place: Finland: Risofladan, Vaasa | collected...
ACCCGGGGTGTGTTGCAGCGGCAGTAGCCGGAGGCTGACGCTGGTCGCCGGGCTGGCCTCGCCGGGCTGGCCTCGCCGGGGTCGCCGCGCCGGGGTTCGCCGCGCCGGGGTTCGCCGCGCCGGGGTTCGCCGCGCCGGGGTTCGCCGCGCCGGGGTTCGCCGCGCCGAGGTTCGCCGCGCCGAGGTTCGCCGCGTCGGGGTTCGCCGCGTCGGGGTTCGCCGCGTCGGGGTCGCCGGGTCGGGGTTCGTGGATAACGGCCAAGAGGTCGCCCATTGACAATTGATAAATGTCATACATACTACGAATGGCAAGAGAAGTGGGGGGGCATGCATGGGTATGCGCGTAATGCTCGAACGCAAGTCGGGACGCAGGAGGTTGCGCGGCGCTCTCGCATCGGTCGGGCTCGTTCTGGCGCTCGGCGCCACCGGCTTGATCGTGAGCGCAACCTCGTCGGCACCGGCGGCAGCTGCGAACACCAGCAAGATCGTGGTCGCCTTCCCCGTCGGCCTGTCGCCGAATTACATCTTCCCGATCATGCCGGCCCAGGACTTCTCGGAGAACAACCTCTCCTACTTCACCTATCTGCTCTTCCGACCCCTGTACTGGTACGGGAAGGGCTCGACCACCAACCTGAACGAGGCCGAGAGCCTGGCGCTGCCCCCGGTGTACAACAGCACCGATACCGCCGTGACCATCAAGCTGAAGAATTGGTCCTGGTCCAACGGGCAGCCGGTCACCTCGCGGGACATCGAGTTCTGGGAGAACCTCATTGTGGCCGGGAAGGCGGGATGGGCGGCCTACACCCCGGGGGCGTATCCCGACAACGTGACCAGCACGACCATCATCAACGCCACCACCATCCGGTTCAACCTGAACGCCCCGGTGAGCCCGGCCTGGTTCACCTACAACGAGCTGTCGCAGATCACTCCCCTGCCGCAGTCCGTGATGGACGTGACGTCGGCCACCAGCCCCGTCGGGAACTACGACATGACGCCGTCGGGGGCCACCGCCGTCTACAATTACCTGAACACCCAGGGCCAGGACGTCTCGACCTTTGCCACCAACCCACTCTGGAAGGTGGTGGATGGGGCGTGGAAGCTGCAGAGCATCACGCAGACCGGCCTGACCACGTACACGCCCAACACGGCGTTCAACGGCGGCGCCAAGCCCTCCGTCTCCCAGCTCGTCGAGGAGCCCTTCGCCTCCCCGACGGCCGTGACGAACGCCCTACTGTCCGGCAGCATCAACTACAGCGTCATCACCAGCGACCAGGTTCCCTTGTTGGCGCGCTTCAAAGCGAGTGGGTTCACCAATGCCCTCGCCAGTCTCTACGGGATCCAAGGGCTCATTCCCAACGAGAACAACCCGAAGTACGGTCCCCTTTTCAAGCAGACGTACTTCCGTCAGGTCCTCGAGCGCCTGGTCGATCAAAAGTCCATCATCTCCAAGCTCGAGTTCGGGTCGGGGAATCCGTCGTGCGGACCCGTACCCCTGGCGCCGGCATCGAAATACCTCAGTCCTCTCGAGAAGGCGTGCCCACTCTCCTACTCACCGAGCGCGGCCTCCGCTTCCTTGAAGGCGCACGGCTGGAAGGTCGTCCCCGGCGGGGTGGACGTCTGCCAGCGAGGTGGGGCGAGTGGCTGTGGGGCGGGCGTGACGAAGGGTGAGAAGGCCCAGTTCTCGGTGATCTACGCCCAAGGCGAAGGGCTGGACTCCATGATGCTGCTCCTCAAGTCCGACGCCGCCAAGGTGGGGATCCAGTACTCGATCCAGTCGGTGCCGATCGCCACCGACTTCGGCACGGTGCTGCCCTGCGCCAGCTCGTCCTCATCCTGCGACTGGCAGATCGGGTACTACGTCTTCATCTACCAGCCCGACTACCTGCCCACCGGCGACACGCTCTTCCTCACCGGGGCGTCGTCCAACGTCGCCAACTATTCGAGCCCCACCGCCGACGCACTGATCAAGACCACGTTCCACAACGGATCGTTGAAGGACTTCTACAAATTCGAGGACTACATCACCGAGCAGTCACCGTGGATCTTCCTGCCCTTCTCCTCGGTCCACTACGAGGTGACAGCCAAGCTCCACGGAGCGGTGCCCGTCAACACCTTCCTCTTCATCGACCCCGAGAACTGGCGCTTCAAATAGGGGTCCGGTGCCACCCGTTCGCGATGAGGGGCTCGTCGGAGTTCGGGCCGCGAGGGCGCGCGTCGGCGATGCGGGGGCGTTGGAGGGAGCGAGGGCGCATGAACCGCTGACGACCGTGACCACCCGATACCAGTACCTGTCGATAGGAGGAACAGACGAGTATGAGTGACGTCAAGGAAGCGCCCGACATCAAGCCAGAATTGATCGACGAGGTGGCGCGCTCGGCCCAGGTGTTCTGGGACCTCAAGCTGACCTCGGGTGGCGACGCGGGTGACACCAGCATGCGCGATGCCGAGACCGGCAACATCTACATCCTGCCGCGGCCGCACCCGGACCGGCCCTTCGCCAACTGGAGCGAAGTCGGCCCGGACTACGTGGTGGTGGTGGACAAGGAAGGCCGCACGCTTCTCGAGAACGACATCGAGCCGACCGTCGAGCTCGAGACCCACATCGGGATCTATGACGCCCGCCCCGAGGTCATGGCTATCGTCCACAGCCATGGCGAGTGGTCGCAGATCTTCTCCATAATGCGCTGGGACATACCGACGTACACCTCGGAGACCTTTCTCGTGGGCGGCCTGGGGCCGATCAAGTGCGCACCCTCGGGCGGCGTAGCCACCCATGAGGTCGCACTCGAGGCGGTCAAGGCGATCGGCACCCGCTCCAAGGCAGCCCTCCTGCCTTCGCACGGCGCGGTATGCGTGGGGAAGGACTTCGAGGAGGCGTTCCATGCGGCCGAGATGGTCGAACGGGCCGCCCGCCAGGCGACCTTCATCCGCTTGCTCGGTGGGGCCACCCAGATGGTCCTCTCGGACCTGATGAGCCCCGCCAGCTACGCCAAGATGAGCGAGGCGGCCACGGCGGCGGGCATCTCTGTCGAAGACATGCTCTCACGGTCGCTGTGAGCCAGCAGGCGGTGAGCCAGCAGGCCGTGAGCTGGCAGCTAGTGCGGCGGGGAGGGATGCCCGATGGGAGAGCTTGACGGCCGCGTGACGCTGGTCACCGGCGCCGGGAGCGGCATCGGTGCCGTGGTGGCGCGTGAGCTGGCCCGGGAAGGGGCCATCGTGGTCGTGACCGACATCTCGCTCGAAGGGGCACAGCGCACGGCCCACGACATGGCCGAGGTCCTGGGAACCGAGCCGGTGGTGCGGCGGATCGACGTCACCGACGCCGCCGAGGTCACCTCGACCGTGGCCGAATTGACGGCGTCGTTCGGGCCCATCACCCTGCTGATCAACTGCGCCGGTGTCTCGTCCATGATCCCCTTCGTCGACCTGACCGAGGAGGACTGGGACTTCAACATGGACGTGAACGCAAAGGGGGTGTTCCTGGTCACCCGCGAAGTGGTCCGGTCGATGGTGGCCCACAAGTACGGATGCGTCGTATCGATCGCCTCGGCCGCCGCCAAGGGCGGCGGGCCGTACCTCTCCCACTACTCCGCGTCGAAGTGGGCCGTCCTCGGGCTGACGCAGAGCGTGGCCCGAGAGGTTGCCAGCTCCGGAGTACGGCTGAACGCGGTCTGTCCGGGGACGGTCCGCACGCCGATGCAGGACCGCGAGGTGGTCTGGGAAGGGAAGCTCCGCGGCATGGAACCCGAGGCCGTCCGTCAGGGCTACATCAACTACACCCCACTCGGCCGCCTGTGCGAACCCGAAGACGTGGCCGACGTCATTCTGTTCCTGTGCTCCGATCGGGCCAAGTTCATGACGGGCCAGGCCATCAACGTGACCGGTGGAATGGTGATGCATTGAGCGCGGAGGCCCCGAACGCGAACGCGGTCGAACACGGCGCGCCCGGCTGCACGGTGATCCGGGCCGGTGCCTCCCGGGCCTTCATGGAGGGCGACGAGGCCTGCCGGGAATACGTCCGCACCCCCTCGTTCTGGATGGGAACCTCGCGCCTGCCCCCGGGCACCGCGGGCGACGTGGATCCGGGGCACACCGACCATGCCGAGATGTTCCTCGTCATGAGCGGCTCGGCCAGCATCTCGACCGGGCAAGCGATCTACGAGCTCGGCGAGGGCGACGCTCTGTTCATACCACCGACGATCCCCCACACGCTGCGGAACGACGGTGCGGCAGAGGCCGTGCTCGTCTGGGCCGCCGGCCTCAGTCGCGAGTCCTAGTCGTTGACTCTCCTGTTGGGCGTCGACCTCGGAACCACGGCCATAAAGGCCGGCCTCTATGAGCCCACCGGCGCGCTGGTCGCAGGCGGCACACGGGAGCAGGTGTTGTCGACGCCGTCGCCGGGAGAGGTGGAGTTCGACCCCGAGCACTACTGGGCTGCCTTTGCCGACCTGGTGAGCCAGTTGGCGCAGGCGGCTCCCGGTGGTCCCGGGGACATCGTCGGATTGGCCCTCTCCGTCCAGGGCGAGACACTGGTCGCGGCGGACACGAACGGCCGGGCCGTGCGTCCGGCCATCGTGTGGCTCGACAACCGGGCCACGGCGGAGTCCGACCTGTTGTGCGCCCGTTTCGGGAACGAGGCCATCTTCGAAGTGACCGGACAGACGGAGATGCTGCCGACGTGGCCCGCGCCCAAGATCCTGTGGGTGCGGAACAACGAGCCGGACACCTTCCGGCGGACCACCCGGTGGCTCCTGCTCGAGGACTTCTTCGTGCAGCGCCTCACCGGTGAGGTCTGGTGCGAGGGCTCGCTGGCCACCTCCACCTGCTATTGGAACCTCTCCACGCGTCAGTGGTGGCCCGAGATGCTCGAGGCGATCGGCATCGAGGCGTCGCAGTTGCCCGCGATCGGTGAGTCCGGACATCCCGTCGGGACGCTACGCGCCGGCGTGGCCCAAGAGCTCGGCCTCCGCCCGCAGACGGTGGTGAGCCTGGGCGCGCTCGATCAAGCGTGCGGGGCCATCGGCGTTGGCAACATCCGCCCCGGCGTCTTCAGTGAGAACACGGGCGCCGCGCTGGCGGTGTGCGCCACCGTCGACCACCCCGTGCTCGATCCGCAACGACGAATGCCGTGCCACTACCACGCCCTGGCCGGCATGTACATGTTGCACACGTTCACCAGCGGGGGGATCGTCCTGCGTTGGTGGCGCGACGCCTTCACCCGATCCGGAGGAAGTGGGAACCGGGCGTCGATGTCGTACGACGAGCTGGCCGCGGCCGCGGCCTCGGTCTCGGCCGGCGCCGAAGGCGTCATGGTCGTGCCGCACCTCCAGGGCGCCATGGCGCCCGATCCCAACCCACATGCCAGCGCCGCCATCACGGGACTCCGCCTCCATCACGGGCAGCCCCATGTGGTGCGGGCCATTCTCGAATCGATCGCCTATGTCGTGCGGAGAAACCTGGAGGCCCTCGCCGAGATGGGTATCAGCGTGGATGAGATCCGCGCCCTCGGGGGAGGCGCAAAGAGCCCCTTGTGGAAGCAGATAGAGGCGTCAGTGACCGGGGTGCCCGTGGTCACCACCACGTGCGCCGAGCCGGCCACCCTTGGCGCGGCGATGCTGGCCGGCACGGGCGCTGCGGTCTTCGACGACCTGGGGGCCGCCATGGTCTCCGCCGTGCGCACGGCGGTCCGCTATGAGCCCGACCCGAAGGATCGGTACGTCTACCAGGAGGGCTACGCGCGCTATTGCGAGCTGTCCACGGCGCTCGGCCGGTTCTCCGATCGACACCGGGAGTTGATCGATGCCGTTTGACCACGACGCCGTCTGGGCGGCCATGGCCGAGGAGCTCGAGCCCACCCGGGACCGAAGGCTCACGCTTTCCGAGGCCAGCACCCGGGTGCTGCGGCGCGTGTTGCGGGGCGACGGGGTCAAGCCGGGTGAGAAGCTCCCCAGTGAGCACGAGCTGGCGCAGATCCTGCAGGTGTCGCGGGTCACCATTCGAGAAGCACTGCGAACCCTGGAGGGCGAGCGTCTCATCTCCCGGCGCCGGGGCATCGGGACGGTGGTGCTGCCCGAGCTCATCCGCAAGGACCTCGGCGTCAATTTCGGCATCACCGCGATGATCCACAACGCCGGCCAGCACGAGAAGATCGAAGAGATCGCCGTCAGCGCCGAACCGGCCGAGGCGGACGTGGCGGCGGCGCTCGGGCTGGCCGTGGGCGACGACGTGCTCAAGCTCGACCGGGTGCGGGTGGTCGACGACCAGCCGATCGTGTGGTCGCTCGACTGGATCGCCGGCTCCATGATGACCCTGCAGACGCTCGAGCGCTTCGCCTGGGGTGAGTTCGGGAGCACCTCCATCTACGACTTCTTGAAGGATCACGTGTCGCGCGCCGTCGTGCGCGGCCTCGCCGACCTGCACGCCGTTGTCGCCAGCGGCCGGGTGGCCGACAAGCTCCGTTCCAAGAAGGGGACCGCCGTCATGAAGATGACGCAGACCGACTTCGACGACCATGACCTCCCGGTGCTCTATTCGCTCGAATACCACCTCCCCGACGCCGTCCAATTCCACATCCAACGGCTTGGGCCCTTCACCTAACTCACGGAGGCGTGATGACCCCAGACACGAGTATCTCGACGGGCAAACGCATCCGGATGTCCCGGCTGATCAAGGAGCACAGCAGCGCCTGCATGGTCTTTGCCATCGACCACGGCATGACCTCGCCCGTCTTCTTGCGGGGACTGGAGCGCACCGACGACCGCATCGCGGACGCAGTGGCCGGCGGGGCCAACGTGATCATGGCCGGCCGGGGTGTGGCGGCGCAGTGCGCCCCCCGCTTCGGCCGGGGGGCGAGCCTGGCCCTGATGCTGACGGCCAGCGCCGCCAAGTCCTCGGGCGGCCCGGTCGTGACCCGGATCGGTGGGGTCGACGAGGCGCTCCGCCTGGCGGCGGATGCGGTCGTGGTCTACGTGGCGCTCGAAGGGGATCGGGAGGGGACGATGATCTCGTTCCTGAGCGAGGTGGGAGAGGCGTGTGCCGTCCATGGCATGCCGCTCATCGCCGAAGCCGAGTATCCCGATGCCTACAGCGGCGCCGACGGGTCGGGCGGCGACTGGGGGGTGGACTACCTCCTGCGCAACGCCCGGCTCTGTGCCGAGCTCGGGGCGGACATCATCAAGGTCAACTGGAGCGGGGACGCCTCATCGTTCGAGAGGATCGTGGTGGCATGCGATCGACCCGTGGTGGTGGCGGGTGGCCCGGTCGTGCCGGTCGACGAGCTCCTGGGCCGCATGGAGCTGGCCCGCTCCGCCGGAGCTATCGGGTGCTCCGTCGGGCGCAACGTGTTCGAGCACGAAACACCGCAGCTGCTCATGCGGGCCCTGTCGCGTATCTTTGAGGACGGGCAGTCCGGCAAGGACGCACGGGACGAGCTCATGGACGGGATGCCGAAGGCGAGGCGTCGCGCCACGTGATCACCCGGGCCGTCGGTGGAGCACCCATGTGAGAACGCAGGACATGCTCGAGATACGCGACCTGTGCGTGTCCGTACGGCGCGGTGACGTCACTCGGACGGTGGTCAACCGGGTGTCGCTCACCATGGCCGAGCACGAGATCGTCGGCGTGGTGGGCGAGTCAGGTGCCGGCAAGTCGATGATGGCCCGTTCGATCGTCAAGCTGCTTCCCATGGCGGCCCGCATCGGCGGGGGCCGCGTCCTCTTCGAGGGAACGGACCTTCTCGCCTGCCCCGCCAACGTCCTGCGGACCGTGCGGGGCGGACAGATCGGCGTGATCCTGCAGGACCCGATGTCGTCGCTCGATCCGACCATGACGATCGGCAAGCAGGTCAGCGAGCCGCTGCTCGTGCACGGCGAGAAGGACGGCAGGGTGCTGGCCGCCGCCGCCGAGGCGATGTTGCTGCTGGTCGGCCTGCCCGACGCGGCCCAACTCATGCGCGCGTTCCCGCACCAGCTCTCCGGTGGCATGCGCCAACGGGTGGCGATCGCCATGGCCCTGATCTGCCGACCGAAGCTCCTCATCGCCGACGAGCCGACGACCGCCCTCGACGTGACGATTCAGGCCCAGATCCTCGAGGTGCTGAAGAACCTCCGCACCGAGCTCGGGTTGAGCATCCTCCTGATCAGCCATGACATCGGGGTGGTCAGCAGTATCGCCGACCGGATCGTGGTGATGTACGGGGGCGAGGTGGTCGAGGATGGCAGCGCCGAGCGCGTGCTGCGGCGGCCGTTCCATCGCTATACCGAGTCCCTGTTGGCTGCGGCCGCCGGGGCGGGACCGCCAGGTACCGGGGCGCGACCGCCAGGTACCGGAGGTGCCGGGGCGGGGCCGCCAGGTGCCGGAGGTGCCGGAGGTGCCGGAGGTGCCGGAGGTGCCGGAGGTGCCGGAGGTGCCGGGACCAGGGTGACACATGAAGTGGCGCAGGGACGACAGGGACGATCCGACGGGGAGCGGTGCTGCTTCGCCGGCCCGTGCCCGGCGGCTGACGCCGGGTGTTGGGCGGCCCGGCCACCCTGGGCGGAGCACGAGCCGGGGCACCACGCCGCCTGTATCCACCCACCCGAGGGGCAGGATGACGCACCGGGGCCGGATGCCGGTGGCGACGAGGGTTGGCACGTGGCCGCTACGGCGGACGACCACGTCGAGGTCCTCCGCGTTGAGGACGTGAGCAAGGTCTTCCCCATCTCCCAGGGGGCGTTCAAGCGGAGCGCGGGAAATCGCCAGGCCGTCGCGGGCGTGTCGTTCAGCCTGGAGAGGGGGGAAAACCTGGCCATCATCGGCGAGTCCGGATGCGGGAAGACGACGCTGGCCCGCATCCTGGTCGGCCTCGAAGCTCCCACCACGGGCCGGGTGACCGTCTCGGGCCGCGAGATCCGCCAGCTCCGCCGGTCCGAGGGCCGGCGGGCGCGGCGGCACATCCAACTCATGTTCCAGGACCCCTACGCCTCGCTCGACCCCCGGATGCGGGTGCTGCGGAGCATTCGGGAACCCCTGACCGTACAGGGCGTCGGCGCCAGGGAGGAACGAAACGAGCGGGTCCAGCAGCTGCTGAAGAGCGTCGGCCTGTCCGCCGATTCGGCCGATCTCATGCCCTACGAGTTCTCCGGGGGGCAGCGCCAGCGCCTGGCCTTCGCCCGGGCCGTCATCTTGAACCCCGACATCGTGGTGGCCGACGAGCCGGTCTCCGCCCTCGACGTGTCGGTCCGGGCCCAGGTGCTCGCGGTCATGATGCAGCTCCAGGCCGAGCACCGCTTGTCCTACGTCATCATCTCCCACGACATCTCCATCGTCCGCAAGGTGGCCGACCGCACCGCAGTGATGTACGCCGGCCGCATCGTGGAGATAGGCCCCACACGCGATGTCCTGACCGCACCCCGCCATCCCTACACCCGTGGACTCCTGGCCTCCGTGCCGAAAGTGGAAAAGGGCGCGGCGCGGGCCACATTGGCCGTCGGTGTCACGGGAGAGCTCACCCATGACGAGGACCTCAGTCGCGGCTGCCCGTTCCGGTTCCGCTGCCCGGATCGGCGTGACCTGTGCGACACCGTCCTCCCCGCCCTCGAAGGTCACGGCTCGGCCCGGGTCACCGTCGCCTGCCATTTCCCCCAGGAGAGCGGCAGCCTGCAGGAGAGCATGCGATGACGCGTTGGGGGCTCCCGGGCCGGAGCGGGGTGGCGTGGTCCGCTACCTGATCACCCGGATCGGGCAGGCGATCCTGGTCGTGCTCATCGTCACCCTGCTCGTCTTTGCCATGAACCACCTGCTGCCGGGAAACCCCGCCCGGTCGTTGCTCGGCCCCCGGGCCAGCCCCCTCGACCTGGCCCGCTTCGAGAAGGCCAATGGCTACAACGAGTCGATACCGGTGCAGTACTGGGACTACATGATCAGGCTCCTGCACGGCAACCTGGGCTTCTCCTACAAGCACAATCTCTCGGTCGCCACCCTCATCTCCCAGGACCTGCCCAAGACGGTCCTCCTGGTCGCCCTGGCCTTCGCGTTCGGGTTGGCACTGGCCATCCCCATCGGCCTCTACCAGGCCATCCGGGTGACGGGTCGCTTCGACAAGTTCTTCACCGGCCTCACGTTCCTGCTCTATGCCATGCCCAGTTTCTGGCTGGCCCTTTTGCTCATCTACGGGCTGGCGATACAGCTCCACATCTTCCCTTTCGAGGCGCCCCAGGGTGGCAGCGTCGGCTCGATCCTGGCCCATCCACTCGGCCTGGTGCTCCCGGTCGTGACGCTCGGGTTGGGGATCATGGCCGGCTTCGTGCGCTACGTGCGCAGCTCGGCGCTGGACAGCCTCGTCCAGGACTATGTGATCGCCTGCCGGGCCAAGGGGATGACGGAGCGGCGGCTCATCGGCCGCCACGTCCTGCGCAACAGCATCGTCCCCGTGGTCACCTTGCTCGGCGCCAGCATCCCGTACGCGCTGTCGGGCACGATCATCATTGAGGCCGTCTTCAACTTCCCCGGCATGGGACTGCTCTTCTGGAACGCCGCCCAGACCCGGGACTTCGCCGTACTGATCGGCTGCACGTTGGTGGTGGCGACGGGAGCGGTCATCGGATCGCTCGTCGTCGACCTGTTGTACATGGTGCTCGACCCCCGAGTACGAACCGGCTAGGAGGGTGGGAAGATGGCCCAGTTAAGGCCAGAGGAGATGAGCGTCGAGGCCATGGAGGCTGGGCTCCTGCCCATGACGCTCCTGGGTGCCGGCCGTCGCTCGTGGCGGATCCGCCTGAAGCGCAACCGGGGCGCCGTCGTCGGCGCCTCCATCGTGCTCTTCATGGTCCTGTTCTGCTTCGTCGGCCCCCACATCTACCCGAGCGATCAGGTGGCGACCAACATCGACCAGATCAACTCCGCGCCGTCGGCCGCCAACCCCCTCGGCACCGACGGGAACGGGTTCAACATCCTCGGGCGCCTCATGGTCGGCGGACAGTCGGCCCTCGAGGTCGGCCTGGCCGCGGCCCTCTTGTCCACGGTGATCGGCGTCGTCTGGGGCACGGTCGCCGGCTTGGCGGGTGGAGTGGTGGACGCGGTGATGATGCGCATCGTCGACGGGCTCCTGGCCATCCCGGCCCTGTTCCTGCTGCTGTTCCTGGCGAGCATCTGGAAGCCGGACACGGCGACCCTCATCGTGGTGATCTCCGTCGTGGCCTGGCTCATCCCGGCGCGGCTCCTGCGGGGCGAGACGCTGACCCTACGCGTGCGGGAGTACGTCGAGGCCGTCAAGTGCATGGGGGGCACCAATCGGCGGATCGTCTTCGTCCACATCATCCCCAACGCGATCGGGACGATCATCGTCAACGCCAACTTCCAGGTGGCGGACTCCATTCTGCTCCTCGCCGGGCTCAGCTTCCTCGGCCTCGGCCTCCCGTTGCCCGCGGTCAACTGGGGGTCGATGCTCAGCGACGGCCTCAACTACCTGTACGCCGGGTACTGGTGGCAGGTCTACCCGGCGGGGCTGTGCATCGTGATCACCGTGCTCGCCTTCAACATGATCGGAGAGAACCTCCGCGGCTCCCTGGACTCGCGCACCGGCACCTGAGACCGGTACGGCGTCAGGGTGCGCTGACACCGTCCTCTCCGTGGTGCACTGGCGGCCACGTCGCCGCGGCCGAAGGTTCGATCGAGGACTTGGGGATAGGCGTAGCCTCGTCACCGTGTCACGACGTCTCACGCCCTACGTGCTCCTGATCGCCCTGACGCTTGGCGCCGGGCTAGGGGCAGGGTTGGGACTCTCCGATGGGCCAGTGACGTACACGGTGGGTCAACCGACGTCCGGGGTGGTGCGATGTTCCATATCGACCCCGACGCCCAAGACGACTGAGGTCACCTGCGCGAGTCCCGCGACTTACCATGTGAAAGAGTTGGCCGACGGCTTCACAAGTGGATTGGCTATTTCTGTGCTCTTCCAACGGGCCATGGAGGTTCCAGCAGGGTTTGACGCGTGCATGACCAGTGCGATGGAACAAGTCTGGCCACGTGGGAGGTCCACCTTGTCAAACGATCCCACCACTTCGATATTGAGGACGATTTCCACGTGCGGGGGTCGCACGGGCGCACCGCACGTCTTCATCGTCAGCTAGAGATCACCTGGAGAACCTTGGTTCCCGCGGGTTCACTTCAGGTTGTCCTCGGCGGTCGAGGCCGGCCTCATGAGGTGACCGGTTCGGGACCGGGCGCTTCAGGTCCGGCGGAGACCGAATCGGGGACAAGGGTGCCCTCGTTACTCAGAGAGTCGGAGCCCAGATAGGCGTCACGGACGATCTGGCTGGACAGCATCTCGTCGGGCGTCCCCTCGAAGACAAGGAGGCCGAAATCGAGGACGTAGATGTTCTGGCACACCTGGCGGACGAGCGACATGTCGTGCTCCACCAGCAAGATCCCCGTCCCTCGGTCAACCACCACGCCGAGGAGCACCTCACCGAAGTGCGTGGTCTCGGTGGCGTCCAATCCGGCCGAGGGTTCGTCGAGCATCAGCATGGTGAAAGGACCGGCCAATGCTCGGGCCAGCTCGACCAGTCGCCGCTGACCGGTGGGGAGCAGGCCGGCCTGGAGCTTGGCCAGGTCCCCGATCCCGGCTATCTCAATGGCCTCATCGACCACCGCCTTGACCGTCGCCTTTTGTCCCCGTTTGCTGAAGAGCTGGGTCAGCGGACTCCGGCCCGCCATCGAGGCTTCGCGGCCCAGCGCCACGTTGTCGCGCACGCTCAACGAGTTGAACAGTTCCGCCCGCTGGAATGTGCGACCGAGTCCCCGGCGCGCCCTGTCCGCGGCCCCGAGCCCCGTCACTTCCTCATCGCGGAAGAAGATCTTTCCCGAGGTCGGTTTCTGTAGACCCGAGCACGCGTTGAAGGTCGTGGTCTTGCCGGCACCGTTCGGACCAATGAGCCCGGTGATCCGGCCGATCGGCGCTTTCAACGTGACGCCGTCGACCGCCCTCACGCCGCCGAAGGATACCGAGAGATCGCTGATCTCCAGACCCGGTGTGGTCACCCCGTTAGTCGAGACGGACGCGGGCCGGGCTGGAAGGCTCACGGAACCCGTCGCACCCGAACCTTCCTCAGCCAACGCCACTGCCGACTCCGTCGCCGCTTCGTTGCGCGCGACCCCGGCCGCCACGGCGGCCAGGTCCAATTCGGGCGGTCGACCACCGATGCGATCCAAGAATCGTCGCAACCACATCGGCACGCCGGCCTGGTGCTTCTGGGCCATGGCAAAGGTGGCGGCGGAGACACCGAAGAGGATCTGCAGGTAGCTGCTGATGTTCGTCACGGTGACGTAGCCCGGGATCACGCAGAACCCGACCGCTGACATGATCCCGTACCAGGGAACCCCTCCGACCGAGATCACGATGAGGGCCACCAGCACCAGGGATCCTTCCGAGGAAAAGTTTGTTCCCGTGCTGTAGTGGAAGAAACTCCCGAGCAAGATGCCCGACAACGAGGCCAGGGCGGCCGAGATGCAAAAGATCAGCACCCTGATGACGTTGGTGGTGGCGCCGTGGGTCTCGAGAGCAGTCGGCGAGTCGGCCAGCGCGCTCAAGAGCCGGCCCATGCGGCTGCGTTCGATTCCTATGATCAATGCCACGGTCAGCACGGCGAAGATCAACAGGACGTAGTAGAAGCCCGTGTCGGTGTAGAGATGCCACGCTCCGAGGCTGACGTCGGGCCTCGGGGTGGCCAGGCCGTTGGTGGCCGGCCCGAACAACCAGTTCGTGGTGTAGAGCATCTGCTCCATCAACAACATGAAACCGAGCGTGGCCAGGGCCAAGAACACTCCGGAGAGGCGGATGGCCGGGATGGCGATGATCGCCCCGACCGGGACGGCGATCAGCGTGGCCATCACCAGTGCCAGCAGCCAGGGGATGTGATAGCTCTCGGTGAAGTGGCTGAACGTCGCGGCCCCGATGGCTGCGAAGGCGAACTGGCACAGCGATATCTGACCGGCCGTGCGCACGAGGAGCCCGAGCGACAGGAACAGGATGATGTCCACCAGGGCGTTGGACCAGATGGAGAGGTCGAGCCCGGTCAGTTGGGGCATGAAACAGGCCACGACGATCAGCACCGTGTAGACCACCAGACGCACCCGGATGGGGGCAACCCAGGACTTCCGGACCGGCAAGGCCGTGACGACCCGGCGCTCGGCCAAACGGGCCCGTGGCGTCACGCACAGGACGATGAAAAGGATGATGAACGGGAGCCCCGCCGGGAGCCCGGTGAGCCACGTCACCGAGGCCACGTACTTGGTCGAGAGGGCGCCCAGGAGACCCACCACGAGCCCCCCGGCGAAGGTGACGGGAAGGTTCGAGAAGTAACCCACCGCGGCGGCCCCGAAAGCCTGAATGACCAGTTCGGCGATTATCAACGCGTCCAGGCTGAGACTGGGGGCGATCAGCAGGCCGGCCATGGTGGCGAAGACGGAGCCGATGATCCAGGCCAAGCGGCGGACCCGAACCGGGTTTTCGCCCGTCATGGACACCAGGTCCGGGTTGTCGACCACGCCCCGCATGGCGATGCCCATGCGGACGAAGCGGAGGTAGTAGTACAAGAAACCGGTGGAGACGACGGCGACGACGATGACGATGATCTGCTGCCACTGCACGTTGACGCCGCCGATGTCGACGGTGGTCTGTGAGAGGAAGGGGGGGAACGAGAGCTGCGCGGAGCCATACCATATGGAGCCGACGGCGGTGATGACCAACAGGATCCCGATGGTCGCCACGACCTTCAACGTCGCACTCGCGTTGTCGAGACTGCGGGACATCAGCTCGAGCACCACGCCTTCGAGGGGAGCGACCACGAAAAGGCAGACGGCGGCCGCCAGTGGCCAGGCCAGGCCGTGTTGCGAATGGAGGAAGTAGAAGATCAGGACGGATAGCGCCCCGAGAGCGCCATAGGCCAGATTGAAGATGCCGGACGTCTTGTACGTGAGTACCAGACCGGTACCGGCCAGTCCGTAGACCGACCCGGTCGTGATGCCAATGATGATGAACGGCAGAAATTCCGACACGATCCGCGCTTCCCCCCCTCTGTTATCTACTACTCGTCGACGAACCCTCGGCGAGGGTCAGCGGCATGCTGAGGAGGGTGCTCACGTGCATCGAGGACCACCCCATTGGGCTCCCGGCCGTCCCGGGCATCCGAGAGAACGCTGATCGGATTTTTCAATCCGGTCGCTCTCGCCGAATGCCCGTGACGCCGGTTGGCTCGTTCCGCCGCCGGGAGACGGTCTCCCCGCCGTACCGATGTACACGCCTATGGCTGCTGCGTCGCCCCGTTACGAAAGAGGCGTGGGCTTGACACAGTCCGGGGTCAGGCCGAAGGGCGTGGTGAACTTCTTGCCGTTGGCGCTGATCCAGTACCAGCAGTCGACCACGTGCGGTTTGGTCTTCGAGAAGGTGAGGGGAGGCGACATACCGCCCAAGGTCTCACCGTGGAGGCTGTAGAGGCCCTTGACCAGTTGCTTCGCGCCGGCTGAGCCATTCGTGCTCACCTTGCCCGCTTTGGCGGCGGCGAGGATCAGCTGACCAGAGAGCCAGAGCTGAACTTCGGACTCGCTGTAGGTGGGCGCGGTCAGGACCCCGGGCTCGTACTTCTTGAGGGCCTTCTGGTAGGCCTCCGTGGCCGGCGTGTTCGTCACGAAGAACGGGATGTCAGGCTCGGCACCGATGAACTTCGAGCCGAGTCCCGGAGCCGTGGCGAACGCGGAGGCCACGGCTCCATCGAGCGCGATGAAGTACGGGTGATAGTTCTGGGTGGCACAGTCCGACGCAATGTGTTCGGCGACGACCGGCGCGGTAGCGGTGCTGATGACCTGAATCCCGGCTTGCTTGGCGGCCAGGCACTGGGCCGTGTAGTTCGGCGCCGAGGACGAGACTTCCTCAGTGAAGGTGATCGGGAAGTGCATGGCGGCGCCAGTGGCCTTGAGCGGTGCTACCGCCTGCAGGCACACCGGAGACTCCGCGCAGTACATCTCGCCGAGGTTCTTTGCCCCGTACTTCTTGGCCAGGTCGATGAAGTTGGTGAAGTACTCGTCCAACGTCTCTCCGACATTGAAGAAGTCCTCGCTGGTGGTGGCGGTCTGCGAGTCTCCTTGCGAGATGACGGGGACACCATGCGCGGCGGCGTAGGTTATCCAGTCAGTGTCGAGGCCGGTGTTGTCGATGATGGCGATGACGCCCCCACTGCTGATCGCCTTCGTGACCTGGCTGAGGGCAAGGCCCGGGTTGCCGGTGTCGTCCTCGTAGATCACGTCGATCTTGTGGCCATTGACCCCACCGGCGGCGTTCGTCGCGTCCTGCCACGCCTGGATCGCGCCCTTGCCGTCGGCCTGCACCGCTGTAGCACCCGAGCAGGTGCAGGCGAACAGGACCTTGAGGGGAGTCCCGCTGGCACCGGCTGGTGCCGCACCCCCGATGCCGATGGCCCAGACCATCCCCCCCATCATGGTCAGCGATGCTGCCACCGCCATTAAACACCGCCAAAGCCTCTTCACCATTGATCCCCAATCTCTTTGTGGACGCCGTCCGTTTGGATCAGCGCTTCCAGCCGATGCCTATACCGAAGGCTTCGCCCCCCAATGCCGAAGGTCCACCATGAAGCGGGACCAGCCCCCCTTGATGATGATTGCCCCCCTATTTAATCTTTTATTCTTTTGACCTGCAGTGGTCATCTTATTCATTTAGCCCACGGCCGCGTCAAGCACGCTGCGCAGGATTTTGCCACAAGGGCCCACGAACCCACCGGAGTGACAATCGGCCCGAATACTGGCCGTAAACGGTTTTGACCGATTGCGCCGTGCTCAGCGGGGCGACGGGCGGCGACGAAGGAGCAGGGATTTGGGCGCCACCATCCGAGGAACCGGCAATATGCCGGCTCTGCTTACTAGCGCTGTCTTTACTAGCGCAGGGCCAGCTGTCCCGGCACGATCGGCGAGGGCAGCGCCGTGTCCCCCATGAGCCAGTGGTCGACGGCCGCCGCGGCCGAGCGGCCTTCGGCGATGGCCCAGACGATGAGGCTCTGGCCCCGGGTCTGATCGCCACAGACGAAGACGCCCTCGATATTGGTCGACCAGTCGCGGGCCGCCGCCACCGCACCACGGGCATCGACCTCGAGTCCGAGCTCGCCGACGACGCCCCGCCGTTCCGTACCCACGAAGCCCATGGCCAGGAGCACGAGTTCGCATTCCAGCTCGAACTCGGTCCCGACCAACTTTTGGAAGACGGGGCGACCGTCCTCGAGCACGGTTTCGACCTCGTGGCCCCGCAGGGCTTTGACGGCGCCAGAACCGTCGTCGACGAACTCGGTCGTCGTGACCGAGAACACTCGCTCGCCGCCCTCTTCGTGGGCCGACGACGTGCGCAAGATCAACGGCCAGAGCGGCCAGGGGTTGGTGTCGGACCTCTGTTGGGGAGGCTCGGGCAGGATCTCGAACTGGTGCACCGAGGTCGCGCCTTGACGGTGTGCCGTACCGAGACAGTCGGCGCCGGTGTCGCCGCCACCGATGATGACGACCCGCTTGCCCCGGGCCATGATCGGTGACGCGGCGAGAGCCCCCTCCCGCACCAGGTTGGACGGCTTGAGGTACTCGAGGGCGAGATGCACCCCGTCCAACTGGCGTCCGGGCACCGGAAGATCACGGGGCAGGGTCGCCCCGCCGGCCAACACCATCGCGTCGAACTGGGCGCGCACGTCGGCGGCCGAGCGCACGGTGACGTCGGGCGCGCAGGCCTTGCCCAGGCCCCGCTCTTCGCCGGGCTCGGCCGCACCGCCCCCGGCCGCACCATCCCCAGCCGCACCGCCCCCGGCCGCACCGCCCCCGGCCGCACCGCCCCCGGCCGCGCCGCCGATCGAGGTGGCGCAGACGAAGGTCACGCCCTCGGCCTCCATCTGGGCCAGGCGCCGGTCCAGCACCGCCTTCTCCATCTTGAACTCGGGGATGCCGTAGCGCAGGAGGCCGCCCGGCTTCTCCGCCCGCTCGAACACCGTCACGTCGTGACCGGCGCGGGCCAGTTGCTGTGCCGCGGCCAGGCCGGCGGGCCCGGAGCCGACCACGGCCACCGATCGCCCGGTGCGCACGGTGGCGCGATGCGGCTTCACCCATCCTTCGGACCAGGCCCGCTCGACGATTTCGTACTCGATCCGCTCGATCGTCACCGGGTCCTCGTTGATGCCGAGGACGCACGCCGCCTCACAGGGGGCGGGGCAGAGCCGGCCGGTGAACTCGGGGAAGTTGTTGGTGGCATGCAGCCGCTCGATGGCATCGGACCAGTCGTCCTTGTACACGAGGTCGTTCCACTCCGGGATGAGGTTGCCGAGCGGGCACCCCTCGTGGCAGAAGGGGATGCCGCAGTCCATGCAGCGGGCGCCCTGCTCCTGGGTCTGCTCGGCGCTGAAGGGCTCGTAGACCTCGCGCCAGTCGCGCAGGCGCACCGACACCGGGCGGCGGCGCGGCAGGGAGCGGTCGAATTCCATGAAGCCGGTCGGCTTACCCATGTGCCGCGGCCTCCATGACCGCTTCGTCCACCGAGCGTCCCTCGGCCTCGGCCAGCCGGGTGACCTCGAGGATGCGCCGGTAGTCGCGCGGCATGACCTTGACGAACTCGCGCTGCTCGACGTCCCAGTGCTCGAGCAAACGGGCCGCCACGGCGGAGTCGGTCTCCACGCCGTGGCGCTCCACCAGGCCCCGCACGAGGAAGCTGTCCTCACCGTCGAGCGGCTCCACGTCGACCATGTCGGCGTTGACCCGCTGGCCGAAGGTGCGCTCGGGGTCGTAGATGTAGGCGATGCCGCCCGACATGCCGGCGGCGAAGTTGCGCCCGGTCCGGCCCAGCACGACCACCCGGCCCCCGGTCATGTACTCGCAGCCGTGGTCACCCACGCCCTCGACCACGGCCACGGCGCCCGAGTTGCGCACGCAGAACCGCTCCCCCACCTGGCCCCGGATGAACGCCTCCCCGGCCGTGGCCCCGTAGAGGATCACATTGCCGGCGATGATCTGCTCCTCGGCCGCGAAGACCGACTCGACCTGGGGCCGCACCACGAGGCGGCCGCCGGAGAGCCCCTTGCCGAAATAGTCGTTGGCGTCGCCGAAGAGGCGCATGGTCATGCCTCTGGGGACGAAGGCGCCGAAGCTCTGCCCGGCCGAACCGGTGAAGGTCAGCGAGATGGTGTCGTCCGGCAGCCCCGCGGCGCCATAGCGCCGGCTGATCTCCGAGCCCAGCAACGTCCCGACGGTGCGGTCGACGTTGGAGATGGCCAGGTCAACCGAGACCGGCGTGCCGTGCTCGAGAGCGACGGCGCACGCGTCGGCGAATTTGTGGTCGAGCGCCTTTTCGAGACCGTGGTCCTGCAGGCGCGTCTGGTGGCGTGGCATGTCGTCGGGCACGTCGGGCTGGGCCAGCACGGAGCTGAGGTCGAGCCCGGCCGCCTTCCAGTGCGCCACCGCCGCCTCGCTGTCGAGCAGGTCGACGCGGCCGACGGCCTCTTCGAGCGTGCGCAGGCCGAGGGAGGCCAGCAACTCGCGCACCTCCTCGGCGATGTACTCGAAGAACGTCTCGACGAACTCGGGCTTGCCGGTGAACTTGGCCCGTAGCGTGGGGTTCTGGGTGGCGATGCCGACGGGACACGTATCGAGGTGGCAGACCCGCATCATGATGCAGCCCGAGACCACCAGGGGCGCCGAGGCGAAGCCGAACTCCTCGGCCCCCAGCAGCGCGCCGATGATGACGTCGCGCCCGGTCTTGAGCTGCCCGTCGACCTGGACGACGATACGGTCCCGCAGCCCGTTGGCCAGCAGTGTCTGCTGGGTCTCGGCCAGGCCGATCTCCCAGGGGATGCCGGCGTGCTTGAGCGAGGTCAGCGGCGCGGCTCCGGTCCCGCCGTCGTGCCCGGAGATGAGCACCACGTCGGAATGGGCCTTGGCCACGCCGGCGGCCACCGTGCCCACGCCGACCTCGGCCACCAACTTCACGTGCACCCGTGCGGCGGGGTTGGACGACTTGAGGTCGTGGATCAGCTGGGCGATGTCCTCGATGGAGTAGATGTCGTGATGCGGTGGGGGCGAGATCAGTTCGACACCCGCCGTCGAGTATCGAGTGCGGGCGATCCACGGGTAGACCTTGCGCCCCGGCAGCTGCCCGCCCTCCCCCGGCTTGGCCCCCTGCGAGATCTTGATCTGCAGGTCGTCGGCGTTGACCAGGTACTCTCCGGTCACCCCGAAACGCCCCGAAGCCACCTGCTTGATGGCACTGCGGCGCAGATCGCCGTTGGCGTCGGGCGTGAACCGATCGGCGTCCTCGCCTCCCTCTCCGGTGTTGGACCGTCCGCCGATGCGGTTCATGGCGATGGCCAGGTTCTCGTGCGCCTCGGCCGAGATCGACCCGTAGGACATGGCGCCCGTCGAGAAGCGGGCCATGATCGCCTCGATCGGCTCGACCTCTTCGATGGGGATCGGGCCGTTGCCGGCGCCGCTGCCGGCGCCCCTGCCGGCGCCGCTGCCGCTGCCGTTGCCGGCGCCCCTGCCGCCCGTGCGCAGCCGCAGGAGCCCCCGCAGCGTCGCCAGCTTCTCGGCCTGATCGTCGACGGCGGCCGTGTACTCCTTGAAGATGGAGTACTGCTTCGAGCGTGTGGCGTGCTGGAGCTTGAACACGGTCTTGGGGTTGAAGAGGTGATATTCCCCCTCACGCCGCCACTGATACTCCCCACCCACCTCGAGTTCCCGGTGCGCCCGCTCCGTGGGACGGGCCTCATAGGCCATGCGGTGGCGCGAGGCGACCTCGGCGGCCAGGACCGAGAGCCCGATGCCCCCGATTCGGCTGGCCGTCCCGGTGAAGTACTCGTCGATCAGGGCACGGTCGAGCCCGATGGCCTCGAAGACCTGGGCACCGGTGTACGAGGCGACGGTCGAGATGCCCATCTTGGACATGACCTTGAGCACGCCCTTGCAGGCCGCCTTCATGTAGTTGCGCCGGGCCTGACGGGGGGACACGCCCACGAGGTGCCCCTCGGCGATCATGTCGTCGATGGTGTCGAGCGCCAGATAGGGGTTGACGCCGGCGGCGCCGTAGCCGATGAGCAGCGCCATGTGATGGACCTCGCGGGCGTCGCCCGTCTCGATGACGAGCCCGACGTGGGTGCGGGTCTTCTCCCGGACCAGGTGGTGATGGACGGCCGAGGTCAGCAGCAGGGACGGGATGGGCGCCCATTCCTCGGTGGCGTTCCGATCGGAGAGGACGATGAGGTTGGCCCCGTCCGCGATCGCCTCGGACACCCGGCGGCGCACGTCGTCCAGGGCCCGGGCCAGGGCTTCGCCGCCGGCCGCCGTGGGCGCCCCGGCGGCGCCGGCCGGCCCCACCTCGAACAGGCCGTCCACGGTGAAGGCCTTGAAGCCAGGCGTCTCCCCGTGCTCGTTGACGTACATGAGCTTGGCCAGGTCGTCGCGGTCGATGACCGGGAGGGGCAGGAGGATCTGCCGGCACGAGCCCGGACCGGCCTCGAGCAGGTTGCCCTCGGGCCCGACGGTGGCCGAGAGGGAGGTCACCAGCTCTTCCCGGATGGCGTCGAGGGGCGGGTTGGTCACCTGGGCGAACAGCTGGGTGAAGTAGTCGTAGAGCAGGCGGGAGCGGTCCGAGAGCACGGCGATGGAGGCGTCGGAACCCATGGAACCATTCGGCTCACTTCCGGTCAGTGCCATGGGGGCGAGAATCACTCGCAGCTCCTCGGACGTGTAGCCGAACATGCGCTGCTGGCTGACCACCCGGCCGTGCTGGGGGGTGAGCATGGAGCGGGGCGGCAGCTCGTCGAGCCGGATCTGGTCGGCCGCCAGCCATTCGTCGTAGGGATGCTCGGCCGCCAGTTCCGTCTTGATCTCGTCGTCGTCGACCAGGCGCCCCTTGGCCGTGTCGACCAGGAACATGCGCCCGGGCTGGAGCCTCCCCTTGCGCACGATGTGCTCGGGGGCGATATCGAGCACGCCCACCTCGCTGGCCAGGATCACCAGGTCGTCGTCGGTCACCCAGTACCGCGCCGGGCGCAGGCCGTTGCGGTCCAGCACGGCGCCCACCACGGTGCCGTCGGTGAAGGTGACGGCGGCCGGCCCGTCCCAGGGCTCCATCAAGGAGGCGTGGTACCGGTAGAAGGAGCGCCGGGCGTGATCCATGGTGGTGTGGTTCTCCCACGCCTCGGGGATCATCATCAGCACGGAGTGCGGCAGTGACCGCCCGGACAGGTGCAGGAGCTCGAGCACCTCGTCGAAGCTGGCCGAGTCGCTGGCGCCCGGGGTGCACACCGGGTAGATGCGGTTCAGGTCGCCCTCGATGAGCGAGCTGGAGAGGAGCGCCTCCCGGGCCCGCATCCAGTTGCGGTTGCCGGCCAGGGTGTTGATCTCCCCGTTGTGGGCCATGTAGCGGTAGGGGTGGGCCAGAGGCCAGCTCGGGAAGGTGTTGGTGGAGAAGCGGGAGTGGACGAGGGCCAGCCCCGACTCGAAGAGCGGGTCCTCCAGATCGGTGAAGAAGGTGCGCAGCTGCTCCGAGGTCAGCATCCCCTTGTAGACCAGCGTCCGTGACGACAGCGAGGGGAAGTACAGCCCCTCGACGGAGTGCTCGGCCCGCTTGCGCAGCACGAAGGCCTGGCGCTCGAGGGCCATCTGGTCGCCGCCGGGCCCGGCGTCGGCCGCTGCCCCTGCCGCTGACGCTGCCCCTGCCCCTGCCGCTGACGCTGCCCCTGCCGCCGACGCCGACGCCGCCGCCGCCGCCGACGCCCGCACCACGAAGACCTGCTCCATCACCGGCATGACGCTGAGCGCAGTCTCCCCGAGCCCCTCGGTGACCACCGGCACCGGGCGCCAGCCCAGCACCGCCAGGCCCTCTTCGGCCGCCAGCGTCTCGACGGCCTTCTTGGCCTTGGCCGCATCATCGGCCTCGCCGGGCAGGAACGCCAAGCCCACGGCGTAGGTGCCCGCCGCGGGAAGCGTGAAACCGGCCGCCTCCGCCGCGCCGACCAGGAAGCGGTGGGGCACCTGCACCAGGATGCCGGCCCCGTCCCCCGTGGACGCCTCGGCCCCCGAGGCGCCCCGGTGGGCCAGTCGCTCGAGCACGGTGAGGCCCTTGTCCACGATGCCGTGGTCCGGCCGCCCATGGAGGTCGGCCACCATGCCGACGCCACAAGCGTCGTGTTCGTACGAAGCGTCGTAGAGGCCGGAGGCCATCGGGTCCTTTCGAAATTGGGGCGGAACTGAAAGTCGACCGGGACGGCGCTGGCCCAGAAGCGGAAGGTACAGGATACACGACCACGCCCCGTGGTCCGCGAACTCCCTACCTCACAGAACGCGTCGGAGAAAGGTGTTCGTGTGCGCAGTCCAATCGTCCATGTCGGACGCAGTCGATGCCACATGGAGCTCGGCGTCAGGAATGAGCGCTGCCAACTCCTCCGCCGTCGAAGCCGGATGGATCGGATCGCCGGTCCAGGCCAGGATGAGCGCCGGCACACCGATCTGCGCCAGCTCGGCGCGTTCGGGCAGGTTGGCCTCCGTGGCGCCCCGCATGACGAGGGCCAGGCGACCCGCGTCCCAGGCCCGAACGGCGCTTGCTTGCTGGTCGCGGCGCTGCGTATCCCCCTTGTAGGGGTCAGGGGGTTCGAGCTCGGCCCGCGAGGTGACCAGTGCTTCGACGCCTTGATCCTCGATCATCTTGGCGATCAGCTCCCATGTTGCCGCTTGCGCCGCCCGCGCCTCCCACCCGGTCGGCGGCAGGGCGAGGACCAGCGCCCGCACCCGTTCCCGACCGAGGACAGCGGCGTGCAACGCGGTACCGCAGCCCATCGATGCGCCCGCCGACACGTAGGTGTCGATGCCCAGCGCGTCAGCCAGCGCCAGCTGATCGAGCGCCAGCTCCGACCAGCTGTACCCCTTGGTGTCCGGTGTCGACTCGGATTCACCGTGCCCCCTGGCGTCGTAGCGGACGACGGAAACAGGGATCTGGCTCCAGTCGAGCAGTGCCAGGACCGCGTCGCTGGCGAGGTTCATCGTGAGGCCGTGGCTCCAGATCAGGTCGGGACCCTTCCCCGATCGCTCGTAGACGAGTCGTGCGCCGCGGACGGGGACTTCCTGGTTTGCCATGGGTCGAGTGACGGTGGCGTGATGGTGGAGTGATGGTGGAGTGATGGTGGAGTGATGGTGGAGTGATGGTGGAGTGATGGTGGAGTGATGGTGGAGTGATGGTCAGCCGGCGGCCCGTCCGAGGGACGCCGGATTGATGGGCGTGGGCATGGCATGCACGGCGGGGAGCACCTTCTCCGCGAAGAGGCGCAGGCTCTTCTCCGCCTTCTCTTTCGGCATACCGCCGTAGAACACATGGATGACGAGGGTTTCCAGGCTGATGGCCCATTGGATGGACGTGAGCTTGTCGATGATCTCGTCGGGCGTGCCGATTGGTTGTGTGTTGCGCTGACCGGCCACCGCTGTTTCTGCGAGGCCGGCGTCGGATGCCTGGGTCTTGAGATAGTCCTCGTAGCCCTTGATCCCCCCGAAGCCCGGGTTGTTCCACTCGAAGTAGTGGTGCTGCGCCGCCAATTGTTGCGCCCGGAAGTAGTCCCAGCCTTCCTCCGCCTCGGCCGAGGTCTCGGCGCAGTACATCCATAGGAGCGTGGTGGGTTGGTCGGGGGGCAGGTCGAGCTCGGAACGGATCGCGTTGAAGCGCTGGACCTTGACCGTCATGGCCTCCAGGTCATCGTTCGCGACGAACATCTGGCCCAGCCCGTTCTCGGCGGCGAGCCGGGCCGACGTCTCCGTGGTGAACGCCGCCTTGATGTTGGTCGTCACCTCTCCCTTGTGGCGGGCCTGCGGGCGAATGGTCGTCGGCGGGATGGTGAAGACCTTCCCATCGAAGGTGAACCGCTCGGATCCGTCCGAGGCGCGGACGGCGTTCACCACGTCGTAGAAGTACGCGTGGGACTCCTCGATCGGGATGCCCAAAGAGGCGTACTCGTGTGGCGCCACACCACGTCCGATCCCGAGATGCAGCCGGCGACCTCTCAGGAGGATGTCGAGCATGTTGATCTCCGAAGCGAGGCGAACAGGGTTCCACCACGGCGCCACGATGACTGCCGTGCCCACGTCGACGCGGGTGGTCCGCCCCGCCCAGTAGGCCAGCCATTGCAGCGGGTTCGGTTGCATGGAATACGCGGATCCGTAGTGCTCCGTAGCCCAGATGGAGTCGAAGCCGAGGGGTTCCACCAGCTCGCCCATGGACAACGTCTGCTCCATGTTGAGGTAGTCGGCGACGTCGGGTGCCCGCTCGTAGTCCCCGGCCATCAGTCGTGGCCAGTCACTCTGGTTGTACCCGGTAACCATCACTCCGCAGTGCATGCCACTCCTCAGGGAATTCGATCAGAACCCGTCATAGCCGCCCGAGGACCGGCCCGCCACTGGCGGCTACTCCGTTCTTCAGGTCTGGGTCTCAGAGCCGTGGCCCGATCACCGAGGGCCGGTCGGCCAGCCAACGCCGAAGGTCCTGTTTCAACAGCTTGCCCAGCGAGTTCCTCGCCAATTCGTCCACCTCGACGACATGGCGCGGCGCTTTGAACCCCGCCAGTCGCTCACGGACCCGCCCGACGAGCACGTCGGGCGGGAGGGTCGCGCCGGCGCGCAGGACGATCACCGCGCACACGTTCTCCCCCCAGTGGGGGTCGGGCACAGCGACGACCGCAACCTCGCGCACCTCGGGACACGAACGCAGGATCTCCTCCTCCACTTCGCGCGAGGAGACATTCTCCGCTCCGGTGACGATGACATCCTTCTTGCGGTCCACCACCGAGAGCACCCCATCGGCATCGAACACGCCGATATCGCCGGTATGGAACCAACCTTGTGTGAAGGCGGCCTTCGTCGTCTCTGCGTCCCCCCAGTAGCCCGCCATGACCTGGTCGCCACGGATGACGATCTCGCCCGGCCTGCCCGTTGCCACGTCGTGACCGTCTTCGTCGAGCACCCGAACCTCGACGTTGGGCGCCGGCCGGCCGGCCGCCGTCAGCAGATGCTCGGCGCCCGCCAGTGCGTGGCGATGCTCTTCGATCCCGAGGAAGACGGCGTTCCCGGCCAGCTCGGTCATGCCGTAGCCCTGGCTGAAGTCGATCCCCAGCTCTGCAAAGGCGCGTCGCAACAGCGTCGGGGGCATCGGGGCGGCGCCGTACGCGATCCCCTCGAGCGAGGCCAACGCCGGGCGTCCCTCGGCGTGCGCCTCGAGGTGGTCCAACAGGCTCGAGAGCATGGTGGCGGCCATGGTGGTCTTGGTGACCTGATATCGGCTGGTCAACGAGATGAACTCTCCCGGCGCGAAACGGTCCATGAGCACGACGGGCCGACCCGCCGCGAGGTTGCGCACGACGTTGTACCCGGCGACGTGGCAGAGGGGGAACGGGTGCAGGAACACGTCGTCAGGGCCGATCGGGCGGCCGTGCGCGCTGGCGACGAGGGATGCGGCGACGTTGCGGTGTGTGAGCGTTGCGCCCTTGGGCGAACCAGTGGTCCCACTCGTGTAGATCAACCAGATCGGCTCGTCGGGAAACGACGGCCCCCCGTCCGGATCCTGTTCCCGATCCGGCCCCCGCTCCGGTTCCCGCTCCTTGCCCGCTCCCCCGTCCCCCATGCGCTCCCACTCGTCCAGATCGATGTACGTGGGGATGGAGTCATGGGCGGTGGTAGGTGACGGTTGGATGCGGTCCAGCTCAGCTCGGGGACCGACGACCATCGTGGCCCCGGAGCGGTCCACGATCGCCGCCAGTTCGGCCGCGGCCAGGCGATGGTTCAAGAAGACCAGAATCCGACCGGCGCGGGGCACGCCGTAGTACGCCTCGACCCAGCTCGGGTGGTTTTCGCCGATGATTGCCACGCGATCCCCCGGGCCGGTGCGGTGGCGCAGCGCGGCGGCCACGCGCTTCGTCCGGGCGGAGAGTTCGCCGAAGGTGACGGTGCCGCCGAGGAAATAGAGCGCCGGGCGTCGTGGATCGCTTGCCGCCATCTCGTCGATCGGCTCGTGCAACAGCAGGCCCACGCCCTGCAACGTAGTGGCCCGATGCGGGCCGACCTGGTGCCGGGAACCCATCGGGCCACGTGGGTCCGATCCGTCTCCTCGTAAGCTTGGCCACATGGCGCACCGGGTCCTGGTCGTGGGAGGAGGCGTCATCGGCCTGTCCTGCGCCTGGCGTCTGGCGGCGAACGGCCACGCGGTCACCGTGGTCGCCCCGACCCCGGGCCGCGACGGCGCCTCGTGGGTGGCGGCGGGGATGTTGGCCCCGGTCACCGAGGTCCAATTCGGCGAGGCGGCGCTGACCGAGTTCCTGCTCGGAGGGGCCAGAGCCTGGAAGGAGTTCAGCGCCGCCCTGGAGGAGGCCTCGGGGCACGACATCGGCTACGACCAGTCGGGGACGCTCACGGTCGCGCTCGATACGTCGGACCGCGCCGCCCTCGACCAGCTCCTCGCCTACCAGCACACGCTGGGCTGCACGGCCCACCGGCGGACGGCGTCGGAGTGCCGGAGACTGGTGCCGGCTCTCAGCCCGATGGTGTGCGGGGGCATCGAGGTCCCCGGCGACCATCACGTCGACAACCGGGCCCTGCTACGGGCCCTGGTCGCCGCCAGCCGGGCCGCCGGGGTCACGTTCGTGCCCCTGACCGTCACCGCAATCTCTGCCGGGGAGAGCCTCGGGGGTCCATTACATGGCGGCCCGGCCAATGGCGGCCCGGCCAATGGCGGGCCGGCCAATGGCGGCCCGGCACATGGCGGCCCGGCCAATGGCGGCCCGGCCAATGGCGGCCCGGTTGCGGTGCTCTCCGATGGGAGCCGGCTCGACGCTGATCGCATCCTCCTGGCGGCCGGCGTCGGCACACCGCACGTGGGCGGCCTCGAAGGGGCCGGCCTGCCCGAGATCCGGCCGGTGAAAGGTCACATCTTGCGGCTGGGCCCGGCGGGGAGCGATGTCGGCGGCCCACCACTGCTGACCCGGACCGTGCGGGCGCTCGTCCACGGGCGTTCGATCTACCTGGTCCCCCGTCCCGACAGGACGCTGGTCGTGGGCGCCACCATGGAAGAGCGCGGCCACGACGTCACGGTGCGCGCCGGCGCCGTGCACGAGCTGCTCTGCGACGCCCGGGCCGTCGTCCCCGGCATCGACGAGCTGGAGCTGCTCGAGGCCCAGGCGGGACTGCGCCCGGCCACCTTGGACAACACGCCCGTCGTGGGTTGGACCGCCCTCGACGGCGTGGCGGTGGCGAGCGGCCACTTCCGCAACGGGATGCTGCTGGCTCCCGTCACGGCCGCCACCGTGGTCGACCTGTTCGCCGCCACGGCCCCATGAGCGAGCTCACCGTGACGGTCAATGGGGATCGCCTCGTAGTGCAGGCGGGAACCACCATCGCCGACGTCGTGGGCCGCCTCATCGACGGAGCAGAGCCCAAGGGCATCGCCGTGGCGGTCGATCGCTGCGTGATCCCTCGCTCGGAATGGGCCACGACCAGGGTGGAAGCGGAGGCGCCGATAGAGATCGTCACTGCGGCAGCCGGTGGGTAGCCTTTGTGGATGACCGATCCAGCCCCTGTGGGGCCCACTGCATTCGTGCTGGCCGGGGGCGGGACGAAGGGCTCCTTCGAAGTGGGCGCCCTGCAGTACCTGGTGGGCACGGAGCGGATCATCCCCGACATCATCACGGCCACCTCCGCCGGCGCCATCGCCGCCTCCGTGCTGGCCCAGGCTCGCACCGTCGACGAGTTCACCCGGCGCGTGCAAGAGGTCGAGGACGACATCCTGGCCATGACCCGCACGGAGCAGATCTTCGGAGAGCAGTCCTGGCTGCGTGCGCTCGAAGGTACGGCGCTCGGTGGCGAAATTCGTTTCGCCCTGACAGAGGGCACCCGCCCGCCGCGGCCGACATTGGAAGCGGCGGGGATCGACGAAGCCCACACGAAGGTCCCCGATGTGGCTCCCGCAACGCCCCGCTCGCCGCAGCGCGCCGCCAAGAAGGCTCGCCGGCGCCGGAGGCGCAGACTGCAGCGCATGTTGGCCGGGGCGGCCTTCCGCCTGCCACGGGCGCGCCGCAAGTTCCGTACGAGCGGCAGCGCCGTGCTCAACCTGCGGCCGTTGGCCGAGGCCATCCGCCACGGGGGGGAGACCGGCATCCATCCGGTCGATCCCGCCCTGGTGGCCCGTCCTGGACTCGAGGTGCGGCTCGCCGTCACGGCATTGCGGGCCGGCGTCCTGCGCTACATCACCCAGGACGGCACCATCGTGGAAGAGGATGCGGTGACACCCGTGCCGGGAGCGGCCGGTGGCCCGGTCGACTTCCTCGAAGGGGCCCTCGCCTCGGCCAGCGTGCCATTGGTCTTCCCGCCGCGCGCCTTGGCCGATGACGACTATGTCGACGGAGGCGTGCTGCAGGTCGTCCCGGTACGCGCCGCGGCGCACCTCGGCGCCACGCGGATCATCGCCGTGGTGGCGATCCCGCTGAGGATCGACCGCGACGAGCGCAACTACTCCGACGACAACGCGGCCAACGTCGGGCTGCGCGCGCTGGGCGCCATCGCCATGGCCGACCGTCAACGGGAGAACCTGGCCGTTGTCCTCCCGGCTGCCGCTACCTTGACCACGATCGACCCCGTCATCGACGTGGTCGGGTACTTCGAGGTCCAGCCCGGCCTCCTGCGCATCAACAAGGACTACGGGTGGTTGCGCGCGGCCGACGTCATGGCCGAAGGGGACGCCACCCTGCTGGCCGAGATCGCCGGGGAGACCCATCGCCTGACCGCGGCCCGGCTCCAGGCCTGGCACCTCGAGGAGTCGATCTGGGAGTCGAGCCGCGCCGGGGACCACGCTGATCCGGGGGCGCTCTCGCTCCTACGTGAGCTCAAGCGGCAGGTGCAAGAGATCGTCGATCGCCGCAAGCAGCTCGGCTTCCCGGTCCCGGACGGCTGCGAGGCCTGGTGGACCGGCTACGAGGTGCACGGGCACTGACGGACTGACGCCGAAGGCGGCTCAGACGGACTGACGCCGAAGGCGGCTCAGACCGAGGGCCCGCCCAACCAGCCGCGGCGCCTGAACAGCATGAAGAGCAGGGTCACGGCCACGACTTCGGTCCCGATGCCGACGACGAAGAATGACCATGTCGTCGTGATGTGACCGACCAGGAAGGCGAAGTTCTGCCCGAAGAAGCCGGTGAGCCAGCTCAGAGGCAGGAACACCGTGGCGATGATGGCCAACTGCTTCATCACTACGTTGAGCCGGTTGGACACCGTCGACAGGTGCGTGTCCATGACGCTGGTCAAGAGATCGCGGTAGCTGTCCACCAGGTCGGCCAGCCGGATCAGGTGGTCATAGAGGTCACGAAAATAGCGTGCCGCCTCGTCGGTCATGCCGGGCACGTCGGCCACGCCCGCATTGATGCTGGCCATCATGTCGCGTTGCGGCGCGATGACCTTGCGCATGTTCATGAGCTCCCGCTTCATGTCGAACAGCTCACCCAGCTGCTCTTCGGTGGGGGCTTTGAGGATGTCGTCTTCGAGCGCGTCGATCTTCTCGTCGAAGTCGTTGAGGACCGGGAAGAACCCGTCGACCAACGCGTTCATGATCAGGTACACGATGACGATCTGCGGTGAGGCGATGGTGGCCGCGAGCCTGTGCTGCGTCATCCGGCCGCGCACGGCCTGCACCGCCGGGCAGTCACCACGGTGCACCGTGACGACATACCTGTCGCTCCAGAAGCAATGGACCTCGGCCTGACCGTTGTCGGTGGGGTCGGCGCCCCGGGCCACGAGATAGACGAAGTTGTCGTAGTCGTCGAAGCGCGGTCGTTGCTTGAATTTCTCCGCTGCGGCGACGGCCAGCGGATGAAAGCCGAAGTGGACGCCCAGCAGTTCGGCCACCGTGCCGTCGGTGACGGCGTCGTCCAGGTCGAGCCAGAAGAAATCCTTCCCGGCGAGTGCCGCCAGGACGTCCTCGGTGTTGGCCTCGGTGTCCGTGCCGTTCTGGGTCAGGGTGCCCTTCATGGGCACAGTTTCACTCCAGGGTCGGCTTCAGGGTGGGATGGGCGGGTCAGACCCCGGGGAGGGGTCCGGCGCTCCCGGGGGGCCGACCAGAGCGGCTTCGATCCGGGCCAACCGGGAATCGAGGTCGCCGATCCGTGCTCCGAGGTCTTCGTGGGCCGCCTGCAGCTGCGCCTTGTTGGCATCGGTGTGCTCCTGCACGAAGAAGGAGGCAACGGTGGCGGTCAAGGTTCCGATGAGGCCGATTCCGACCAGCATGAGGATCACGGCCACGGCCCGCCCGCCCGGGGTGACCGGGAAACGGTCGCCATAGCCGACGGTGGTCACCGTCACCACGGCCCACCAGAGGGCGTCGCCATAGGAGTGGATGTTCGATCCAGGAGCGTGTCTCTCGCAGAGAAGGTCCACCCAGGCGCCCAGGAAGAGCAGCCCGGTGGCGGCCAGGAGCACCCGGAACAGGCCACGATGTCGCAGGATGGCCAGGAAGTGCGACATGCCCTCGCCCCAGATAACCGACGCCTGTTCGACGCCAAGGATTCTCCAGACCTGGAACGCCGGGAGCACGACCAGGACCGGCTCGATCTGCCTGCAGGCGAAATAGCGCCGGCGGTCCGGGACCACGATGTAGCGGGCGAGGCACTCGAGCACGATGATGAACCAGATCACGAAGAGTGCGACGACGAATGCTTCTGACGTCGCCCCCGTCGAATGCGTGGTGAGCACGATGATCCCGCACACGGCCCACGCCACACCCAGGGCCGCCATGGGAAAGCGGAGCATGTGCTCAATCCGTTTGAGGCGTTCCCGGCGGCTGTCCGTCGGTCCCAGCCCTTGTTCGATCGACTGGGCACGCCGGTCCGCCGTGGCCAGCTCGCGGGTGATCCGATCCCGTTCCTGGCGCTCCAACCGATGGATCCGCTCGAGGGCGGCTGAGGTCCCCTCGGTTCCTTCCGGTTGTGGGTCCACCAGTGAACGAAGTTAACGCGTCGACGCGTCGCCGTCGGGGACATGCCTGCTGCGCGAACATGGCGCCATGGCATCCACGGAAGAACTCCTCGCTGCTCTCGACGAGCGGCTTCTCGAAGGTATCAAGGGAAAGGCGACCCCCGAAGGAGTGGCGAAGCTCGCCGAAGCGCGGGCGTGGATCACGGACCCCGGTCAATCCCACGGGGGTACCTTGCAGACCTGACCTGGCGCAGACTTGACCTGGCGCCGACTTGACCTGGCGCAGACATGACCTGGCGCCGCTCGGGGCGGCGGCTCTTCAGGTGAAGCGGGAAGGGTCCAGCTCGACGGCGATAGGGATCTCCGTGGGCTCGTCCAGCATCTGCTGCGCCAACAGTTTGGCGCTGTAGGGACCGAGGAGAAGACCGTTCGCCCCGTGGCCGGTGGCCACCCAGACGTTCCGCCACCCCGGAACCGGCCCGAGCACCGGGCGGTCGTCGGGAGAGGTAGGTCGCAGGCCTACCCTGGTCTCGAGGTAGGTCGCTTCGGCCAGACCGGGGGCCACCATCAGGCATTCGCGCAGGAGCTCATGGAGTCCGGCCGCCGTCACCGTGGTCGAGAAACCGGCGCTCGGCTCGAACGTCCCGCCGCAGGCCACCCGGCCTCCGGGCCACGGGACGAGGTAGTGCGTGAGCAGCGGCTGCAGGATGGGCCACTCCCCGCTCTCCTTCGTGATGCCCAAATGCACGATCTGCCCCTTGGTGGGGAACATCGGGAGCTTGCAGCCCAGCCACTCCCCCATGGACGCGCTCCAGGCACCACCGGCGACGGCCAGCGCGCCGCATCGCACCTCGTCCTGGCCGTCGACGTCGATCCGCTGCACGGTGCGGGACGACGGCTCTGCGTGGGAAGAGGGTTCAGCCTGTGACGAAGGTTCCGCGTGCGGGTCAGCCCGTACGCCACACACCGTCCCGGAGATGAAGCGCACGCCACGCGCCGCCGCGGCCTGACGCAAGGCTCCCGCCATGCCGCGGCCGTCGATGCGGCATGCACCCGGGTAGTGGAGGACCCGGTGCACCGTGCCCAAGGGGGGGAAGAGGGCGACGGCGTCGTCGGGGGTGATCTCGCGTACCCGCCCGTCGGCCCGACTCATCACGCGCTCGGCGAAGGGGCCGAACCAGCTCTCTTCGCTCTCGCGCAGCCCGATGGAGAGGAGCCCGCACCTGTCGTAGCCTGACGGTTCGGTGTCCACGCCGTCCTGGCGCAGGCGGTCGAGCAGGAGCGGGTAGTGATCGCCGGCACCATGCGTCAGCTCCCACCAGAACCCCTCGGTGGTCGGATGGGTGTCGGGAGCCAGAATGCCGGCCCCGGCGTCGGTGGCGCGACCCGGATGGCCGGCATCGATCAGGGTGACCTGCGCCCCCCGGCAGACCAGCTCGTAGGCCAGGGAGAGGCCGACCAGCCCTCCACCGGCGATGGCCACGTCACAGGGCTCTCCGTTCACGACCAGGCAGAATAGGAGGCGTGGGCTCCGAGTGCAGAGAATCACTTGAACGAGTGAGGACGCGATGACCGACGGACAGACCGCGGCGGCGGTCTGCACCGCGGTGCGGGTTGCCTCGTGGCGAGCCACGCACGTCCTCGATGACCCGCCGCCACATGTGCTCGAGGACGGGAACGTCCTCCAGCTGGCGTAGCCCGAAGACGGTTGGCGCAGCCGCGGGGACATGCACCCGTCCGGCACCAGCCGGTTCAGGGCGGCCATCGTCGCCCGGGCCGACGACCTCTGCCCTTCAGGCAGTGAGGATCTGCTGGTGGCTGGTACCTGACGCTGGTACGTGACGCAGGCCTTGCCTCGTTCGTCCCGCTTGTGGGTGGCCGCGGGCACCGCTAGCTTGCCCGCGGTGCGTTTTGTCACGGGAATGCCGGGATTGAGTCGTTATCCGCCCGTCGAACCACCGTGGGCCTCCGAGATGTCGGCCACGGACATGCAGCGTCTCGCCCGCGCCATAGACGATCTCGGTTTCGACGGATTGCTCGTGCCCGAACACATCGTGTTACCTCCGGATCTCGCTGACACCATGGGAGCGCACTGGCCGGACGCCCTCACGGCGATGGCATTTCTGGCCGGTGCGACCAGCCGGCTCACCGTTATTTCGGCAATCGTCATCTTGCCCCTCCACCATCCGTTGGTGGCGGCCAAGGCAATCGCCACCCTCGACGTGCTGAGTGGCGGCCGGGTGATCGTGGCGTGCGGGGTCGGGCATTCCGCCGAGGAATACGAAGCTCTCGGCGTGCGCTTCGACCAGCGCGGCCGTATGGCGGACGAGTATCTCGAGGCCATGTCCGTCCTATGGACCGAAGACGAGCCGTCGTTCGAGGGGCGCTTCGTGCGCTTCGCCGACATCCGTTTCGAGCCCAAGCCGCACCAGCGGCCCCATCCGCCGATTTGGATCGGCGGTAACTCTCACGCGGCGCTCCGACGCGCCGCACGCTGGCAAGGGTGGTTCCCGTGGCAGGTGACGGCGGCCGAATTGCCCTCACTGCTGGCCGAGGTGCGGAAGGATCCGGCATTCGGTGACGATGGGCGCCCGTTCGACGTGATGTTGTCGGTGTCCCCCGTACGCGTCGACCCGAACGATCACCGCCCGTTGGGCTCCGGCAGCGGTGCACCGCTACCGACCGCCAGTGCCCAAGGTGCCGTCGATGCGGTTGGGGCGTTGGCCGACAGCGGGGTCACCTGGACCTCGGTCCCGCCACCGGGAGCTCCCACTCGGTCTCTTGAGGAGTATCTAGAGCGGCTCGACTGGGTGGCCCGTGAGGTCATCGTCCATTTTCGCTAGGCCTTCTGGCCGCAGTGCCGATCGCTGATGCGCGGAAAGCATGCGGAGAAAGTACGTGCTGAAAGCACGTGGAGAAAGTACGTGCTGAAAGTACGTGCTGAAAGTACGCATTCGCGAGGCCACGCGTCAATGACGGTCCGTCATGGCTGGAGATTGATCGCAGCGAGACCTTCGAGGGCGAGCCCGTACCCGAGATCTGCCGCAATGGCCCTTCGCAGCGGCTCAGTGAGCAGGACACGGGTGTAACGAAGGGTCAGGTCCGAGGCCAGGGCCAGCTGGCGGGCGACCTCCCAAGCCCGGCCCACGAGACGCGCTGGCGGGAGAACTTCGGCCACTACCCCGCACGCGAGAGCATCGCGGGCCGAAAGTTCCATGCCGGTCAAGAGGAAGGCACGACCGCGGTTGGGCCCGAGCAAGAGCGGCCACACCACGTGAACGCCGTCACCGGGAACGGCACCGGCGGGAAAATGAGCAGCATCTTGGAAGACGGCCGTTTCCGAGGCCAGCACGATGTCACCGAGGACCGCCACTTCGGCGTGGATGCGAGCTTGTCCGTTGACCGCCGAGATGACGGGGATCTCGATGTCGAGCAGGCTTCGGAGTATTGCCTTGCCTTCCCAGTAGATCTTGTCCCATCCGGCGGGCCTGCTGAGATCCCACCCGCCGCTTTCGCCACGGACGCAGAAGTCATCGCCAGTTCCGGTCAGGATCATGACCCGGTTCTGACGATCGCTTGCGATGGCTGCGAACAGCGCGGGGAGCTCACGGTGTGCCGACTCATCCCAGACGAGGGATTCGTCCGACGACGCACCGAGGCGTACCTCGAGAATGCCGTCCTCCCGGCGCAGGCGAGCCCGGGTGAAGCTGTTCTGATAATCGGCAAGGTCGGTCATGAGGTTCTCCAGTCGTCGATGGCAGGCGAGGCGCTGGGCTCGCGGGACCGGTAGATCTTCCCTTGGGTAGCCACACTGTGCCGGTATTTCGGGTCAACCGACCCGGGAGGCGCACGCAGGCCGGGTAGGTATTGAGTGACGGGTGTCGTGACGCGGCGCGAACTCGCACAGACCGAACGGTGACGCGCCTATTCGCAGACGCGGGCGTCTGCACCTTCAAAGGGGAAATGGCCAAATGGAAATGGGCCAAAAGGGGGAGATGGCCAAGCAGCAAAAGGGTGAGCGACGGAGAAGTCGTTCACTTCGGTGGGGGGATCGGACCCTTCAGGGCCGATAGTCGGGCTGCAGCTCCGGACGCTCCGGGTGCGGGTCCCGCCTCCCGGTCCCTAGCCCCCCGGGTCAGGCCCTTGGTGGTTGCGCAACCGGTTGTGGAAGCCGCACAGGGCCTGGGCGTTGCCTTGTTCGGTCAGGCCCCCCTTGGCGTAGGGGATGATGTGGTCGATCTCGCACCGCTCGGCGCGCACCTCGCAGAACTCATGGCAACAGGCCTGGTCACGCAGCTCGATGGCCCGGCGGGTGGCCCCGGTGAAAAAGCGCGAGGTGACCGAGCACTCGACGCGTCGGCCCGGGGCAAAGACGATGCGCTCGAACCAGGCCTCGTCGAGCCACGGCACC
>Ga0307373_10002099_pt1 | contig 36394 bp, 37 predicted proteins | sample OX2MG_FD_202534 | JGI IMG/M metagenome (GOLD analysis project Ga0307373, IMG submission 202534) | Soil microbial communities from Risofladan, Vaasa, Finland - OX-2 | ecosystem: Environmental > Terrestrial > Soil > Coastal area > Acid sulfate soil | place: Finland: Risofladan, Vaasa | collected...
GGCCAGTGCCGACCCTTGGGCAAACCTTCTGTCGGGCGGCGTTCTCAAAGGTCAAATCCGCTCCACCGCAGCGATGAGGCCGACTTGATCGCCCGTCCGCGAACCACTTCTTCAACAGCCTGTTAGACTTCGCTCACCCCTCGCCCACCGCGCCTTCGTGCGTCGGGCCAGCCGCCGCTTCCGGATGGATCTCGGTCGCGACGCGCACGCGCCGGCCGTCGCCGTTGGTCGGCGCATCGCCGTCCGCGTCGAGCAGCGCGCGGATGCGCGCCGCCAGGTCATCGCGGGCGAACGGCTTCTGCACCAGCTCGACGCCGGGCTCGACCGGGCCGCGATCGACGACGACGTCCTGCGGATAGCCGGTCATGAACACGACCTTCATGCCGGCCTGGATGACGCGCGCCTGATCCGCCAGATGGCGGCCGTTGATGCCGGGCATCACCACGTCGGTGAGCAGCAGGTGAATCCGCCGGTTCGGCTCCGCCACGAGCGCGAGCGCGTCGGCGGCATTGTCCGCTTCGAGCACGTGATAGTTGAGCTCGCGCAAGACCTCGGCGACATAGCCCCGGACGTTGCGGTCGTCCTCGGCGATTAGGATGGTCTCGCCGTGGCCGGGCTGGGCCGCCGCGATCGGCGCGGCCGTGACGCGCACCGCCTCTGGCACCGCGGCGGCGGCGAAATGCGGCAGGAAGAGCCGGATGGTCGTGCCGCGGCCGACGACGCTGTCGATCTCGATCGAGCCCTTCGACTGCTTGACGAAGCCGTAGGCCATGCTGAGGCCGAGGCCGGTGCCCTTGCCCACCGGCTTGGTGGTGAAGAACGGCTCGAAGGCGCGCGTCACGGTCTCGGGCGCCATGCCGATGCCGGTGTCGCTCACCGCAAGCATGACGTAGGCGCCGGGCTCGATGCCGTTGGCGCGCGCCGCCTCGTCGTCGAGCAGGACGTCGGCGGTCTGGATCTCGAGCCGGCCGCCCTTCGGCATGGCGTCGTGCGCGTTGATGACGAGGTTCAGGATCACGGTCTCGAGCTGGTTGGCGTCGCAGAAGCAGGACGGCACGTTCTCGCCGAGGACGAATTCGTAGCGGATGGTCTCGCCCTGGGTGCGGCGGATCAGGTCGGACATGCCGGTGATCAGCTTGTTGACATCGATCGCACTCGGTCGCAGCGGCTGTTTCTGGCCGTAGGCGAGCAAGCGCTGGGTCAGCGTCGCCGCCCGCGTCGCCGCCGCCGTCGCCGCCGTGAGCGCGCGGCGCACGCGGCTTTCGGCGCCCGAGCCGAACGCGCGGCCGGCGATCTCGAGGTTGCCGATAATGGCGGTGAGCAGGTTGTTGAAATCGTGCGCGATGCCGCCGGTGAGCCGGCCGATCGATTCCGTCTTCTGCAGCTGATGCAGGTGCTCCTCGGTCTGATGCAACACGCGCGCGGCCTCCTTCTCGGCGCTGACGTCGCGGCCGCTGACGTAGATGAGGTCGTCCTGCGCGGTCATCGTCCAGGCGATCCAGCGATAGGTGCCGTCCTTGTGGACGAACCGGTTCTCGAGCCGCACCGTGCCGGCGCTCTCGGCGAGCCGCCGGCGGGCGTCGACCGCAGCCGCGGCGTCCTCGGGATGGCGCAGCTTGCTGACGTGCATCGCCTTGATCTCGTCCTCGCTCCAACCGAGCGTGCGCGTCCACGCCGGATTGAGGCTGATGAAATAGCCGTCGAAGGTGCTGACGCCGAGCAGATCCTCCGAGACCTGCCAGATGCGGTCGCGCTCGCGCGTGCGGTGCGCGGCGAGCCGGGCGATGCGCTGACGCTCGCCGGTGCCGAGCATAAGCAGCGCGCCGAGCAGACTGGTGCTGAGCACGCCCGCGATGAGCACGGCGACGCTCTGCCAGCCGCGATGCTCGGCCGCGTAGAGCGCGGTCGGCGCAGTCTCGATGTCGTAATGCCGGCCGCCGAACGCGAAGCTCCGGACATAGGGCGCGCCGGGCGCGGCGGTTCCGAGCTGGTCGAACAGCGCCTGGTTGGCGTCGCGATCGACCAGGCGGACGCCAAGCAGCTCGCGCGCCGGTCCGAGCAGCGCGTCCATGAAAGCGTCGACGCGCAGCGCGAGGACGAGGACGCCGGCGCCGTTCGCGCCACGCGGCACCGCCACGGCCAGCAGGATGCCGGTCGGATTGCCCGGCTGCTCGAGCAGCGCCAGCGGCGCGGTCGCGGTGACCTTCCGGCTCTCGACGGTCTGGTCAATCGCGGCGCGGCGGATGCTGTCGGAAGCGAGATCGAAGCCGAAGAGTGCGGCGTTGCCGGCGACCGGCGCGAGCTCGGTCACCGGATAGAATTCCGGCCGGGCGCCCGCCCGGCGGAGGCGGCCGAGGTCGTCGCGCTCGCGGATCGCGTAACCCGGCACGCGCAGGCGCTCGACCGCCTCGAAGCCGGCGCGATGGCTCGAATCGATGCGCGGCGCCCATTCGACCGCTTTGATCGCGGGAAAGCGCGCGAGCAGATCCTGCGTCAGCTCGGCGAAATGACGCCGCGACACCGGCGTCGGGTCGTCGAAAGAGCGACCGAGCTGCTCGAGCAGGACGCCGTATTGATCGAGCTGCGCATTCGCCTTGTCGACGAGCTGCTGCGACAGCAGGCGGAACTCGAGCAGCGACTGGTCGCTCTCCCACGCGCCGACGCGCATGAAGATGGCGACGAAGAGCGCGAAGAACAGCAGCATCGGCGCCGCGACCGGCCACACGCGCGCGCGCCAGAGCACGCGCGGCTCGCCGAACGCGACCATGACCAGCGGCAGGAAGAACAGCACGCCGAGCGTGTCGCCGATCCACCAGGTGAACCAGCTCTTGCTGAAATCGGCGGCCTGCACGCTGCCGACCGCGGCGAGGCCGGCGAGCGCGAGCGTCGCCGCGACCAGGCAGATGAGCGGCGCGGCGAAGACGAAGCGCGCGAGATCGGCGCCGCTGTCGAGCGGCGCGGGATAGCCCACCAGGCGGCGCAGCGACCAGCCGCCGACCGCCGCCTGGACCGACGAGGCGGCGGCGATCACCAGCGCGGCGGTGATCGCGCCGCCGCCGAGATGCTGACCGGCGACGGCGCCGATCCAGAGATTGAGCAGGAACGAGCCGAGGAAGGTCCACGGCAGCGTGGCGCGGCCGGCGATCAGCATCGCGGCGACGGCGATGCCGGCCGGCGGGAAGATCGCGGTGGCGTAGCCCGGCGGCACCGCCAGCAGCAGGCCGAGCCGGCCGCTGACGACATAGGCCGCGACGAGGCCCAGCCCCGCCGCGATGCGGCGGCGCGTCATAAGCTGCGAGAGGGCGCCGTCAATCCCGAGCATCGGCCCAACCGTCCGCAGGCGCGCGGCAAAAAATAAAACGACCGGAGGAATCAAGGGCTCGAACTGAATTCCCACCCGAACGTGCGGTTGCATACAAAGAACACGTTCGCCGCTGTTAAACGTATCACCTTATGGTCGCGGCTCAAAGCGCCCACGCCGGCACGGCCACGCCGCCATGGCGCGGCAGCGCGCCCGACCCGGCAATCACGCGAATTTTATCCATCCGGCGCCCGGGACCGACGCGGCGAGCGTAGAACTGTAGAACTAAAGCATGCATGCGGTCGATCGAGCCGTGCGCGCGACGGCGGCTGCGTGCCGAGCACGACGCCGCGCGACATCGCCGCGCGCAACGCGGCGGGGACGGATCCGGCGCCGTGACGGCGCGTCCTCACTGATCTAGCAGGCTGCTGAAAAACGTTTTTGGACGCGAGAAGACGCAACATTGATTCGCATGGCGACCAGTTCACGCAAGAACGATTCGCGAGAGGGCTCTCGATGATTCTTATGTTGCGTGATTCGGCTTCGCATCAGAGTTTTTCAGCAGCCTGCTAGATCAACGCAAAGTCGAAAAACAGGCTCATTTTCCGACAGGCAGGAGGGCCCTCAGGATGAGCGAGAGATTCTTCCGCGAGAATCAGTGGTGGATATCGCCCTACAACGACGTGCGCGAGGTCGCGGCGACGCGCCGGTTGCCGCCGAAGGTCGAGATCCACGACGCCACGCTGCGCGACGGTGAGCAGACGCCCGGCGTCGTCATGGACGTCGCCGACAAGGTCGCCATCGCCGCGAAGCTCGATGAGATCGGCGTCGAGCGCATCGAGGCGGGAATGCCCGCGGTGTCCGCGATGGATTTCGAGGCGGTCGGCAAAATCACCAAGCTCGGACTGAAGGCGAAGATTTACAGCTTTGCGCGCGCCGTCAATGCGGACATCGACGAGGCGCTGCGCTGTGGCTGTCACAGCGTCGTCATCGAAATCCCGATCGGCTATCCGAAGCTGAAATACCAGTTCAAGTGGACCTGGGAAGACGTGCTGCGCAAGAGCGTCGCGGTCGTCAATTACGCCAAGAAGCGCGGACTTCACGTCGTCTATTTCCCCTACGACACGACGCGGGCCCGCGAAGACGACCTGACCAATCTGCTGACCCGGATGATGCAAGACGCGCCGCCCGATTCGGTCGGCGTGGTCGACACCATGGGCTGCGCGCTGCCCGAGGCGATCAAATACCTGGTCCGCCTGGTGGACCGCCTCACCAAGCTGCCGGTCGAAGTCCACACCCACAACGATTTCGGCATGGCGGTGGCGACCGAGCTCGCCGCGGTGGAAGCCGGCGCGACCTGCATCCACAGCTGCGCCAACGGCCTCGGCGAGCGCACCGGCAACGCTGCGACCGAAGAGCTGATCTTCGCGCTCCACGTGCTCTACGGCTACGACAAGCAGTACAAGCTCGACAAGCTCCCGGAGCTGGGCGAGCTCGTTCGCCGTATCAGCGGCATCCCCATCGCCGTCAACAAGCCGGTCCTCGGCGCGCGGAACTTCACCCGCGAATCCGGCATCGGCGTCGACCTGGTGGTGAAGAACCCGCTCGTCATGTTCGCCACGCATCCGGCCCTGACCGGCCGGAGCGGCGAAGTCGTGCTCGGCAAGAAGAGCGGCAAGACGTCGATAACCTACAATCTGGAAAAGATGGGAATCGCCGACGCCGACGACGCGGCGATCGGCGAAATGCTGAAGCGCGTGAAGGACCGCGGCATCGCCAAGCGCGGCCTGGTGACCGACCACGAGTTCCGCGCGATCGTCGACAGCGTGATGGCCGCGACAAAGCTCCAGCCCGCCAAGTGACGGACGAGACCGCGACGGCAGCCGTCGCGCCCTACTCGCCCGATTGCGCGGTCGCGCTGCGCGAAGCCATGAGGCCGATCATGATGACCGCCGCAACCGCGTAGGGAACGGTATAGACGGCGATGCTGCCCCATCCCCAGCCGAACACGTCGCGCGCCTGCACGAGCACGTAGCCGGAGACCGACCCGACGAGGAAGTAGATCGTCGCCAAGACTCCGGTGCCGAGCGGAATGTCCTTCTTCTCGACCTGGTCCTGGATGAGGGCGTAGCAGTTCGTGTAGATCGAGTTCACGCCGAACCCGAAGACGAAGCAGAGCGTCGCAATCAGCCATGGCGTGGGCGGCGCCAGAAAGGCGGCGGCGCCGAAAATCGCGGAGCCGATCAGGGCGAGCAGCAGGTACAACTTCCGGCCGAACCGGTCCGCGATATAGCCGGCCGGCGCGCCGCCGACGATGTTGCCGATGCCGAACAGGCTGAAAACGGCGCTCGCCAAGCCCAGCTCCATGTGAAGCGTGGTGCGCAGAAACGTCTCGTACAAACCGAGGAAGGAATAGAGGCCGAGACCGTTGATCGCCATCACGCCAGTGACCGCGACGTTCTTCGGCACTAGGACGCGGCGCAACCGCTCCAGCGTGACGGAGCCGGTCGTCTTGTCGGATTGGATGTTGTGCCAGCGAAGGGCGATGCCGATGAGGATGGCGCCGACGATGCCGGCCGCCGCCAGCAGATAGAATGCGGTGTGCCAGTTTCCGGTGATGGTCAGCGTTTGCGCCACGACGAGGGGACCGGAGAATATCCCGATGCCGAAGAGCGAGGCCGCCAGGCCGGTGAGCGTTCCCCGGTATTTGACGCTGAGGCCGCCGAGAAACGAAAAGAGCGCGATGTTATAGAGGCCTTCGCCCACACCGCTCACGATGCGCGCCACCGTCAGGTCGCCGAAGCCGAAGCCGAGCGGCGTGTAACCGGTGCCGAGCGAGAAAATGATGGCGCCGAGCACCAGCGAGGTGCGTGTGCCGAAGCGCATGACGATGAAGCCCGCCGGAATGGCCGTGAGCGCGATACCCAGCGTAAAGACCGTCGCCAGGAATCCCGCCGACAGCAGCTCGAAATTATACGCCTTGCGAATCTCGACCAGCTCGATCGCGAAGACGAGCCTGTCCCAGGCATAAATGAGATAGACGATGCTGATGATGATGAGGCCCACCGCCGGCAGGCTGAATTGCGGTGTTTGATCTTGCTGCGTCGACATTTCCCCTCCTTCTCTCCCGAGCCAGCCTTACGGCTGCGCGAGGCTCCGTGATTTTCGTGAAGCTGCGGCTCGGACGGACGATTCCCCGCGCAGGCGCGCCGCATTGCGCTCGACGATCGGGTTGCGCAGAACGCCGATGCGCTCGATCTCGCACTCCACCAAGTCTCCGGCCTTGAGAAACTTTCCGGTCCCGACGCCGCCGCCGGCCGGCGAGCCGGTCGACACGATGTCGCCCGGGTAAAGCGTCAGCGACCGCGAAATATCGGCAAGCAGCGCGGGCACGCGGAAGATCATCATGTCGGTCGAGGCGTTCTGGCGGATCTCGCCGTTGACCCGGCACGTGATGTCGAGGGGATAGGGCTCGGGCAGCTCGTCGCCCAGGACGACGCAGGGGCCGATCGGACAGCAGGTGTCGAGGCCCTTTCCCTGCGTCCAGTTCTGGCCATAGCGCTTGCTCAATCCTTCGGCGCCGGCGTTGCGCTGCAGATCGCGGCAGCTCACGTCGTTGAGCACGGTATAGCCGCCGACATAATCGTAAGCCTTCGCTGCCGGAATATCGCGTCCCGCGCGGCCGATGACGACCGCGAGCTCGACCTCGTGATCGAGCTTGTCCGTGATTTCGGGGACGAAAATCGGCGCTTCCGGATGGGTAACGGCGCTCGACGGCTTCATAAAGAAGAACGGCCGCTCCGGCGGCTGGATATTTCCTTCCTTGCCGTGCTCGGCGTAGTTGACGACGTGCGCCAAGATCTTCGAAGCGGCTTCAAAAGGCGCGAGCGTCTTCACGCTGCGCCACGGAACCGCGGCCACCGCGGCCGTCGCTGCGACGTTCCGCGCCGTTTCGCGGAGACTTTCTCCGCCGGCGAGGAATGCCCGCAGGTCGCTGAACGCCGGCACGAGCCACGGCAAATCGAGCGCGAAGGCCGCGTCGACGAGATCGACGATGTGGTCGCTCTCGAGAATGCCGAGACGCGGGCCTGTCGCACTCGCAAATCGAACGATTTTCACCGGCTGTTGCCTCGTTGCGCGATCGGATCTCTCACGCCGATCCACGCCTCAGCGTTTGGATGCCAGACTGGCGCGGACATGCTTGACCGCGTCGCTGCGCGTGCCGATCCAGACGCCGCGCGTGCGCTTGGCGATCTGCATCACCGCCTCGTAGGCCCAGGTGCCGAGCGGCCGCCCGAAAACATGGGCATGCGCGGTGGCGTCGAGCTGGACCGGGCCCTTCTCGCGCTGGCGCAGACGGGCGAGCGTGCGCTCGAACATCTCGACGTACTGGCGCGGCGGATCGCCATAGCGCATGTAGAGCGGCATATCGTTCACCTCCAAGGTGAACGGCGCCGCGACGATGCTGCGGCCGGAAAAGTCCTGCACGTAGGGCAGATCGTCGTCCATCGCATCGCCGTGCCAGAGGTAGCCGGCCTCGGCGAGCAACCGGGCGGTCGCCGGACTCGGCGTGCCGCGCGGACTCATCCAGCCCTTGGGCGCGCTGCCGGTGACCTGGGTGAGAAGCCGCGTCACCTTGGCGATGTGATCTTTCTCCGCCGCCTCGTTCAGCATGACGGGAATGATTTCCTGGCCATAGGCGTGAGCGATGACATCGTGACCGGCGGCGGCGATCGCCTTGACCGTTTCGGGATAGCGCTCGGCCAACACGCCGCTCACCATGACGCCGGCCTTGAGCTTGTAATGGGCGAGGCTGTCGAGCAGCCGCCAAATGCCGCGCACCGGCCCATAGGTGCCGAACGACAGCGCGTTGGTGTCGAAATGACCGGCCGGCAGCGGGTTGCCCATCGGCCCGATGCCGGGCCCCTTGCCGTCGCTCCAGGCCTCGAAGGCGACGTTGAAGAAGATCGCGATGCGGTGGCCGCCCGGCCACCGAAAGCTCTTGTCCAACCGCTTCACGGTCGCACCGGTCGCGACCAGATCCCGCTCTTCTGCCATGGCGCTCGCTCCCGTCGAATTGGTCCACCAATAACGCGGGAAATTGCGCCGGGACCGCATTGATTTAGATCAAGGCACCGGCGCGGCCGGCGCTACGAGTCCGGGCGCGCAAGCCGAACTCCTGAATCAGGGAACGCTAGGACGCCGAGGGATTGGGGTCGGACCAAGGACCGGGCTGCTGAGATTTTTTGGCCGCGCCCGCACTATCCTGCGTCAACTTCTCGGCGAGAGCGGTCAGGCCGGCGATGCTGCCGAGCTGCATCGTTTCGACGGCCGTGCTCGGAACGATGACGATCGACGCGTTCGTCTTCAAGCCCTCATAGAGCATGTTCATCGCGCGGAGATGGAACGCCGCCGGATCGCCGGCATAGGTTTTCGCGGCGGCGACGAATTTCTCCGCGATCTGCCGCTCCGAATCGCCGAGAATGACACGCGCCTGCCGTTCCCGTTCGGCCTGCGCCTGCATCGACATTGCATCTTCCAGCGCGGGCGGGATCAACACGTCCTTGACCTCGACCGAGATGACGTTGATGCCCCAGGGCTCGGTGCGAATGTCGATAATTCTCTGTAGCTCGCTGCTGATCTTCTCGCGGCCCTCCAGCATGTCCGACAGCAGCGTCTTGCCAATGACGTCGCGCAGCGCCGTTTGACAGGCCCAGCCGATGGCGCTGCCGTAATCGGCGACGTCGAGCGACGCCTTCTTCGGGTCGACGACTTTCCAGAACAGGACGGCGTCGACGTCCACCGGCACCGTGTCCTTCGTCAGCGTCTTCTCGGCCTTGAAGGCGGTCGTGATCACGCGGGTATCGATCCAGTACGGCACGGTCTCGAGGACCGGAATGATGAAGAACAGGCCCGGTCCCTTCAGCGCGCGAAAGCGACCGAGCCGCAGCACCACGGCGCGTTCCCATTGATCGGCAACCCTGACCGCGTAAAAGCTGATGATCGCGAGAATGAACGAACCGACGGCGATCGCCATGCTGGCGCCGTAAGCCGCAATGACGAAGCTGGAATATGCGAAGGCCAGGCCGATCCCGAAGATGACGATGAAAATCAATGCTGCGAGCGAGTTGGTTTTCCTCATGTGAGCGACCTCCGCCGTCCTAATCCGAAGTTTCGTGCCGTAGTCCCGACGCTCCTAGGGTGCGTTATACGCAGTAAGCTAAACCATCGCATAAACGGGCCGACCGCGCCGCTCCGCGATCAGCGCGGCGCCATTCCGCTCCGATGCGGAGATTTTCCCTCGAGCTCGAGCCGCGCCGACAGCAGCTCCAGCATGTCGCGGAGCGACAGGACGCCGACGAGGCTTCCGTCCTGCACGACCCATAGGCGGCTCCGTCCGGTACGCCGCATTTGCCCGAGCGCCGCCAGCGCGTCCGCATCCGGCGTAACAACGTCGTCAGTGCCGCAAGAGACCATAATCCGTTCGACCGACGTGATCGGCCAAGCCGAACGGTCAACCTTTGCGGCCTGCTCCGTTCCGACACAACCAACGAGCATGCCCTGCCGCGTGACCGGGAAGGACCGATGGTGGCGGCGATAGACGAAATCCTCGATGAACGCGGCGATCGACAATTCCGACGCGACCGAAATCGGTTCGCGATTCATGACACGAAAGACCGGCACGGCCTGCAGCACCCGCCGCGTGATCACCTCTTGGTAGCTCGCCGCGGCCGCCCCTCTGAGGAACATGCCGATGAGAAACTGCCACATCCCGCCGATGAAATCCCCGGAGACGATATCGAAGACGCCCAGGGCGATCAGCGCGATGCCGAATAAATTACCCGCACCCGCGGCGATCCGCGTCGCCCAGGTCAGATCACCGCGCCAGTGCCAGAGCGCGGCGCGCAGCACGCGTCCGCCGTCCAGGGGAAATGCCGGAACGAGATTGAACACTGCCAGCATGCCGTTGATGAAACCGAGATACCACAGCATGCCCTGGATGGCTGCCGGCAAGCCCCACGCGCCGGCACCAGCGGAGAGACCGAAGAATATCGCGCTGAGCAGGAAGCTCGCGGCTGGTCCTGCCGCCGCCATGAGGAACTCGCTCTTGGGGTTCGACGGTTCCTGCTCCATCTCGGCCACACCGCCGAAGACGAAGAGCGTGATGCCGCGGATCGCCAGGCCATAGCGCCGGGCGACCAGCGAATGTGCCGTCTCGTGAAAGACGATCGAGAAAAACAAGCCGATAGTCGCAGCTGCCGCCATCCACCAATAGGTCGCCGGCGCGAGATGCGGCGTGATTCCAGGGAAGATCGCTTCCGCCAGCGTCCAGGTGATAAGCGCTGCCAACAACAGCCACGACGCGTCGATCCAGACCGCGAAGCCGAAAAGCGAAAATAGGCGGAGCCGATGCGTGAAAATCCGAAACCTCCTGGAAGATGTCCCAAGCGACGCTGTCACGCCTTCCGAAAGGATCCGGGCCGCCACCGCAACCTATCGGCGGATATAACCGATCGCCGCGCACGGCCGCAATGCGGGCACAGTCGGGCGCCACCGCGCTCAGCGCTAGCGCGGGGGCGGCCCCTCGTGACCCTCGTCGGACGCCTTACCGAGCTCATCGTAAAGGAGCCCGATAATGCCGACCGCGAGCGCGAGGAAGATGAGCAACTCCGCCATGATGCAGCTCCGAAACGGTGCCTTATGTTATGCGTTCGGGCGGCTTTACCTTTGATCTAGATCATACGTTGGACGCATCGCCGCCGACGCGCGACCGCGGGGGCGCGATGCGTCATCGGCGCCGATCCAGGCCGACAATCGATTGGGCGTTCTCAGCCCTTCGGAGTGTCGAGGCGCGCGGCGCGCTGGAAGGACGCGGCTTCGGCCGCGCGATCCGGCGCCCGACGAACTCGATTACTTCTGCAGGCTGCGCTGGTACTGGCGATTGTTCTGCGCGTTGGCCTGCTGCGCTTCCTTCAACGCCTCCTGCGCCGTCGCCAGGGCTTGCTCGGCCTTCTGGTTGGCGGCGGCAACCTGCGCCTCGAGCGCTGAGTTGTTGGTCGGCTGGCTCGCGCAAGCGGCGAGAGCCAAAGGCGCACAAATCAGCAGAAGCTTTGCACCACGCAACATAGCTGCCTCCTTCAATGAATTGTTCTCAGGCCCGAAGCGAAGAGCATCGTTTTCGCTCCGTACACGGACCGCATTGATCTGAATCAATCCGCCGATTGGCTTCTCACCATTTCTATGGTGCCGACGCGCCTCGCCATGGTCGGTACGCGCGAATCAGGGAACGACGGTCACGGGGATCGCGGCGAGGCTCACGAGCTTTTGCGACACGCTGCCGAGCAGCAGGCCCGTGACGCGCCCGGCGCCGCGCTTGCCGACGACGACCGCGTCGGCCCTCACACCTTTGGCGATCGTGATGATCGTCTGCGCGACGTCGCCGGTGCGCGATTCGAGCCGGATCGCCCGCACGCCGATCTTCCGGGCGCGGTCCCGCGCCTCGGTCAGAATCTCCGCCGACAGCGCCGCAAGCTGCTCTTCCAGCCAGACGCTCTCCGCGCGGGTGAAGGCGCGGACGACCTTGTCCGGCAGTCCGTAGCCGCCGATGACGTTGACGATCACCAGATCGCCGCCCTCCCGCTTCGCCCGCCGCGCCGCGTAATCGATCGCGCGATTGGCGCGGTCGGACCCGTCCGTCGCCACGAGGATACGACTCATCGCTTGCTCCTTTTCGTCATGAGGGCGCGCCCGCGCGAGCGATGCTCACCGATGCGGAACATGGGTCGATAGCCAGGACTCGACGCGCGCGAGATGGGCGGCCTGGCGCAGCCACGGCGGCTATGCATGCGCCAGCGCGTCGCGGGCCGCACCGACAAAAGCCTCGGATAGCGTCGGATGCGGATGGATAGTGTTGGCGAGCTGCGGCAACGTTAGCCGGCTCGCGATCGCCACCGCGGCCTCGCCCATGAGATCGGCGGCGCCTTCGATCAGGGCGTGGACACCGACGATCCGACGATCGGTCTTCTGGTAGACGATGCGCAGCAAACCGTCGGCGTCACCGCTGATCTGCGCCCGCGCGTCGCCGCGATAGTCGTACTCGGCGACGGCAACGTCGAGTCCGGCTGCCCGCGCTGCGGCCTCCGTGAGGCCCGCCATTCCGACCTCGGGAAAAGAAAAAATCACCGCGCTATTCGTTTCGGGCCGCGGATAGGCCGCAGGCCGGCCGAGCAGATGCGTTGCCACCGCCAGCGCCTGTGCGGTTGCCCAATGCGCGAACATCGGATGGCCTACGAGATCGCCGGTCGCGTAAATTCCTGTTGCGTCCGTCTGTAGGAGAGCATCGACCTTTACGCCATGCCGATCGCGACGCACTGCCGTGTTTTCGAGACCTAGGCCGGCGATGTTCGGTTCCCGTCCGGCGACGATCGCAACCACCGCGGCGTCGACCTGCCGTACCTCGTTGCCGAGTTTGTAGCAGACGCGGCGCTGTTGCGGCCGGTCTTCGATCGATGTCACCTCGACACCGGTGTGCACGGCGATGCAATCGGCCTCGAGCCGCCGTTTCAGGCGCCCGGCCAGAATCTCATCGACCGGCAGCAAGATGCGCGGCGCGACTTCGAGGACCGTCACCTGGCTTCCCAGGCTGGCGAAGATTTGCGCCATTTCGATGCCGATCGGACCGCCGCCGATCAGCGCGAGCGATTCCGGGATGGTTTCGATGTCGATCAGCGTCTCCGAGGTCAGCACACCCGGCAAATTCGCGCCAGGAATGGGCAGCCGACTGGGCACCGATCCCGTGGCGAGGATAGCGTGCTCGAAGTTGACTTCGCGCCGCGCGTCCGGCGCGTCGATCGTCGCCGTCAGCGGGCCGGTCAACCGGGCGCGACCGAAGGCCACTTCGAGGCTCGGAAGCCGCCGGGCGCGCTGCAACGCACCTTCGGCCCGTGCCGAAATGATGCGATGACGGCGTGCTTGGACGGCGCGCCAGTCGATCTCGAAGGCGCCGGTCCCACGGCCCCGCAGGCCGAAGTCGGCAGCACGCGCCGTCGCGCGTCGCCGCGCCGCAACGTCGCGGAAGATCTTCGACGGGATGCAGCCTTCGAAGAGGCACGTTCCGCCCAAGCCGCGACCGGCTTCGACCAGCATCACGCGTCTGCCGGCCTGCGCCAGAGCGAGCGCGGCCGGCGTGCCGCCCGGACCGCCGCCGATGACCAGTACGTCGAATTTCGCCGCTGCCGTCATGCCGCTTGATCCCTGTTCGCGCCTGGAGGACGACCCAAACTGAAGCGTGCCGATGGCGATCAGCGGCAGCATTGATTCAGATCAGTGGGCCTCGGCTCGGCTATTCCGGCTGTATCGGGTCGTCGCCCGTCGCCGCGACCGCGCCCGCGGCAACAGCGACGACTTCACCCTCGGCGAACGGAATCCACGCCTCCGCGGTCAGCGGAACGCTAGCAACCAGGGTCACGGCCTGCGGCGGCGACCACGCGCCGATCGTCACGCCCGCGGCCGGCAACGCATCGCGGTCGACGGCGCAACTGCGCGTGAGGCGAAAGAGACCCGGCGCCGCAATGCAGCCATCGTGTTGTAAGCGACGATGACCGTGAGCGAACAGGATGTCGCCATCCGCATAGAGGAAATTGGCGGGGCCTCGCTCGCGCAACCCCGCCGCGAACCGGCGAATGACCGCGAGGCGATCGGCGAACGCAGGCTCGATGCCGGCATCCCACAGCGGCGCCATGCGCTCGAGCAGCATGCAGAATGCGGCCTCGGAATCGGTTTCGCCCACCGGACGGAAGCGCCGCGCGCCGCGCGCGGCTTCGCTTTCGATGCCGGACAGCGAGCCGTTATGCGCGAAGGCGTGGATGCGGCCGCCGAGCTCACGAATGAACGGCTGTGTATTGCGCAGCGCCACCGCGCCTTGGGTCGCGCGCCTGATGTGAGACAGTACGAAGCGGCTCGGCAGGCGATTGCGCTCGATGAAACGTAGCCACGCGCTGTTGCCGGCGGGCGCCGGCTGGCGGAACTGCCGCGCGTCGCCGTCGTCGTAGATGACGAGGCCCCAGCCGTCGATATTGCGGCCGGGCGGCGCGCCGTGGCGCGCGAATGTCTCGAGCGACAGAGTCAGTGTCGTCGCGATCCGGCTCGACAGGGCGAAAAGCTCGCACATCGGCTCGTCGCGCGACGGCGGCTCACAAATGGGGAACGTGCGAGGTCAGCCAGCTCTCGACGCGCGTGAGATGGGCGGCCTGGCGCGGCGTGCGGTGCTCGATCAGCCGGTAGGCGACAATCTTGCAGGCGCTGTTGAAGAAGAACCAGACCAGCGCATAGGCCCAGACGAGCCCGGCATAGCGCCAGCCGATCGGCGTGACGAACCAGCCGTAAACCGTCGCGAGGGTGCCGATGACCTGCGTCGTTTCGGTCGCGACCACCAGCTTCCAGCTCGGCCACGGACGCTGCCAGATCGCGCCCTTGTTGCGCGTCAGGTAGATCGTCATGTGGCCCGCGACGAGGAGCTTGAGGAAGATCAGCGTCTGGATCTCCGCGCGGCCGAGATGGAAATAGCGCTCGGCGATCCAGAACAGCGTGAACGACGCGATCACGCCGAGCACGCCGAGCAGCGAGGCTAACGTCAGCGTCAGCGTCATGTCCCAACGCACCGGCCGCGGGGCCACCGGCGCGTTGTCGTAGGCGATCATCATGATCGGAAAGTCATTGAGGAGCGCCAGCAGCACGATCATCACGGCGGTGACGGGATAGAAATTGAACACGATGATCGACAGCGTCATGAAGAGCAGCACCCGGATCGTCTCGGCGATCCGATAGATCGCGTAGCTGGTCATGCGCTCGAAGATGCGCCGCGCCTCTTCGATGCCGGTGGTGATGACGGAGATGCCCGACGCAGTGAGCACCAGATCGGCGGCGGCGCGCGCGGCGTCGGTGGCGCCCGAGACCGCGATGCCGACATCGGCCTGCTTCAAGGCCGGCGCGTCGTTGACGCCGTCGCCGGTCATGCCGACGATGTGATTGCGCGCCTGCAGCGCCTTGACGATGGCGTATTTGTGCTCGGGAAAGACCTGGGCGAAGCCGTCGGCCGTCTCGACCGCGGCGGGATCGAGCGCCTGGCCTTCCTTGCCGAAGACCTTGTCGGCGGGAACGATATTCTGGCCGAGGCCTAGCGTGGCGGCGATCTCGCGGGCGATCGCCTGATGGTCGCCGGTGACCATCTTGATATCGAGGCCCATGCGCGTCGCGCGTTCGATGGTGGCGGCGGCGTCCTCGCGCGGCGGATCGAAGAGCGGCAGCAGGCCGAGGAAGCGCCAGCCCCCGACGTCGCCGTCGCTGCGCGCGACGCCGAGCGTGCGATAGCCCTTGGCGGCGAGCGCGTCGACCGCGGCGCGGACGCGTTGCTCGGTCGCCGCGTCGGGCTTCGCCAGGGCGAGGATCACCTGCGGCGCGCCCTTGGTGACGCGAAGACGCGCGCCTGCGTGCTCGATCGTCGCCTCGGTGCGCTTCGACACCGGATCGAAGGGCTGAAACGCCGTGACCGCGTAGCCGGCCAGCGGGTCAGCCGCGCCGAGACCGTCGAAGACCGCCTGGTCGATCGCGTCGGCGCCTTCGCGTCGCGAAGCCAGCGCCGCCGCCAGGAGCAGGTCGTCCTTGCCGCCGGCCGCGACCACCACGGGCTCGCCGAGCGTGAGCTTGTTCTGCGTCAGCGTGCCGGTCTTGTCGGCACACAGCACGTCGATGCCGGCGAGCTCCTCGATCGCGACGAGGCGCGAGACGATCGCCTTGAGCCGCGCGAGCTTTTCGGCGCCGACCGCCATGGTGACCGAGAGCACCGCGGGGAGCGCCACCGGAATCGCCGCCACCGTGAGGATCAGGGCGAACAGCACCGTTTCCACCAGCGGATCGCCGCGATGGAGCGCGACGGCCAGGATCGCCGCCACCAGCACGAGCGTCGACAGGATGAGGAAGTTGCCGATGCGCAGAACCGCGCGCTGGAAGTGCGAAACGGTGCCGGCCCGCTCCACCAGGCGCGCGGTCTTGCCGAAATATGTCGCCATGCCGGTGGCGGTGACCAGACCGGTCATCTCGCCCTGCCTGGCGATCGAGCCAGAATAGGCCGCATCGCCGACCTTCTTGTCGACCGGCAAGGATTCGCCGGTCAGCGCCGACTGATCGACGCTGAGATAATCGCCCGCGACCAATTTGACGTCGGCCGGGATGATGTTGCCGAGCTTGACCAGTACGACGTCGCCCGGCACCAGCAGCCGCGCCTCGATGTCCTTCCACGCGCCGTCGCGCAGCACGCGCGCGCGCAGCGCCAGGCGCTGCTTCAACGCGGCGATCGCGGTATCGGCCTTGAACTCCTGCCAGAAGCCGACGCCGGCGTTGAGCAGCAGCATGACGACGATGATCGAAAGATCGTCCCAGTGCCGCGCCACGCCCGAGAGCACGGCCGCGACCTCGATCATCCACGGGATCGGTCCCCAGAAATATGAGAGCAGCTTGACGAGCGCGCTGACGTGCTTTTCCTGGAGCGCGTTCTCGCCGTATTGCGCGAGACGCCGCGCGGCCTCGGCTTCGCTCAGGCCGGCGGTTGCGGCCGCAATGGGCGCAGCGATTGGCGGCGCGGCGGCGGCTTCGACGGTCGGTGCATCCTGGGCCATGTCGACGATCTTACGCTTTCCGACCGGCGCCCTAGGACTTCCGCTCGTGCGGCGGCGGCCGGCGCTTCTGGAAGCCGGAGTCGACCCAGAGCCCAAAATCCTCGACCGTGCCGGTCAGGTCGTCGGCGACTTTTTCCAGCTCGGCCTTGACGTCCTGCCGGAAGCCGGGACCTTCGCGGTCGAGCGCCTGAAGCCGGCCGGCCAGCACGTCGTAGCGCCGCTGCAGTTCCTCGATCTCGCCGAAATCCTCGATCCGCGCCGCGCCCTTCACCTGCTTCATGCTTTGACGCAGCGCCGCGATGCGTTCCGCCAGCGCCACCAGCCGAAGCTCCAGACCGCGATGCAACCCGTGTTGCATATTCATCGCTCCCGCCGCTGCCGGCTCGGCTGCATGCTTGCCGGTATCGGCGCAACGCTCATGGTTGCGCGTTCGCCCGCACGCAACGTTGATCGAGATCAAACCACGCCTAAAAGGTAATTCACCACGCCGCCGGGCTCGCGCAGCGCCGGGCGGTTGTCAGCCGCCGTGGCGCCGGCCTAAGGTTGCCGCGCGAAGGAGCGGAGGCGCGATGACGCCGGGCGCGGACGATTTCCTGCTGATCGTCGACGTGCAGAACGATTTCTGTCCGGGCGGCGCGCTCGCCGTGAAGGACGGCGACGCCGTCGTGCCGGTCGTCAACGCTCTCGCGCCGCGCTTCCGCCATGTCGGCCTGACGCAGGACTGGCATCCGCGCGGCCATCAATCCTTCGCCAGCGCGCATCCCGGCCGCCAGCCGTTCGAGACCATCACCGTCGTCTACGGCGAGCAGACGCTGTGGCCCGATCACTGCGTCCAGGACACGCCGGGCGCCGCGTTCCATCCCCGGCTGCACGTGCCCCAGGCCGAGCTCGTCATCCGCAAGGGCTTCGATCCGGCGATCGATTCCTACTCGGCGTTCTACGAGAACGACCACAAGACGCCGACCGGCCTCGCCGGCTATCTGCGCGAGCGCAAATTGTCGCAGCTCTTTCTCGCCGGCGTCGCGACCGATTATTGCGTGGCGTGGTCGGCGCTCGACGCGCGACGCGAAGGCTTTGCGGTCACGGTGATCGAGGACGCCTGCCGCGCTATCGACCTCGACGGCTCGCTCACCCGCGCGGTGAGCGCGATGCGGGGCGCCGGCGTCGCCATCGTCACCAGCGCGACGGTTGCGTGACGCTGCCGCGTCGCTGCGATGACGATGCGGTGAACTTTCGGCGACGTTGTGAAAATTGCGCACAAGTTTATCCACAGCGGTGGATAACTCGCGTGCGCTGCGGCGCGACTCGATGAAATTATTAATGTCGCATCGGGTATTCACCCGATGGACAAGCCGGGTTTTGTGGCGCGATGGTGACCGCGGAACTGCTTCGACGGCCCCGGCATCCGGTAAGGACCCGAGACCGTCGAGGGAATCACCCGAGAAACCCGTGAGCGACTCCCGGCGCCAGCACCGGGTGCTGGCACCCACCTTTCCAGAGTGGAGACGAGATGGCCAAGACCAACGGAACCGTTACTGACACCGACACCGCCGGAAACCCCTTCGCCAAGATGATGGGCGATTTTCCCTTCGCCAAGATGATGGGCGAATTCCCGTTCGGCGGGTTCAACTATGACGCGATGCTCGACGGCCAGCGCCGCAACTGGGCGGCGCTGATGGAAGCGAACAAGGTGTGGAGCGAAAGCGCCCAGGCGCTGGCGACGCGGCAGATGGACCTCGCGCGCCAGACGATGCAGGACCTCGCCGCGCTGGTCGAGGAGACGATGCGCAAGCCGGGCGCGTTCGAGGATCAGATGGGCAAGAGTGCCGCCTGCACGCGCAACGCGCTCGAGCGCATCTGCGACTTCGCCGACCACGCGACCAAGTCGAGCACCGAGGTGATGAAGGTGCTCAACAAGCGGATGAGCGAGACGCTCGAGGATGCGCACAGCGTCACCAAGCGCGCGCCGCATTCGGGATCGGGCTCGGCGCACGCGGCGGCGGCGGACTAGGAGACTGGCGGCCCAAGTTTTCGGGAGGCGAACCATGATGGCGACTTCGGAGCAACGCGAAGCGCGCGACGATCGGGCGAGAGTGGAGCATCGGCGCGAGGTGCTGATCTCGAAACTGCGCTGGATGGGGCTCGAGCAGGAGGCCGACCGCATGACCGCGACGGGCGAGACGCCGGCCTGCCAAACCATGCCGGCGGAGACGGATTAGGCGGAGGCACTGGGGAAGATTCGCCCCCTCACCCTGCCCTCTCCCCTCACGGGGGGGTAAAGGGCTATCGCCTAAACCTGTCAAGGTTTTGACCAAACGAGCGACCTTTTCAGAGTGCAAGCTCGTGGCGTATCACGGCGATGCGACACTTCGGCAGCTATAATGTAGAAATTTCGTTGTGACACTACGAGGTCGGACAGTTGCCTGCGATTGATCCGAGCGAAATCGGAAGGCAGACCGGGTAGGCCCATGCCCATTTAGTCCCGACAACTTATTTTCCAATAGCCGGGCGCAGTTCCGCCTGTTGACAACAGAGTTGGGCGCGGTCAGGCGTTCGGCGGCGCCGCTGCACTGCGAACCACACACAAAAAAACTGGTGATATTATCGATTGCAACCCATGCGTTATTGGTAGGACAGCACGATTAGCGCGACACCTACGGTCAGTGCAAAATCCATCCCCAGACCCATAGCCATCAAAAGGCCTCCGCATCAAGCTCCATGATCGATCTGCTGCCGGACATGATGGCAGCAACCAAGGACGAGTTCTGTGGCAATAGGTACTGCATGAAAAATCGCGCGGTAGCAATTTTTGCTTCGTAGAATTGCTTCTCGTCGGTATTCGATAAGGCCGCATACGCGATTTTCACGATTTTCGCCCACTCGCTACCCATCGCAACGCGTCCGAAAAGATGGAGATAGTCGTTCGCCACCGCAGCTAACATCTGACGGTTTTTCGTGCGTTGATCCCTGATCCACGTCGTCACCTGTTGAAGTTGATGAAAAGCCGTGGCGAGTGGCAGGATGAACTCCTGCATTTGAGCGTTATCCCTATGCTCGTTGATGAACCGATCAATGGGGCCGAAAAAACGTCGTAATAAACGTCCGGACTTCATTGCAATCTTGTGACCGACGAGGTCGAGCGCCTGGATCCCGTTCGTCCCTTCGTAGAGCTGACCGATGCGGGCATCACGCACCAGCTGTTCCATCCCGTGCTCGCGAATGTATCCATGCCCGCCGAAGACTTGGAGGCCAAGATTGGTGGCCTCGAAGCTATGGTCCGTAACGAGTGCCTTGACGACGGGAATCAAAAGCTGAACCAGGTCCTCCGCTATCTCGCGGGCTGCGGGATCAGGATGATGGCGAGACAGATCGACATGCAGACCGACCCTGTACGCGAGGGCACGTGCGCCTTCGTTGTAAGCCTTCATCGTGAGCAGCATGCGCCGGACATCGGGATGAACGATGATTGGATCGGCCGGTCGATCAGGGCATTGAGCGCCGTTTATGGCGCGACCTTGAAGCCGTTCCCTCGCGTACGCACGGGCACTCTGATAGGCAGTCTCGGCGAGTCCTAAACCCTGCAAACCGACAGCGAGCCGCGCAGCATCCATCATTGTGCGCAAGGAGCGGAGCCCTTCGCGCCGTTCGCCGATCAAGTAGCCGGTAGCATCCTCGAAACTCATCGCGCAGGTTGCGGACGCATTGATGCCCATCTTTCTTTCAAGCGACCTGCAACTCAATCCGTTGCGTGCCCCTAATGAACCGTCGGAATTCACGAGAAATTTTGGAACCAGGAAGAGACTGAGACCTTTCATGCCCGGAGGAGATTCGGGCAACCGGGCGAGCACCAGATGGATGATGTTTTCAGTCAGATCATGCTCGCCAGCCGAGATGAAAATTTTTGCTCCGCTCAGTCTGTAGCTGCCATCGGGTTGCGGTTGTGCCTTCGTCCGGATTAAGCCGAGGTCACTGCCGCAGTGGGGCTCGGTCAGGCACATCGTGCCGCTCCAACTGCCGTCCACCAACCCGGGCAAAAACATGCGCTTAATCTCATCCGATCCGTGTACGTTGATGAGGATATAAGCGGCGTGTGACAGCGCCACATAGGTCTCGAATGCAAGGTTGCTGGAGCACGCCATCTCGGTCAGCGCGCAGTTGATAACCTCCGGTAAGCCCTGGCCGCCATGGGCGGGATCACAGGCCAACGAAGTCCAGCCTCCTTCGGCGAAATTTCGATAAGCGTCCTTGAACCCCAATGGGGTTCGCACGACTCCATTTTCGAAATGGCAACCTTCTTCGTCACCTGACCGGTTGAGCGGAAAAAGAACCCGCTCACACAGCTTCGCGACTTCTTTGAGCATGGCGTTGACAACATCACGTGTTGTGGCCCCAAACTTCGCAATTCGATTGAGTTGACCGATGTCGAGCAACTCGTGCAAAACAAAATCGATATCGCGCAACGGTGCGCTGTACGTTGTCATGGACCTATGCCCAGAGTAGGTTACAAGTCACAAAGTGAAGCCTCCCGATTTTGATTCGATCCGACCGAAAGGTTCAGCGCTTCATTGATCGGTGGGCCTCTAACAGGCTGCTGAAAAACTCTGATGCGAAGCCGAATCACGCAACATAAGAATCATCGAGAGCCCTCTCGCGAATCGTTCTTGCGTGAACTGGTCGCCATGCGAATCAATGTTGCGTCTTCTCGCGTCCAAAAACGTTTTTCAGCAGCCTGCTAACTGTGAATGTAGTGTTCAAGTTGATTGATAACGAATTTCTGATCGCTAATTATGCCTTTTACTAAATCGCCTATAGAAACAATGCCGATCACTTTTCCGCCTTCGAGCACGGGCAGATGTCGCACACGCTTGTCGGTCATCAGGGCCATGCATTCTTCAAGCAATTGTTCTGGCAAGACATAGACTACGTTTTTCTCCATGATTTCTCCGACCGGCATGGTGGGAGATGTTTTGCCTTTGAGAACGACGTTCCGCGAATAATGTCGCTCGGTGATGATTCCGAGGATTTTCTCCCCGTCCATAACGACCAACGAGCCGACGTCTTTTTCGGCCATTTTTGCCATCGCCTCGTACACAGTCTCATCTGGGCCAATGGTCCAAAGATTCCGGCCTTTCTTTTCGAGCAACTGTCTTACCGTCGTCATAATGCACCCCTCTTCAGCCGCCCACCTCGATATCGAAGGTGAGCCGCAAGGCTAAGCCCACATCACTTTGGTGGATGACGGTGCCATCTATCATGTATGGGCGATATTCGGATGATCTGCCTGCAACGCGGACACCGAGAGCACCGCTAATAGACGGTCGGGATGCGGAGAACGTAATCGTTTGGCTAGGGGGTCTTGAGATGCGGCTCATAGTGGTTATGGCTCACGATACACGTCTGCTCACGGCCGCACTTTACGCAGATGAATATCTCTTCGTCCAAATCAAGGACACCGTCGGCTGACTTAATCAACTCCTTGAGTCGTAACTCGCCACGGCAGTGGTTGCAGCGCGTCGAGGGCGGCGGTTCGACATGGGTGCGCATATGATTTCCTTTCGCGTAAAAGGAGAGCCGGAACGCGCGCAACCTCTCTTCTGGAGGCAAGCGTATCTCTCAGTCTACGGCGCGTCGCGCCAACTCTTTGCAATGAGCGGCGCGTTCGCGGAACCACGAAACGCGTACCCGCTTTGAGCCGCGCTTCGCCACGGAGACCCGTAGCGGTCTGCTTCTCCACCCCTGTGCTTTCGCCGGGGCGCTCGAAGCAGATCGCTTGCGGGCCCGTCACGGCGCATCGTCAAGAGCGGGATCGATCACCGAGTGAGCCGCGCCTCCGTTGGGGGCGTTTCATCCACCGGCCTTATCCGCCTTCTCCACACCGTGGCTGAAATTTAGCATGGCGACGGGACTGATCGGCGGCATTGATTTAGATCAATGCCCATTTCCGTCTCCCAATTTTCACCGCCGATTTGGTGCTTTTACAAATCGATCCACGACTTTTCCGACATCCCCCGAAGCATCGATTTCCCGAACCACATTTCGGGCCAACTGCGGATTCAGCCGACAGATCCCATTGCTCAAAAGGGTGAAATCCCCCGCCGCGAACTTTTGCCGCCGCACGAATTCCAGCAGCTTCTGATCTACAAGAGGCCGCAAAGGCTCCACGACGTCATAAACAAGACCATGCTCGCCACTGTATCGGCGAGCTTCAATCCTTCGACTTCTTTCGCTAGCAGGCTGCTGAAAAACGTTTTTGGACGCGAGAAGACGCAACATTGATTCGCATGGCGACCAGTTCACGCAAGAACGATTCGCGAGAGGGCTCTCGATGATTCTTATGTTGCGTGATTCGGCTTCGCATCAGAGTTTTTCAGCAGCCTGCTAGTGCGTCGAAACATTCCCAGGTGGTCTGGGTACTGACATTCACAGAAGGATCATTTCGTCCACTCTGATAAAGTAGGCACACGGATATGCGTCGGCCCTGTACCCCCCTCGCGGGGAGGGGGATATTGAAGTAAAGGCAACCCGCGCGCTGCTTTCTGCAGTCGCATAACCTACCCCCCCCTCGCTCCGCGTTAGCGGGGAGAGGGTTGCTTTGCGTTGGCGAGGCGCAGCCGAGCCTTACACAAAGCCGGGCGAGGGGTGTGCCGTTCGTTTCGTCATTCCCGCGCAAGCGGGAATCCAGAGCCACAAATCGGATGGCCGTCCCTGGGCCCCCGCTTCCGCGGGGGTGACGGCTCATGCCGTCACTCCGCCGCCTTGGCCTTGGGCTCGGGCGCCTTGGAACGCAGCGTGACGAACTCCTCCGATGCGGTCGGATGGATGCCTATTGTGCGATCGAACTGCTTCTTGGTGGCGCCGCAGGTGAGCGCGATCGCGAGGCCGCCGATGATCTCGGGCGCGTCGGGACCGATCATGTGCGCGCCCAGGACGCAATCGCTGGCGCGGTCGACGATCAGCTTCATCAGCGTCTTCTCGTCGCGGCCCGAGAGCGTGGCCTTGAGCGGCCGGAAGAGCGTGCGATAGACGTCGATCGCGCCGTGCTTAGCGCGCGCCTCGCGCTCGGTCAGGCCGACGGCGCCGATGGTCGGATTGGAGAACACCGCGGTCGGCACGACGTCGAGCCGCGCGCTGATCGGATTGTCGTTGAACAAAGTCTCGGCAAGCGCACGGCCCTCGGCGATCGCCGTCGGTGTCAGGTTGAGCATGTCGGTGGCATCGCCGATGGCATAGATGTTCGGCACGGAGGTGCGCGACCAGTCGTCGACCTTGATCGCGCCGGTCTCGGGATGGAGCGCGATGCCCGCCTCGCCGAGGCCCATGCCCGTCGTGTTGGGCAGGCGGCCGGTCGCGTACATGACGCAATCGGCCGAAAGCTCGCCGCCCGCCTTGGTCGCGAGGTTGAAGCCGTGCGGCTCCTGCTCGATCGCCGCGATCTCGGTGCGGGTGTGGATGACGATGCCGCGCGCGCGCATCTCGCGCGCCAGATGGACGCGGATGTCGTCGTCGAAGCCGTTGAGCAGCTCCTCGCCGCGGATCACCATCTGCACCGACGCGCCCACGCCGGCAAAGATGCCGGCGAACTCGACCGCGATGTAGCCGCCGCCGACGATGACGACATTGCGCGGCAGCTGCGGCAGGTCGAGCGCCTCGTTCGACGAGATGACGTGCTCGATGCCGGGGATCTTGGGCGTCACCGGATGGCCGCCGATGGCGAGCAGGATGTTGGCGGCGGTCATGCGCTTGCCGTCGACCGCGACGGTGTGCGCGTCGAGGAGCTTGCCGTGGCCTTCGATGAGCCGCGCGCCCGCATCGCTCAGCATTTTGCGGTAAACGCCTTCGAGCCGCGACGTCACGGCGTTCTTGGCGGCGATCAGGTCGGGCCAGGAATGCACCGGCGGCGACATGCGCCAGCCGAAGCCGGCGGCGTCCTGCGCCTCGTCGGAAAAATGCGCGGCGTAGACCAGGAGCTTCTTCGGCACGCAGCCACGCAGCACGCAGGTGCCACCGACGCGGCCGGCTTCGACGATGGCGACGCGGGCGCCGTGGCTCGCGGCGCGACGCGACGCGGCGACGCCGCCCGAACCCGCGCCGATGGTGAGCAGGTCGAAGTCGTAGGTCATCGCACGATGCTAGCCGAAAGCGGCGGCGCGGTCATGCGCGCGGGCGACATGGGTCCGTCGCGGCGACGCCGGTGCGGACCCCCTCACCCTGCCCTCTCCCCCTGAAGGGGGAGAGGGTAAGAAAAAATGGCGGGAGCACCGTTCAGCTCCCTCGCCCCGCGTCAGCGGGGAGAGGGTTGGGGTGAGGGGAAAATCTGTGGCCGCAATCACGTCGTCTGGCCGGCGGGGGCGAGGCGCTCGGTCAGGATGTTGAGCCGCCGGATGATGCCGAGCACGGTCGCGTAGATGACGAAGAAGTAGAAGAAGTAGTTGATGATCGGGATCAGCGACAGGATCACCCAGAGCACGACGCTGTGGCCGAGGCGATGCGCGAGAAAGCCGTTGCCGATGGCGAAGCCGGCCCACAGCAGCACGAGGCCGGTGAACAGCGGCAGCGACGTCACCGCCTGATCCATCATCCACACCGTGTCGTTCATCGAAGTCTCCCTGGGTTGAAGCGGCGCGCATCGCGCGGTGCAGACGTCGCCCCCCTCCCATTCCCTCCCCCTCGAGGGGGGAGGGTTAGGGTGGGGGTGAACGCGTCCGCGACGCTGGCTGCGCGCGGAAATGGGTCGGCTCTTCTATAACCGGAAAGGCGGCCGGCGGTCGCCTGTGTCGATGTGATAGTGCGGTGACGGCGGCCCCTCACCCCTTGAAGGGGGAAGGTTGGGGTGGGGGTGACGGAAGGAAAAGCGGGGGCGACGGAAAGAACTCGCGGGCGTGACGAAAAAGAAAAGCGTTCATGGCCGGGGTCCAGCCTCGCCATGGATACCGGCTTTCGCCGGTATGACGAGCAAAGGCGCGCGAACGCCGCTAATACTTCACGTTGAGGGTGACCTGGGTGGCGGGCGCCGCGACCGGAAACGACGCCTCGGCGAAGGTCGGCCGCGAGATGACGGCGCGGATGCCGTTCGACAGCGCGTAGCCGTCGAGCGGATAGCCGAACCAGTTGGTCTTGAAGTGGCCGAGCAGATCCTCGTCGTGATAGCAGGCGGCGGCATAGGTGCCGGGCGGGATGTGATCGAAGCTCACGGTAATAGGCGCGGTCGACGCCTTCACCTTGAGGTGGCGCAGCGCATGGTCGCCGTCGGGAAAGTTGCTCGCCGCGTTGAACAGCGCGACGTAGACGTTGCCCTTGTCGCTGTGCACGCCGGTGATGGTGACGGTGAGCTTGGCGGCGAAGGCTGCCGGCGAAGCGACGAGCAACGCGAACAGCGCGAGGCCGAACGCAAACGCGCCGAGCCGCCGGCCGCGCCGAGCGGCGCTCCTTGCTGTCACGGCCATGAGACGGCGACTCCCTGGGCAGCGTCCGGCCCACCAGGCCGGACGGCGCGCAATTTACGCGAGCGCGCGCGGCGGCGCGAGTGACAAAGTCACGCGCGCGACGAAAATCGTGCGCGGCCGGAGCGTTACCCCCTCACCCTGCCCTCTCCCCCTTTCAGGGGGCGAGGGAGAAAAAGAATTGCCCTCGCCCCGCGATAGCGGGGAGAGGGTTGGGGTGAGGGGCGATTGCGCCGTCACTCGCGCGCGAGGGTGAAGCCGGCGGGAAAGGTGCGGTCGGGCGATGGCGGCTCGGCGGCCGGCGCATGGGTAGGAGCGAGCTCAGCGGCGGAGGACCCCCTCACCCTGCCCTCTCCCCCTAAAGGGGGCGAGGGAGAAGAAGGAGAAGGGGGCGAGGGTAAGGAAGAATCAGCGGTGCGGAGCGCCGCTTCCGATTGGGGCGAGGAAGAAGAGTCAGCGGCGCGAGGCGCCGCTTCCGCTGCTGGAATACCCAAGGGCGCGCCAGCGTTGAGGCTGGCTTCGGCGCGCTCGGCTTCCTCTTTCTTCTTCCTGCTGTCGGCGGACAGCCGCGCGAACCGTTCGAGCAGAATCGTGCGCGCGTCGCGGCCGTCGCGCCGCTGCGCCTGTAGATTGATGGTCGGCGGCTGATTCTCGAACATTCGGAGATGGCGGGCGATGGCATCGAGCGCGTGCGCCTTGCTGTGAAATCTGACGCGCGGACCTTTGCCCATGCGGCCCGGCGCGATCTCGGCGATGGCGGCGCGGTGATGGGGCGAGATCACGGCCTTGGGGCGGAGCGTGATGTCGTCGCCGCTGGTCCAATCGAGCACTTCGCCGATATCGGAAAAGGCGACGCGGACGAGCTCGAGCAAGACGCGGTCGCGCTCGACCTGGGCGCGGCGCGCCTCGCTCGAGCGGCCGAGACGGATCGCCTTGGCGACATTCGGGAGCCGCTGCAATCGCCAGGCGGCATTGCCGGCGCTGGCGGGCGAATAGCCGGCATGGATCGCCGCTTGGCGGCCGATGCCGACGATCAGGTATTGCTCGACGAATCTCTGTTGCCGCGGACTGAGCGGCCGCTTGCGCTTGTAGAAGGTCATGGGACTCCTTTAGCTACATCGATACGCACGTACACCGTTGCGCTGTGTCCGGCATTCACCCCCACCCGCCGACCGCTTTCGCGCTCGGCCCCACCCTCGAGGGGGAGGGAATGGGAGGGGGCGTCGATGCGAACCGCTCTGCCGCTTGAGCGTCCATCCGATGCGGTGAAGCGCCCGCAGAACCTGGCCTGCTTTCGCGGCCGGCCAGACGCTCACGCCGGCGCGAACAGATCGCGCGCTTCGGCCGGAAGTTTTTCGCCGTGCTCGATGCGGTCAGCAATCACGCGGAGGGCAAGAGCGGTCGCCCTGGTGCGCGCTTCGGCTTCGCTTTGGCCATAGACGAGAACGCCCGGCAATGCCGGCACCTCGCCGATCCACCGGCCGTCCGCTTCACGTTCGGTCTCGATTCTGAGCATGGCCGTCAACTTACAGTGCCCAAGCTTGTCACGATATGAGCGCCCATCCGTTTCGGCCGCGCCAAAGCCGCCTTGCGTATGTTCTGCTTTTGTTCCATACTTCGGCCGAAAAGTCAAGGGAAATCAGCGCATGATCGAACCCTTTGTTCCGCTGACGAGCGCACTCGCGTGAAGACCACGCGCTATTTCCGAGAGCAGGTCCTGCGCAAGCGGCCGTATATCGAAGTCGGCTGGTGCGAGGCGGTCGTGACATCTCCCCTGCACCGCGAGGCGCAGGCCGATGGCCGGATTCGATACTGGGGCGAAATATTGCGGCCGGGGGAGAGACGACGCCGCGTATACTCCGCGTGGTGACGCTCGAAGACGGCGAGACGATCCACAACGCATTCTTCGATCGCACGTTCAGGAAAGCCGGGCCATGAAGCTGCACTATTATCCCGAGACCGATAGTCTCTATATCGAGCTCAAGCCCGGTCCCGGCGTGGAGACGCGCGAGATCACGGAAGGACTCAACGTCGATCTCGCCGCCGATGGCGAGGTCGTAGGCTTCGACATCGATCACGCCTCCCGCCATCTCGACCTCACGACATTGGAAACGGTGGCGCTGCCGTTGCGGTCGACCCGCGTTGCCTGAGCGCAATGTCCGGCAAACTGCCTGACGGCATCCGGCCAAACCCGGCCTGGTGACCGTTCCGCATCCGGTCAAGGACATCAAAATCGGCACGCGCAAGAGCATCGAGCGGCAATCAGGCGTCAGGCTCAGGAGATCAGCATGGCGATCGTCTATTTTCCCGCCATCGTCGAGACCGGCGATGAGCCCGGTTACAGCGTCTTCTTTCCCGACCTGCCGGGGCTGGCGAGCGCCGGCGACAGCGAACAGGCGGCGGCGCGCAACGCGGAAGAAGCGCTGCGCGGCCATCTCGAGCTGATGGTTGAGGAAGGTTTGGCCATTCCCGAACCCAGCGCGCTCGACCGGATCGAGCATGATCCCGAGGTCCGCGAGGCGGCCCGCATCCTGGTGCGCGCCGTCGTGCCGTCCGAGCGCGTGCTGCGCGTCAACGTGACGCTGCCGGAAGACCTCGTGCAACGGATCGACGAGCGCACCAACAACCGTTCGCGCTTTCTCGCCGAGGCGGCGGAGAAACTGTTGGAGCGGAAGCGGGCTTAGCCAACGGCGGCGCGTGGCCCCACCCGGCCGCTTGACAACGGCCGACCTTAGCTGTATATACGATGATGTATACAGCCATAACCGTACGACTTATGCGTCCGTCGTATTCAGAAAGGGAACAAACATGAGACCAATGCCTTTGCCGGAGGTCCGGAAATGGAATTCGAGTGGGATCACAAGAAAAACGAGCGCAACGTCGCCGAGCGCGGAATCGACTTTGTTTGGGCGGCGGGAATTTTTTTAGGACCGATTATCGAAAACGTGGATGCGCGGCGGGATTACGGCGAGGTCCGATGGATCGCGATCGGCGCGGTGGACGATATCGAGCTCGTCGTGGTCTACACCTGGCGAGGGTCTCGGCGGCGCATCATTTCCGCGAGGAAGGCCCATGACAGCGAGAGGAAGAGATACCGTGCGGTATTCCCCGACCGCGGCGAAAGCCCGCCGGGGTAGGACCGACTTGAAGCGCGTTCGCGCGACGACGGATGCGGCGATCAAGGCGGATGCGGCGCGCGACGCTGATGTGGCGCCGCTGCTCGACGACGAATGGTTCGCCAAGGCGCAGGCCGTCCAACCCGTGCCCAAAGTTGCCATCAGCATCCGGGTCGATCAGGACGTTTTGAAGTTCTTCCGGCGGATCGGCACCGGTTATCAGACACGCATGAACGCCGTGCTGCGTGCGTTCATGGACCGGGCGAAGGCGGAAAGTCGCGACGCGCGGTGACTGCACGCCAATGATGAGGCGCAAGCATCCCATCGACTCTTCCTTCGACGAATTCCTCGCCGAGGAAGGCCTGCTCGACCAGGCGACGATGGTGGCGCAGAAGCGCGTGCTGGCGTGGCAGCTCGCCAAGGCGATGCGCGAGCGGAAGATCACCAAGGCGGCCTTGGCGCGGCGCATGCGCACCAGCCGCTCGGCGCTCGACCGCCTGCTCGATCCGCGGAACGCGAGCGTCACGCTCGCCACCATGGGCCGCGCCGCGGCGGCGCTCGGCAAGCGGCTGTCGATCGGCCTCACCGATGCGCGGCGATAAGCAATAAGCGCCATCCTTCCGCAAGTAATGTCGCCGCTGTATCGTTAAGCACCACGAACCGCTGAAAGCCGGCCCATGGCTGTCCGGATGGTGGTCGCCGTCACGGACCGCAATTGGTTCGATTGCCTACGGCGGCAACCCGATTTGACCGAAGTCAATTTTTGGTACCCGTCGCCGCTTTCGTTCAAGGCGCCGCTTTCGTTCAAGGCGCTGCAAGAAGGCGAGTTGTTATTCTTTAAGCTGCACGCGCCTGTGAACAAGATCGCCGGCTGGGGCGTATTCGACCGCGCCTATAACCTGCCGCTCCCGATCGCATGGGATACGTTCGGCGTCGCCAACGGCGCCAAAAATCTTACCGAGCTCCGCACGCGAATTCTGCGCTACCGCCGTATCGAAGACGAGAAAGCAGCGGTCGAAATCGGCTGTCTCGTTCTGACCCAGCCGATTTTTCTTCCCGAAACTCTTTGGTTTCCGCCGCCGCCTTCGTGGAGCCCGCATATCCAGCGTTTTCGCGGATATTCGACGGACCATGCCGAAGGCCGCGCGCTCTGGGACCGGTATTTGAGCGGCTCCGAAACATTGCATGCGCCCCTACTGCAACCCGAGATGTCCGAGACTGCGGCGCGTTATGGCGATCCCGTTCTCATCCGGCCACGCCGCGGCCAGGGCGCTTTCCGCCTGCTCGTCACCGAAATCTATGGCCGCCGATGCGCGATCACACGTGAACGGACCTTGCCGGCTTTAGAAGCCGCCCACATTCGCCCGTATGCAGAAGGCGGCGGACACGTTGGCTCAAACGGAATCTTGATGCGCCGCGATGTGCACAGTTTGTTTGATGCCGGCTACGTAACTGTTACGCCCGACTACCGCTTTGAAGTCAGCAAGCGCATTCGCGAGGAGTTTGAGAATGGCCGCGATTATTATGCGCTACACGGTTCGCCCGTGACCGTACCTGAGCGAAGCGAATTGCAGCCCGATAGGAACGTGTTGGAGTGGCACAATCAGAAGCGATTTCTGGGGTAAGAATTCAGTCCCTAGGTCGCGGCACGCCGAATCGGAAACGTAAATCTTTCGGCCAGAAATCAAATGAGCGCCTATGCGCGCGGTCGGCGCTCGGCCTTTGGCTTTTTCGCTTTGCTTTGCACCGGCTTGACCGGCGCAGCTTTCGGCGTTGGCATCGTCTTGGCCGGCGGCTGTTCGGCGCCGGCGCGCGCGCGATTGAGTTCGAGCAGCCGCGCCAAGGCGTCGTCCTCGGCGATATCGGTCGGCCAGCCATAGGCCGCCGCCACGGCGGCGTCCAGATCGCGATGCGCGTTCGCGAGCCACGCCGGCCGTTCGTTATAGAGATTCGTCAGCGTGCGCTTCTTGAGTTCGAGTTCGACGGCCGGGCTGCGCGGCAGGATGCGGTCGGGATAGCCCGGCACGACCTCGGGCTCGATCTTGACCAGGTCGGACGGGTTGAGCCAGTTGCGGCGCAGCTCGTCGAGCTGCTTCGCTGCTGCGGCGATTGCAATCGCGCGCGGGTCTTTTTCGTATGCCTTCGCCGGAATGTTCGGCGCGAGGCCTTCGGGAAAGGGAAAGGTCTCGAATGTCGTGCTTGGCGTGTAGCGAGGATCGTTGCCTACACCAAGCCAAGTGCAAAAGCGAAGAGTCCATAACTCGTGGAATCGGCTCTGAAGTATTCCAAAGCTCGTGTCATCATCTCGTGCAATCACAATGACGGTGTTCTCCGGGATTTTTACTGAAGGCAACCAAACGAAAATCCTGTGTGTGGAGACAAGCGGCGTAGCGATAAAGCGATTCTTTCCCGCAATGGCACGCCTCAACGCAGGACGTGGATCACCGTGTAACCACCACTTCGTTTTGTGCCATGCGCGGCGCAAATTAACTCGGGTAGGCTTTACGTTCTTAACGACGTATTCGAATGGCGCCTCGTAAAGCGCGGCGTCGCGCTCGGGCATGTTCGTGCCGAAATCAATGATCCACCGACCTTCGTCCCGCCGGACTACCCCACTTCCGTTTGTCCACGGTCGAACGACATCGCTGTTCGGACGGCCATTCGGATTTTTTGGCATCGCTATCCACCGGCGAGCGACGTCACCAGGAATATCGAATGGACCGTTTTTCTGTGTGCCAATGAACGAAATTTCCGTGTTCTCGCTGAGACGAAGAGGAGTGCCGATCTCAGAGTCCCCGGTCAGGTCCGGTCCAATCGCCTTCACGACATGGCCATCGATTCGGGGTGTGTCAGTGATGTCCTTTCGCTCGAAACAAACGATCGCAACGCGGACGGATGCGCCGTCTATCACCCACGGCTCGTCTGTCCACGTCTCGAAAAGTCGGCCGCGCGCAGCAACCCGGGCCATCGTAGGCAAATTGTTGCCCCCGGAAATCGAATTAGTCGCAACTAGGCCAATGCGCGTTGCTGTGCTGCGCTCCAATGCATCAACACCCTTTGCAAACCAATAGCAGACTAGCAGGCTGCTGAAAAACTCTGATGCGAAGCCGAATCACGCAACATAAGAATCATCGAGAGCCCTCTCGCGAATCATTCTTGCGTGAACTGGTCGCCATGCGAATCAATGTTGCGTCTTCTCGCGTCCAAAAACGTTTTTCAGCAGCCTGCTAAATCCGACCTCCCCGGAATACGGTCTCCATAAACCCTACGTAGGTTTTCAACGTAGGTTTCGCCGAGCACCCCAATCATCCGACGATCGCCGAGAAAAGGTGGGTTACCGATGATCACGTCAGCTTCCGGCCAATTAGCCTCCTTCCTATCCTTGGTAATAAGCGCGTCGCGGCATACGATGCCGTCGAGCTTGCCGAGGATTGGCGCGCGCTTGACGTGAAAACCGTTGCGTAGCTGCCACTGAAGCTCGGTGATCCAGACCGTGAGCCGTGCCAGCTCGGCGGCGTAGGGATTGATCTCGATGCCCAGCACCGCCTCGACACCGACACGCTGATTGTCCGGCGGCAGTTCGAGTGTCGCCGCTTCCTTGATCACCTTGAGATCGAAATCCTTGAGCGCACCCAGCGACAGCGCGAGAAAATTGCCCGAGCCGCAGGCCGGATCGAGCACGCGGAACTTGCCGAGCCGCGCCCGGAATGCGCCGTAGAGCGTGCGCGCCTCATCGATGGCCTTCGTTCGCTCCTTGGACGATTTTGCGCGGTCGCGCTTTGCATTGAGCGCCCGGATCTGCGCTTTGAGCGCGTCCCACTCGTCACGCCATGGCCGCATCACCACCGGCTCGATGATCTTCATGATCGTGCCGGGATCGGTGTAATGAATGCCCACGCCCTTGTCGGGCGCCGAGCGGTCGAACAGGCGCGCTTGCCGTGTTTCCGTTGTGGCCAGATCGAACAGACTCGCCATTTCGGCGCGCTTCTTGTCGTCGAGGCCGCTTTCGAACAGCGTGCCGAAGATCGTCGGATTGATGATGCTCCAGTCGAGCCGCGCCGCGGTGACGAGGTCTTTCTCGGCGGCGATGCCGATGGGCAGCACGTCCTCGTCGTCGAACAAGCCGCCGTTGAACCACGGAATGGCCGCCGCGCCGAAGCGGCCGTTGCGGTTCGCCATGGCGCGGAACAGGTCGCCCATCATCGGCACGAAATCGTCAGGACGCTTGTTAGCCTCGTCGAGGATGTCGGCGAAAATCCGGTCGGGCAGAAGTTCGATGTCCTCGGCGTATAGGCAGAACACGAGCTTGTTGACGAAATGGGCGACGCGGCGTGGATCGTGCTGGCTCCTGAGCCGCACCGCGATCTGGGCAAAATTCACGGCGGCCTTGGCGGTAACGACCTCGCGCGTCACCGTCGGTCGCAGCCGCTCGGGATTGGTGAAGCACCAGCGCAGCTTTTCGAGGTTCTCCGGCGCGATCAGATCGGCAAGCTTGATGACGTGCTGCTCGGAAATCTCGTTGGTGAAATTCGTATGGATACGGATTTCCTGCATGTCGGAGACGATGAGGAGCGGCGGATTGCCCAGCGCGTCCGCGTATTGCTTCAGTTGGGTGTAAGCTTGGACGAGGTTCTTCTTCGGTCCCTTGTATTCCCAACCGAAGCAATTCTTCTTCCACACGTCGGCAAAGCCGTGGTTGCCGCCGGCCACTGTGACGAGCTTCTCGAACGTGTATTCCTTGCCGTGCGGATCGACCGCCGCGGGTTTCGGCACGTCGAGCAGTTCACAGAGATCGAGAAAATGCTCCTGGGACGCCGATTTCTCGGTGCGGGTCGAATTCCGCCAACGGGCGATAAATTCTTCAGGCGTCATCAGATTCGCTGGAGCTCCCCGCCTCCGCGTGAATGGCGCTGACCGTGATTGATCACGGATGCTTAGCTGAAAGCAAGAGGGACCGCCGCCCCTACTCCACCGTCACGGTTTTCGCCACGTTGCGCGGCTGGCCTGCCTTCGCCGAAGCGAAAGCCGCTTCGGCTTCGCGCAGGCAGGTCGACGTCGGTGCCCTTGTGCACTGACAGTGATCCTTACGCGGCATTCTGGACGTCGATTGCGAGACGCTTGCCCAGACAATGCAGCGCTTGCTCGATCTGGTCGAGCCGCGAGGCGTGGCGGAGATCGAGCAGGCGATCGACCTGCGGCGGATGCCAATCGAGCCGACGGGCGAGCTCGGCCTTGGAGATGCCGGCCGCGCGCATCGCGCGATAGAGCCCCACCTTGGCGGCCGAAAGCGGCGGCAGAGCAACAGTGGGGCGCCCCTTGGCGGGCGACGGGCGCGGAATATCCTTGCGATCGCCCATCAAGGCGGCGAAGGCGGTCTCGAGCGCGGCGCAGGCGCGGGCCAGCGCCGCCGCCTTGGTCTTACCGACGGTGTGCGCCTGGGGCACATCCGGGAAGCTGGCGACGAAGGCGGCGCCGTCACGCTCCACGACAACGGGATAGCGGCGCAAGCGCCTTATCCAACATCTTGGACGGCGCCGGCGCGACCGGGAAGCGGCTCGCCCGTCAACCGATGCCGCAACACGTCCGGGCAAAGATCGACGCCATTCGGCCAAACGATCGTGCCTGAATCGGGTTCGACGCGCACAAGGGCGAAATACTTCGTGTCGCGCAATGGCGCGAACACGCCGTCGAAATGAAGCATCGGCGCAAGATCGAGCTCACCTGCAACGCCATCCTTGAAGCGCAGGAACAGGCGATAGCCTTCGAGATAGCGCACTTCGACGATATCGTTCAGCATGGCGTCACTCCAGCGGCGGAATGCGTTGCAAGGGCGCGTTCGATCAATTCGGCCAACGTACAAGCCATGGTCTCCCTCACTCTCACGCCGGGCCGATCACCCCTCACCCTGCCCTCTCCCCGCTTCGCGGGGCGAGGGAGATTTCAATGCGTCGTGCAACCGCGGCTCACCGCGTTCCGGTCTTGCGGCTCTCGACGAAGGCGCGGAGCACGTTGTTCATGCGCGTCTGATAGCCTTTTCCGGTTCGCCGGAACCATGCCAGCACATCAGCATCGATCCGCAGCTTGACCGGCTCCTTCGGTGGCGGCAGGCCCTTGACGGCCCGGGCCCAATCGGGCTCCGCGTGGACGTCGTCGGGATCGGCCGCAATCGACGCCTCGAGCGACGCCTCGGTCATGGCGTCGACCTTTTTCCAGTCCGTCCGCGTCCGGCGTCCCGATCGGATTTTCCTACCGGTATGCCGTACGGTATCGCTCCGCTTCCGCATGGCGCGCTCTCCGCATCGTGACAACTCGTATCGCCGACTGCCGCCACAGCCACACCACGGCGATTATCCGTCCTTCCAACTCGCCGATGCTGAGCCAGCGTTCCTCGCCGCCGCGCGGCGACGGGACCGTCAGCAACGGCCGGCCGTCGAAGAAGGCGGCGGTTTCGGCGAAATCCAGGCCGCGCTCGCGCAACACCCGCCGGCGCTTGGCGGCGTCCCATTCGAATTCCACCGGCAGTGTACCCCCAGATGTACCTACAGCGCAACCGCGGGCCCGGCGCGGATATAACGGCCAAGCTGCATAGCGGCTCGTGCGCCCTTCGACCTTCGACACGCTCAGGATGAGGCGAAAACGAGCGCGGCATCGACGCCCCTCACCAAATGCGGTGCAGTGCGCACCCCACCCCCCTCCCGCCGACCGCTTCGCGCTCGGCCCCCCTCAAGGGGGGAGGGTTAGCCCGGATTTCTCACCGAGGGTAAGTGTTCGAGATTGTGTCGGGGAGATTCGGCGGGTTTGGCGTGAGAGTGTGATTTGGGGCATTTCCGGGACGCGGCGGACGCGCTGACGGTCGCCGCGCTC
>Ga0307373_10002100_pt1 | contig 36390 bp, 35 predicted proteins | sample OX2MG_FD_202534 | JGI IMG/M metagenome (GOLD analysis project Ga0307373, IMG submission 202534) | Soil microbial communities from Risofladan, Vaasa, Finland - OX-2 | ecosystem: Environmental > Terrestrial > Soil > Coastal area > Acid sulfate soil | place: Finland: Risofladan, Vaasa | collected...
GAAGTCAGGATGACTGGGCCATCCTGGCCTGGGGATGTTGGATGGCGGCCTAAGATGCACGCCATGCCCGCAGAACAGACTCCTGGTTCGCGGCTGCCCAAGGTCGCGCCTGCCCAAGGTCGCGCCTCTTTTTGTTCGCCGGACTGCCGGATTCGTGTCCGGCCGCCTGGCGCACCGATGCAACGGATTCCAGCACCGCGACGGCTTGAGCGATCCTAGCCTCTGATGCAGACTCATCTGGGCGGTCCAACGCGCACAAATTTTGCCTATCTAATAGCCGCAGGCGCGCTGCTCCTGGAGCTGGGCGTTGCAGGGCGGTATGGCTTCCATAGAGACGAGCTCTATTTCATTGCCTGCGCCAAGCATCTGGCCCTCGGTTACGTCGATCAGCCCGTTTTCACCCCACTGATCGCGGGGGCGGGGAACGCGCTTTTTCACGGTTCGCTGGTTGGTTTCCGGCTGATTCCGGCCATCTCCTTTGCGGCGTTGGTGATTGTGACCGCGCGCCTGGCCCGCTTATTGGGTGCGGATAGGCTTGGGCAAGCAATGGCCGCGCTGTGTGCGGCTCTCTGCGGCGAGTACATCGCCGCCGCTCACCTGGTCAGCCCTACGCCGTTCGACCAGCTGGCATGGGTCGTCATCGCCTGGCTGACTGTCCGGATGCTCGGGTCTGGGAATCGCAGACACTGGCTCTTGATCGGTCTGGTGACGGGGATCGCGCTTGAAAATAAATGGAATGTCATCTTCTTCATAGGCAGCTTGGGCCTCGGCCTTCTTCTCTCGCCGCAGAGGCGATTTCTCCGATCCTGGTGGTTCGTCGGGGGGGCGGCGATAGCCATGGCTTTGTGGCTCCCCGACCTGATCTGGCAAGCCCAGAACGGATGGCCGCAGTTGCAGATATTTCATGCTCTCCAGTCCGATGCGGCTCACAACCGTGAGGTCTACATCCCAGCTCAGATCATTTATGTCGGGCCCGTGCTCACCCCGATATGGCTGGTAGGCGGATGGAGGCTGGCTCGGTCAGCGGATGCCGAGCCCTTTCGCTTTCTCGCCTGGGCGTGCGGTCTGCCCCTGCTCATGATCTTTATCCTTGGGGGGAAGCCCTACTACCCAGGACCCGCCTTCGCCATCCTCTTCGCGGCATCGGCGGTGCCATTGAGCCGGTTTCTCAGGGCAGGCGGACACTTACGGCCGGCTGCCGTCGTGGTCGTCCTGGTCGTGGCAGGAGCTATCGAAGCTCCGCTGGCGGTACCGGTCTTGCCCGCTCAAACTCTGGCTCACGTTCAATTACAGAAGATCAACTATGACCTCGCAGAAACCATCGGCTGGCGGAAGCAGGTGGCCCAAATCGCCGCCATATATCACTCGATTCCGACCGATCAAAGGGCAAAGACGGTGATTCTGACCGGAAATTACGGGGAAGCGGGCGCTGTCGACCAATACGGCCCCAACTACGGGCTGCCTCAGGCGTATAGCGGTCAGAACAACTTCTGGTTATGGGGCCCTCCGCCTGGAACGTCTGATTGGGTGATTGCAGTCAATGTCGACCCGGCGCTCCTAGGCAGGTATTTCCGCCGGGTCACACCTGCCGGCATCTTCAACAACGGAATCGGTGTTAGCGACGATGAGCAGGGAGTGCCAATTTTCCTTTGCAGCGGTCAGAAGGGGAATTGGGCAGGGATCTGGTCCGCATTTCGGCACTATGACTGAGAGCTGCCTTCTACCTCTGGATCGCAATCATGAAGTGGCGCTGGTACCGTGGCCGCGGACAGCCAGGCGCTAGACGGAGGCCTCATGGCTGAATCATGTGGATCGAGGCGCTGTCGCGCTCTGCCGGGAAAGCGCTGCACTCATGCCCCCGGCCCGAGATAGCTGCCATCGGAACCATGATCGGTTGCGCGCCTTCCAGGGCTTTCAACCGCGGTTGGCGCGTGAGGCCGAGCTCTATCCGGCGGCCTGGTCGAGATGGCGGACGAGAACGGCGCGGAGACGATCGCGCGTTTGGCGCCCACAGAAGCCACGGAACCTTGTGCTTATGCTGGCGTAAACGGCGAACCTAGCGTACGGCATGCCCATTGCCGCCCTTGTTCGTCGATGCGATCGTCGCTACGATGACGTCATGCTCGGAGGTGTGCCTTCACTGTGAGCTCCCGCACGAGGGGAGCCTGGCGTTCGACATGGATGTCTAGCCACGTGCTGTCGAAAGTCAAACGGTGGGCGGTGACGACCGCTCAAGCACCAGCCGTCAAGTTTACCTCGTGGTACCTACCACGGCTGGCGCAACGACCTGACCTCCGTAGCCCCAGCCTTGAACAGCTAATCGTCGACCAGTTCCACAGGCTCTACTACGATGACCCCGGGACCTGGCTCGACACATCGTGGCTGGGAGTGACCGCGTGGAAGTGTCCCTTGGACTTGTGGATCTACCAGGAGATGCTTCAGGAACTTCGCCCCCAGCTGATCATCGAGTGCGGGACAGCTGCCGGCGGAAGTGCCTATTTCCTGGCGTCTGTCTGCGATCTTCTTGGGCAAGGCCAGATCGTCACCATCGACGTGGAGCCCATGCCTGGCCGACCAGTTCATCCTCGGATCACCTATCTGCAAGGCTCTTCGGTTGATCCGGAAGTGGTGGAAAAAGTTCGAGCCATGACTCGAACCGATGGTCATGTACTTGTCATTCTGGATTCGGACCATCACGAACCCCACGTCTCGCGTGAGATAGCGGCCTACTCTCATATGGTGACGGTGGGCTCATACCTCGTCGTGGAGGACACGAACGTCAATAATCACCCGATCTATTCCGGCTACGGTCCTGGGCCAATGGAAGCTGTGGAGCAGTTCCTCAAAGGGAATGATCAGTTTGTCGTGGACGAAGGCAAGCAGAAGCATCACCTGACTTTCAACCCGCGGGGCTACCTCAGACGCGTGAACTGACCACGACGCGTAGCAACAGAGTCCCGGAGGTTGAGCAGCTTAGTACAGTATCTGGGTGCGGCACTCTACTCCCGCTTGCCATAGGGAAGCCTACGGCTTACCAAACCCGCGGATCCTGCCCGCGGGCTGACGAACTGCTACCGCAGACGTGTTGAGGTGGGGAGAGGGCGCTTATGCACCTAAGTCGAGCCCCACCGGTGCCTCATCGCCCTCGATCACCGCCAGGCCGCTCACATAGTCTCGCGGTACCTGTGCACGGCCATGATGTAGCGGCTCAGGGCCTCGAACGCGTCGAACTCGCGGCGCCGGGCGTCGAACTGAGCCACGCAGTGCCGCCCTTCATTGGCAAAGGAACCCGGATGGTGGTCGCCCCGGGCCTCCGAGCCCTTCCTCGAACAACGGTGCGAGCCCTGAGTACCATCAAGGGACCCGCTAGGCAGGGCCCCTGATTTGCACGTCCCGCGCCGCTCGCTGTCGCCGACCGAATCAGCAGGGCGCGAAGACACCGACGAATGCGCCCACGCGTGGGCTCCTTCCGGCTCCCGGGAAGCCCCCGACGCCCTGGCGCCTCACCGGATGGTTAGTCAGACCACCAGGCGCCCATCAGGAGCGAGGCGCTACTCTACGCGAAAAGGAGCGCCATGCACCCGAGGTTTACGATTTGCGCGGGCGCCCTCGCTTGCGGGGCGGGCCAGAGTCCATCACCTTGAGCGCCGCGTAACCTTCCTGGCGCTTTCGGATCGCCTCGACGACACCTTTGGGATCGTCCAGGAAAGGGTCAATCAGCGCCCGCATCAGATCACCCAAGCCAATGCGCTCCTTGGCGGCGATCTCGGCCAGCTTGTCGCGCGTCTCAGGCCGAATCCGAATGGTCAACGAGGGCGATTTGCCCTTGGTCTCGAAAAGCTTTTTGCCCTGCATATCGCTCCAGAACACGACGCGCCGCTTGGTAGAAGCGGACTAGGCCTCCGGCGCCTCGCTGTTTGCATCGGGCCGTAGTAGCAACTCGGTGCACGACAACTCTTATGCAGTAAAGCAAGGAAGGCTCGAGAGCGCACGCCCCCCTTACCTCTAGGGCGTGCCGATGCTAGCGTAAACGGCGATTATCAGCACCATAACATAGGGAGCGGAAACCTCGGCGCCGCCTCGTCTCTCCCCTCCGGCCGCGCGTCTAACCAGGTTCGGTCGGTGTCGGGATTGGAGTTCGGGGGCCCTGTGTTGCGTGCGCCGGGCGGAGTTGCTCGTCTCGTACCAGGTGCAGTGCCTGCGTGAGCGGAAATCCGAACTCGATCAGCGTCAGTACCTGGATCCGGGGGTCGCTCAGGTCTGCCTGCGTTCCTAATCTTGCCTCGGTCCCGGGCCGGCTACTTCCCGCGGCCAGCAGGTCGTGCATGTCCGTCCCGATCAGCTGGGCGGCGGCCATCAAGACTGGCGCGCGAGGTACGTGAATGCCGCGCTCCCACTTCGCGACCTGGCTGGCCGCCACCGGATGGCCCAGTAGGCCGGCGAGCCTGCGGGAGAATTCGACCTGGGTCAGTCGCAATTTTGCGCGGGCCAATAGGAGCGCGTCGCCGCTCGTCGATGGCGTCCTCGGCGAGCGATTCCTGCTCGTCATGGTTGAGAACATGTTACTCGCCTGCCGCAATATGCCAAGAGTTGTCTAAATAGGTCTAAGATGGTTAAATCCGCGGCATGACATGGTAATTGGGCTTATTGCATTGGTCTGCATGGGCAAGTTTCGCTGGGAGAAATCGTCGGGCGCCGGTACCAATTGGGTTGAGAGGAACTCGCCGGTGCCTCTCGCCTTTAGAATTCGGCGGGACTGATGTCCGCTCAACCGCCGGCTCCGCCGCGCAGGTCCACGGTGCCGTTCACCATCCTCGGCGTCGTTTTGGCCCTGGTTGGCTTCGCCCTGGTTCTGCTTCTGGGATCAAGAGGCGGCACTTCGCCTGGAAACTCGGCCGCAACGGCACCGGTGGTGGTGGCGGCCGCCGATATCGCCTTGCGTACATCACTGACTCCCGCTCAGGTGACCATCGTAAAGATGGTGCCGGCGGACGTTCCTCCCGGGGCCTTCACCACCGTCTCCGCGGTCAAGGGCCTGGTGGCGGCAGTGAACATCGTGAAAGGCCAGCCGGTCACTTCCAATCTCCTGGTGCGCTCTTCCGATACTATTTCCGGCCCGCAGGCAGCCTACCTCCCGATTCCATCGGGATTCGTCGCCAAGACCATTCCTACGAGCGAGATGCAGGGCGTCGCCGGCTTCATTCAGGCTGGTGACTACATCTCCGTGATCGCCGTCATTACGACGGGTAGTCAGGTGACGAGGACCATTTACACCAACGTGCCGGTGATAGAAGTGGGGCCGTCCACCGGTACCATCGCAGCTGCTGGCGCTCCCACTCCCCCGCCGAAGAGTTCTGGCGGTGTTTCCAGCAGCCTGACGGTGATCGTCACCGAGTGCCAAGCCGAATACCTGACCTGGTTCCAGCAGTACGAATCCGTCACCTACACCCTGGAGTCGTTCCACGACTACCAGCCTCAGGACCTGAAGCCGGACTCTTCTTGCCCGGGCGTGGGCGCCGCGAAGGGCGTTTCCAAGGCGGATGTATCTCGCCAGTGGCCAGGGATTCTGGGCTGAGCGATTGATCAGCGTCATTGCCGCCGTCATGGTGGCAGCCGGGATATTCATCGCTTTCAGCAGCTTGGCGCGGCGCAACAGCACCAGCCTGGACAGTCTGGGAGCCCGTCTGGCGATCTATGACGAGCGCACGCTCACCGACCGTGACATAGAGCTCAGAACCAAGGGGTTCGCCCAGCGCGTCCTCGCCCCGGGCGTGTCGGCTCTCGGTATGGCTGTGGCGGAGCGCACGCCGGATAAGCAGCGGCAGGCCCTGCAGAGGCGCCTGGAGGTGGCTGGGCATCCGGGCAACATGACCCCGGAGACGTTCATGGCACTCCGTATTGGCGCCGGGGTGGGGCTCTTCCTGGGCGGGCTCGTGATTGGCGTGATGATGGGCAAGCCCCTGGTCGAAAGCCTGGGGGCAGCGATCGGGGCAGGTTTGGGCTATTACTACCCTGTCCTCTGGCTGAACCAGAAGGTGGAGGGGCGCAGAAAGCTGATTCAAAAGGCCCTTCCCGAAACACTCGACCTGTTGACGATCTCGGTCGAGGCGGGCTTGAGTTTTGACCAGGCTTCCCAGCGCGTGGTCGAGAAGTTCGAGAATCCGCTCAGCGATGAACTGCGGCAGGTTCAGACGGAGGTCAGTCTTGGCCGGCCGCGCCTGGAGGCTCTGGACGCCATGGGGCGCCGTACCGGCGTCGATGACCTGCACAACTTTGTCCAGGCCGTGATTCAGTCGGAGCAGATGGGCGTCGGTATCACCCGCATTTTGCGCATACAGTCCGAGGAGATGCGGCGCAAGAGGCGTCAGCGGGCACAGGAGAAGGCTGCCCAAGCGACTCTCAAGATGATGCTACCCATGGTGGGCTGCATCTTCCCCACTCTTTGGATCGTGCTTCTGGGGCCGGCGATCCTGATCCTGATGAAAAGAGGCGGGCCCTAAAGGGAGGGTTCGATCTGACGCAGGCGGGACAGGTCGATCCGTCCCTCGGCAACCACCAGCCCGTCTCGGAGAACGACCGGAAGCCTGAGGTCGTACGCCTGAAGCAATTGAGCGTCGCCTTCGACGTCGATGATCTCCGGGGCTATCCCCAACTGATTGAGCGCTGCTAGCGCCTGCTCACAAAGGTGGCAGCCGCGCCGGGTAAGAAGTTGGACGCCCACGGAAACAAGCGTAATGTGCGGAACCTCAGCCGGTGCGTTCAGGCGACGGGAACGCGTAGCTCCTGGCCCACCTCGAGGGCGGGCCCTTGCAGTCGGTTGGCCGTTTCGATCTCACCTACCTTGTCCTGCAGGTTGGACCCGGGGTAGTGAACGGCGGCGATTCCCCAGATTGTGTCCCCCGGTCTGACAGTAACCATTTCATAGCTCGCCGGTGCGCTGCCGTGCGCGTCTTGAGCCAGCGCCAGACCCGTACCCAAGATCAGGGTTGCGCCGAGCACCAGGTTTCGAGTGCGAACCTTCCAACGGGGCCTTGGCCGCCGAAGGCGGAAGCGGGTCTGGTCTGCCATGGCTGCGTACATTTGTTCGCCATGGTACCAGCGAACAGGTGTTTGGGTCAAGAGGTACCGAACAAAGGTTTGCTTTCTGGGCCCCAGCTTGCTAGGATCTAGCCAGCCTCGGCCCCGCTGAGGCAAAGCCGCTAGTGAGGAATGACGCGTTGAACCAATCCCTGAGCGATCGCCAGACTCGGATCCTGGATTACATCGAGTCGGTCACACGGGTGCGCAACTATCCCCCCAGCGTGCGTGAGATAGGAGAGGCGGTCGGCCTTTCCTCAAGTTCGACCGTCCACAATCACCTCAACCAGCTGGAGCGCCGAGGCCTGATTCATCGCGATCCGAGCAAGTCCCGGACCGTGCAGTTGGTCGATCGCGGCGTCCCCTCCCCATCGCCCCGACCCAAGTCGGACGGTACGGTTTCGATTCCAATACTGGGCAATGTCGCGGCTGGCACCCCGATCCTGGCCGAGCAGAACATCGAGGACTACGTCTCCCTGTCCGCTGGGTTGGCGCAGGAGGGTTGGTTCGCGCTCAGGGTTCGTGGCGACTCGATGATTAACGCGGGAATCCTCGACGGTGACCTTGTCGTCATCAGACCGCAGCCGGATGCGACCGACGGCACCATCGTGGTCGCCCTGGTCGACGGTGATGCGACGGTCAAGCGCCTGGACCGTTCCACGGGCCGCGTTCGTCTCCTGGCCGAGAATGCCGATTACGCTCCCATCGTTCCGGACCAGGTGAGCCTGGTCGGGGCGGTGCGCGCGGTGCTTCGGACCTACTGAGGAGAGTTCTCTGGCCTAGGTCGCCAGGCCGTGCTCACGCAGCGCTTGGTTGAGGCTCACCTTGAGGTCGGTGCGGGCGTCCCGCCAGCCCACGATGAGTCCGGTGGCCACCTGGTATTCCCCGGCTGGGAAGGTGCGAGGCCGCGATCCGGGTATGACGATCGCTCGCGGGGGAACGATGCCTCGGTGCTCGACCGCAGTCTGACCGGTGACGTCGATGATCGGGGTGGACGCGGTCAGTACAACATTGGCTCCCAGCACCGCTCCGGTGCCCACGATGACCCCCTCGGTGACCACGCACCGCGAGCCGATGAAGGCGTGATCCTCAACGATCACGGGACGCGCCTGCACCGGCTCGAGCACCCCACCGAGTCCGACGCCGCCCGCGAGGTGCACGCCTTCGCCCACCTGGGCGCAGGAGCCCACGGTGGCCCAGGTGTCGACCATGGTTCCCGGCCCGACCCAGGCGCCCACGTTGACGTAGCTCGGCATCATCACCGCTCCGGGGGCGAGAAAGGCGCCGTACCGCGCCACGGCCGGTGGTACCACGCGCACGCCGGCCCGTTCGAGGTCGTGCTTCAGGGGGATCTTGTCCCGGTATTCGAACGGCCCGATCTCGATCGTTTCGATGTGACGGAGGCGGAAATAGAGCAGGATGGCCTGCTTCACCCAGGCATTCACGACCCAACCATTTGATTCCGGCTGGGCGCTGCGCACTCGACCCTCATTGAGCGCGGCCATGGTCTCCTCGACCGCCTCGGCGTCGATATCGCCAGACTCGAAGGAGGCGCCTACTCGCTCCTCGAGGGAGGTCACAGCACTCGATCCAGAATGGCGATCGCCGCCTGGCATTCCTCAAGCGTCGGCACCAGCGCAATGCGTACGAAGCCCTCGCCGCTGTCGCCGAAGTAATTTCCGGGTGCGACCACCACCCCCTCCTCCAGGAGCGCGCTGGCAAATTCCTGGGCGGTCTGGCCGCCCGGGACCTCACACCACAGATAGAAGGTTGCCTCAGCTCCGGCAACCCGGATCCCCTTGGACTGAAAAAACTCCAGGAAGAGTTCTCGCTTGGCGGCGTATATGCCCCGCATTCGTTCCACGTGGTTCTCGCGTGACAGCGCTTCGATGGTGGCGTGCTGAATAAACTCGGGAACGGCCACCCCCGCGAGTGGACGGTAGAGGGCAAGGCCTCGAATTATTTCGGGGTGGGCGACGATGAAGCCGGAGCGATAACCGGTCATCGACGAGCGCTTGCTCTGAGTGTTGAATACGGCCATGTGGGAGCGATCCCCCACCTGCAGCGCTGAAGACGTCGGCGCCCCGAAATAGATCTCGCTGTAGGCCTCGTCTGAGGCCACGATGAAATCATGCCGGGCTGCCTTGGCGGCGAGCTGCTCATAAAACGACAGCGGTGCCATGGCGGCGGTGGGGTTGTTGGGGTAGTTGACCCAGAGCAGCGCGACCTCGTCCCAGGTCGCATCCGGGATGGCGGACAGGTCGGGGAGAAAGTGATTCTCCTCCAACAGCGGGAGGCGAAGAACGCGGCCGCCCGCCATCTCGGCCCCGCGGTCGGGAATCGGATACCCGGGTTCGGTGACGACGACGATGTTCTTGGGACTGTGGGGATCCATGACGATGAAGGCGAAGCTGTAAACGGCCTCCTTGCTCCCAAACGTGGGCATGACCTCGGTTCGCCAGTCCACTTGCACGCCGTATCGGCGCTCGATCCAGGCCGCTATCGCCTGCTTGTGCTCGTCCAGCCCGGCTGCCTTGGGGTAGCTCGAGCGCTCGCCCAAGGCATCCACCAGCGCCTGACGGATCCCCGGATCGGTCTCCTCCATGGGATCGCCGACCGAGAAGTCGATCAGACGAACACCCCTGGCCAGGGCCCGCTTGCGGGCCTCGTCCAAGACCAGGAAGGGATAGGGGCGAAGCTGCGCTAGGACCGGATTCAGACGCATAGAAAGTCCCTTAGGATCGTGAGGCAGGACACCATCGCCTCCACGCTGACGCGTTCGTCTCGACGGTGGGCGAAGTCGGGGTCGCCGGGACCGAAGTTTACGGCCTCCACCCCGCTGGCGGCGAATTCGGCCGCCGGTGTCCATGCCTGCTTGGGTCGGACCTCGAGTCCCTGCGCGCGCAGACGCTGGAGTACCGGATTGGACAGGCTGGCCGGTGCTCCAGGAGCATGGCTCAGGATGCGAAGATCGGCCCCCTCCCCCACTCTCTGGCGCAAGGTCAACTCGGCCTCGGCGGGCGACCGATTGCCGGCGTAGCGGAAGTTCAGGACGCAGCGCGCGCGGTCGGGAATGACGTTGTTCGCGATGCCGGCGGACATCTCCGTCACGCTCAGCACCTCGCGGTAGGTGAGCCCGTCGATGACAACGTCGTGGGGCGCCTGGTCCACCACCTGAGCCAGGCCCCTGACCGCCTCAGCGATGGCGTTCACTCCCAGCCAGGGACGGGCGCTGTGGGCCGCGCGACCGTGAAACGTGAGCTCGGCGTTGATGTTTCCCAGGCAGCCGGCGTGAAGCTGATTCGCGGTCGGCTCCATCACCAGCGCCAGAGGTACGTGGGTCAGCTCCGGTATCAGACCCAAGAGCGGGGTTAGAACGCTCTCGGCGAAGCTCACCTCCTCCTTGCCGAAGACCACGAAGACCGGGTTCAGCTTCAGGGTCGGAACTTCGCGGGCCAGGGCTAGCATCACGGCCAGCGAGCCCTTCATGTCCGCTGCTCCCAAGCCGTGCACCGATCCGTCCTCCACCCTGGGAGGCAGGTTGCCCTGTTCCGGCACCGTGTCAGTGTGCCCAGCCAGGACCACATCCCAGGGACCTGGCCGGCCGAAGACCAGGGCGTCGGCCTGGCGATGGATGATCTCGACACCGTCCACGGCCTCGACCTGGTCTGCGATCCAGGTCGTGATCGCCTGCTCATGCCCGCTGACCGAGGGGATGGCGACCAGCGCCACGGCCAGCTCGGTCAGACGCTCGGCGTCAGAACTCACGTGACCAGGTAGCGCCGAAAGCGGTGCACGCTCTCGCGTGGCGCCCGCGCCCAGGCTCGCGTGCCGCTCTCGGTGAACTCAGTTCGATCGATCCCCCCCACCTCCCGCAACTGGGACAGTATCCGCTCCTGACCGTAGGGTACGAGGAGTTCCATCTCGGTCATGGGTCTTATCGGAAGCTGGTCAAGGGCCTCGAGGAGGCCCTCCATGCCCGCCCCGGTGGCCGCCGAAACGGTCACCGTGGGCGACGCTGGGGGAGATAGCGCCTGCACGCTGCGCCGAGCTCCAGAGCTGCCCAGAAGATCGATCTTGTTGAGGACGGTGAGCCGGGGTTTGTCGCCCGCCCCGAGCTCGCCCAGCACCTCCTCCACGGTACGCAGATGACCTGCGGCGTCGGGGGACGAGGCGTCGACAACCTCGATCACGGCGTCGGCGCTGCCCACCTCCTCGAGCGTGGCCCGGAAGGCGGCCACCAGGTCCGTGGGCAGGTGTTGGATGAAGCCGACCGTATCGGTGAGCACGATCTCACGTCCGCTGGGCAACTGCAGCCGGCGCGTGATGGGGTCCAGGGTGGCGAAGAGGAGATTCTCCGCTCGCACCCCGGCGCCGGTCAGGCGATTGAGCAGCGTCGACTTCCCCGCGTTGGTGTAGCCGACGATGGCGACGGTAGGGATGGGCACGCGTCCCCGGCCGGCTCGCTGCTGGCGGCGTTGCGAACGCACCTGGTCAAGCTCGCGATCGAGATCGCGCAATCGGCGCCGAATCCGGCGGCGCTCGACCTCAATCTGCTGCTCACCGGGGCCACCTCGGGTGCCGATACCGCCGCCCTGGCGGTGGTAGTCCCAGGCGCCGATCAGGCGCGGCAGCAGATGGTGGAGTTGCGCCGACTCGACCTGGAGCCGGCCCTCGCGTGTCCTGGCATGCTGCGCGAATATGTCGAGGATGAGTTCGGTGCGGTCGACCACCCGCAATTTGAGCTCGGCCTCCAGGTTGCGCTGCTGGCGCGGGCTCAAGTCCTCGTTGCAGATGAGGATGTCAAAACCGGTCTCGGCCTGGCGCTGGACGAGCTCTTGGACTTTGCCCCGGCCGACGAACAGGCCAGGCTCGATGGCGGAGCGGCGCTGAATCTCCTGACCCACCACCTCTGCCCCCGCGGTGCGCGCCAATTCGGCCAGCTCCGCCATCTGGGACGCGATCGCGGCCTCGCTCGCAGCCGGGAGGAGCACACCGATCAGGTAGGCCCGCTCGCGCCGAGGGCTGGTATCTATCAATTCAGCTGATCTTTGACCAAGCCAAGAATACGCGCGATCGGGGTGCCCGCAGGCAGCCATCGGATTCCCGCGTCTGCCTGCCACCAGCGCATCTGGCGGCGCGCGTATCGGTGGCTGGCCAGCGCGATGCTGTCAGCGACTTGCTCGAGCTTGAGCCGGCCCTCGAGGTGGGCCACCGCCTCGCGGTAACCGATCCCGCTCAGAGCCTGCGATCGTGGCCCAACACCGGAGCTGATCAGATCCGCCGTCTCCCGGATCAGGCCCCGGTCCAGCATCTGCTGGCTCCGCGCCACCAGCACCTGAGCCAGATCGGATGCCGGCTCCAAACCCAGACGCAGCGCCTCCCAAGGTGGTGGGCGGCGCTCCCGCAGGCGGCTTAAGGGTGCTCCCTTGGCGGTCAGTAGCTCGATCGCGCGGATCATTCGCACCGGATTATCACGGTCGACCTCGGCCCCGGGGTCAAGCTGGTCCAGACGCGTTCTCAGCTCGTCACGGGGGAGATCGCTCAGGCTCTGGCGCAGGACTGGATCGGGAGGCACCTCGCCCAGGGTCAGACCTTCGCAAAGCGCCCGAACATAGAGCATCGATCCCCCCTCCACGATGGGCAGGCGGCCCCGCGCCCCGATGTCTTGGATCGCGGGCGCGGCCAGGGCGAGGAAGTCGGCCAGGTTGAAAGGGAGCCGCGGGTCTGCGACCTCGAGCAGGTGGTGGCGAACCTGGGCCTGGAATTCAATCGACGGCTGGTTGCTCCCAATGCGCAGGCCCCGGTAGACCTGCCTCGAATCCGCCACCACGATCTCTCCCCCCAGGGCCTGGGCGAGCTCGAAGGCGGTCCGGCTCTTGCCCGACCCGGTGGGTCCGACCAGGACTAGGATCCGCGTTCTAGTAGTTCCTGCGAAAGTGCCGTCGGAGTTCGGCCCAGCTCACCAACAGACGCGTGGGTCGTCCGTGAGGGCAGGTCAGGGAAGGTTCGGTCAGGTCAAGCTCGCGCAGCAGGCGCGCCTGCTCGGCGGGATCCAGCTGATCGCCAAAGCGCACCGCGGAGTGGCAGGCCAACGATGCCGCCGCACCCTCCAGACGCTCCCCAGCCGTTCCGCTCCCGGCCAGCACCTGGAGCAGTTCGCGAAGAGCGTCGGGCGCGCGGGCAGCGGGGGTGTCGGCTGGAGCGGAAGTCAGGCGCAGAGCCTGGGGGCCGAAGTCCTCAAACTCGAATCCCAGATCTCGGAGCTGGCGAAAGTTGTCGTCGGCGGCCGCCCTCATGCCGGCGTCCAGCTCGACCACCTCGGCAAGAAGAAGTGGCTGGCTGGCGACACCGCCCGCCCGGAGACGGGCAAGCAGGCGGTTGTAGAGGACGCGCTCATGAGCGGCGTGCTGATCGATCAGGATCAGGCCGTCCGCCGCTTCGGCAACCAGATATCCAGGGCCGACCTGACCCACGGCGCGCGCGGCGGGGGGCTCGTCCGGGTCGGCCCCGGGCAGTCCGGCTGGGGCCAGGGCTGCCCGCGCGGTCGACTTGGCCCCCCAGGAGCCGCTCACCGTCCCGGCTGCGGTCATGGGGGCCGCCACCGACGTATCTCGTTCGGCCAGGACCAGGTTGGGAACCTGGCTGCCCTCCAGGGTGGCTCGAATCGCGCGCTGGAGGGAGGCGAAGATGCCGGACTCATGGTGAAAGCGCACCTCGCGCTTGGTCGGATGTACGTTCACGTCGACCAGGGAGCCGTCGAGTTCGAGGTTCAGAACTACCACCGGATAGCGTCCCCTTTCCAGCAGGCCGGCGTAGCACTCCTCGATGGCGTGGAGCAGCGACCGACTGAATATGGGCCTGCGGTTGACAGCGAGCAGGATTCCGTCCCGATTGCCGCGACTCAGGCTAGGCCCTGAGATGAGGCCCCGCACGCCGTGCGACTCCACCGGCATCAGCTCGACTGCGATCCTCTCCCCGTGAACCGCCAAGGCGGCGTCGCGCGCCTCTCCCGAGCCCGAGCTGCGCAGCGCGGGGCGGCCGTCGACGAGCAACTCGAATCGAACCCCGGGATAGATCAGAGCGTAGGCCTCGACCTGGCGGCGGCAGGCCGCGATCTCGGTAGCGTCGGTCTTGAGGAAGCGGAGCCGTGCGGGAGTGTTCTGGAAAAGATCGCGGATTTCGATCACCGTCCCCGGGCTGGGCGGGGCAACCCCCTGTTCCAGCACCCGACCGTGGCGCAGCCTGATCCGAGCCGGACCGCTGCGGCATTCGACCTCGGCTACCGAAGCGATACTGGCCAGGGCCTCGCCCCGGAAGCCGAGGCTGGACACGCGTTCCAGATCCTCCAGGCGGCGGATTTTGCTCGTGGCGTGACGTCTGAACGCCAGCTCGAGCTCCTCGGGGGGGATTCCACTGCCGTCATCAGCGACGCGGATCAGTGTCTTGCCAGCCCCGCGGACCTCAATAACGACGCGTCGTGCCCCAGCGTCGAGGGAGTTCTCCAAAAGCTCCTTCAGCGCCGCTGCCGGTCGCTCCACCACCTCGCCGGCGGCGATGGCATCGGCAATCTCGGGCGCGAGGACCTGGATGCTCACTGCGAGCGCAGCCGAGAGCGCAACTCGTAGAGCTTCTCGAGCGCCCCCAGAGGACTCAGGTGGTCCAACTCAAGGGCTTCGATCTCGCCCCGAACCGGATCCACCGTGGGGGCCAGAGGAAGACCCAGCTGCTCCTCGGGCGGCTCCAGCGGACGCTGGCTCTCGAGCTCGGCCAGGATCATCCGGGCTCGGGAGACGACCTGATTGGGCAGGCCGGCCAGAGCCGCGACGTGGATGCCGTAGGAGCGGTCCGCCCCACCTGGGACCACGCGGTGGAGAAATCGCACCTTATCTCCCTCTTCGATCACCTCGAGGCGCTGATTGCGCACCCTGGGGAGACGCTCGGCCAGCGCGGTGAGCTCGTGAAAGTGGGTGGCGAACAGGGTGCGGCAGCCCAGTTGAGGCGCCCGATGAATGTGCTCGACCACCGCCTGTGCGATCGAGAGCCCATCGTAGGTTGAAGTTCCCCGCCCCACCTCGTCGAATATCAAGATCGAGGCGCGGGTGGCGTGATTTAGGATGTTGGCCGTCTCGGTCATCTCGACCATGAACGTCGACATTCCCGCGGTCAGATCGTCGTGGGCCCCAACGCGGGTGAAGATGCGATCCGCCAGACCGATTGAGGCCGAGCGTGCGGGGACGAAACTGCCGCACTGAGCCAGGAGGGCGATCAGGGCCACCTGACGCAGGTAGGTCGACTTACCGGCCATGTTGGGGCCGGTGAGAATCACGATCTGGGCGTCGTCGGGGTCCAACTGCACGTCGTTGGCGACGAAGTCACCCGCCGCCACGGCGGCCTGAACCAGGGGATGGCGGCCCTCCTCGATGGTCAGAGCCAGCCCGGTCGAAATCTGGGGCCGGACCCAGTCCAGATCCTGTGCCGCCTCGGCCAGAGCGCCCAGCGCGTCGAGCTCGCCCAGCGCTTGCGCCGTCGCGGCCAGTCCTCCGGCCTCTTCTGTGATGAGTTGAAAAAGTCGGGCGAGCAGCTCGAGTTCCCGCGCCACCCGGTCGTGGGTGGCGTTGAGCACGATCGCCTCTCGCTCTTTCAGCTCGGGCGTCAGGTACCGTTCCGCCCCGGTCAAGGTCTGCTTGCGCTGATAGTCGGGCGGCACCAGCTCTGAGCTCGTGCGCGGGACCTCAATGTAGTAGCCGAAGACACGGTTGTAGCCGACTTTGAGGGCCTTGATTCCAGTCCTCGCCCGCTCGGTCCCCTCCAAGCCCGCGATCCATCCGCGGGCCTCGCGCGAATTAGCCTCGATCCGGTCGAGCTCATCGTCGTACCCGGCGCGGATGAACCCGCCCTCGCGTGAAGCCGCCGGCGGATCATCGACGAGCGCTCGTGTCAGTTCTTGAGCCAGCTCTGGCAGGGCCACGACGGCGGTCGCAAGCCGACTTAGCGCCGCCGCCTGGGGCTCGGAGGCCGCTTCGGCGACCGCAGGTAGGCACTCCAGCGCATGACGCAAGGCCACCAGCTCCCGCGGACTCGCCAGACCCTGGACGGCGCGCCCAGAGAGTCGTTCCAGGTCGCCGATGCTGCGCAAGGCCAGTCGCAGTCGATTGCGCTCGCGGACGAGTTCTGCCACCGCCCCCAGGCGGATCTCGATCGCCTCCGCGTCACGGAGGGGAGCCATGAGCCAGGCGCGAAGGCGTCTGGATCCCATCGCGGTCTGGCTGCGGTCGACGAGCTTGAGCAGAGCCCCCAGCTCCAGGTTGCGGACCGTGGCCGGATCGAGCTGCATGACCTCGTCCGGGGAGTAGGTGCGCACCCGCATCGCTCCCGGCTCCAGTCGTACCCGGCTCTGACCCAGATATTCCAGCACCACACCGGCCGCTCCCAGCGCCATGGGCGCCGCTTCGGCACCGATCGAGGCCGGAAATGCAATCCCCAGGACATCGGCCAGCTGACGCTGCCCGCGCGCGGGATCGAATCGATATTCCTCAGTCTCAGGCGGGGTCAGCAGTTCCGCTGGAGACAGTCGCGCGAGTTCGGCCGGCAGACGCTCGGCGGCAAGCTGGCAGAGGAGGAATTCGCCGGTTGAGACGTCGCACGCCGCCAGCCCCGCCTCCCCTCCCCGCGACCAGGCCGCCACCAGCCAGTTGGATCGACCAGGCTCCAGGTACTCCTCCTCCACCACCGTGCCCGGGGTCAGTATTCGCGTGATCCCCCGTCGAACCAGGGTCTTGCCGTTTGATGCCTCGACCTGGTCACAAAGCACCACCCGGTGTCCGGCGCGAAGCAACTTGCCGACGTAGGCCGGCCAGGCGTGGTGAGGCACCCCACACATCGGCATCCGTCCCCCTCGCGCCGGTCGCGAAGTGAGGGTGATTCCCATCACCGGAGCCGCCACCACGGCGTCCTCGAAGAAGATCTCGAAGAAGTCGCCGAGACGGAACAGAACGATCGCCCCGGGATGCTCCCGCTTGCACTCCCAGTACTGCCGCATCGCCGGAGTCTCGCCGGCGCTACCGCTCACTCCCGGGCCTGCACCAGCGAACCCGCCAGCTGTCCAGCGCTGGTGTTCAGGACCTGAACCTGCACCAGAGCACCGGGCGCCGCGACAACTCCCAGCCGGGCGGCGGCGCCAGGAGCGGGCGGCTTGATGGCGACCCTCTTGCCCTGCCGGCTCCGGCCGTACGGCCGCCCGAGCTCGTCGGTGCCCTCGACCAGCACCTCGACCCGGCGGCCGAGCCAACGGCTGGAGCGCCGCGCGGCGATCTGCCGTTGCAGCGTTAACAGCTCGTTGATCCGCTCCCGCTTCTCCTCAGCCGAGACGTCATCCTCCCAACTCCGAGCCGAATGCGTACCGGGCCTGGGGGAGTACTGGGCCAGGTGAACAACGTCGAACTCGACCTCCTCGAGCAGACGCCGGGTGTTCTCGAAGGCTGGCCGGGACTCGCCCGGAAAGCCGACGATGACATCGGTGTAAAGCCCGATGTCAGGCATCAGAGAACGGGCTTGCTCGACGATCGCCCGATAGTGTCGAACCTGATAGCCGCGGGCCATGCGCCGGAGCACGGTGTCGTCGCCGGACTGCACGGGCAGCTGCAGCTCATGGGCGACGCTCTCGCTCGCCGCCATCACGTGCAGCAGCTCGGGCTCAAGGTCCTGGGGATGGCTGGTCATGAATCTCACCCGCGCCAGCCCGGGCTCCGAGCTGACCCGCTGAACCAGCGCCGCCAGTCCCCCCGCTCCTCCCGGATCCCGGTAGTCGTCAACGTTCTGACCCAGCAGGACCAGTTCGCGCGCACCATCCTCGATCGCCTTCCGGCACTCGGCCAACACCAGCTGTTGCGGCCGGTGAACCTCACGCCCGCGGACCGCCGGCACGATGCAGAAGGTGCAGTTGTGATCACAACCCTGAATCACATTCACGAAATGGCTCACGCCGGTGCGCCCCGCGCTCGGTAGGGGCTCGCCCAACAGGTAGTCGTATCGGTCCTCCAGATCGCTGATGAAGGAGTCGTAGTCACCGATCGGGACCACCGCGTCCAGGTGGGGGAATCGGCTGCGCAGGTCGTCACCCGACTTACCGACCAGACACCCGGTCAGGGCCAGGGTGCGGCCTGGTCGTTTCCAGGATCGGAGCTCGGCCAGCTTGGTGTAGACCTTGTCCTCGGAAGCCTGGCGCACCACGCAGGTGTTGATGACCGCGATGTCCGCACGTTCCAGGCTCGACTCCTCCTGGTAGCCGGCAGCCAGCAACCGGCGGGCGAGGGTCTCCGAGTCGGCCAGGTTCATCTGGCAGCCCATGGTCATGACGTGGAAAGTGCGCGCGCCTCCCTCACCGGTGGCGGCGGGAAGATCGGGGGTCCAGGTCTGCGGGGTCGGGTTCAGCGGACCTCCACCAACAGGCGGATGCCGGTGCGCTCCTCACCATCGATAGAGATGTCGATGAACGAGGGCGAACAGACGACATCGATGCCTCCTGGGGCCACGTAGCCCCGAGAGATGGCGATGGCCTTGATGGCCTGATTGATCGCCCCCGCCCCGATCGCCTGCACCTCGACTCGCCCGCTGCTGCGGATGACGCCGGCGATAGCTCCTGCCACCGCGACCGGCTTTGAGGTGGCGCCGACCTTGAGCACCTCAACCGGTGCCCGGCCGTCCCCCGTCATTGTTGAAACTCCCCCCGTCACTTCGTATGTTCTCGATCGATGCGCTGGATTGATGCGGCCCGGCCGGTGAGTCTGTCAATGGTAACCAGTACGGAATTGAAAGTCACGACTCCAGACGCGGTTAGAAAGCGAGCCGGGATGCCGGTACGGAAGCGCTCGACCGCGGCCTGAACCTCGACCCCGATGACGCTGTCGCGCGGGCCCACCATGCCGACGTCGCTCACGTACCCGGTCCCACCGGGCAGGATTCGACAGTCGGCGGTGGGAACGTGGGTGTGGGTGCCCACGACCGCGCTCACCCGTCCGTCCAGATGCCAGCCCAGAGCCTGCTTCTCGCTTGTCGCCTCGGCGTGGACGTCACACAGCGAGATCACCCCGCGCAAGCTCTCGGACAGCACCTCGTCCGCGGCTCGGAAGGGATCATCGAGGTCCTGCATGAACAGTCGGCCGAGAAGATTCATGACCAGAACCTGCTCGCCGTCAGCCTCGAACCAGGCTGCGCCTCGGCCTGGCGCACCGGGCGGATAGTTGAGCGGACGAATAACGCGATCCAGCGACGCGATCTCGCTCAGGAATTGTTTTTGATCCCAGACGTGATTGCCCAGCGTGATCGCGTCCGCCCCGGCCGCGAGCAGCTCGTGGGCGATCTTGGCCGTGATGCCAAATCCACCGGCTGAGTTCTCGCCGTTGACAACCACCATGTGGGCGCCAAGCTCCGAGCGAAGATCGGGCAGCAGCGCGGTGATGGCGCTGCGTCCGGGCTGGCCGACGACGTCGCCCACGAACAGAAGGCGGAAGGGTTCGGTGCTCAAATTCGCCACCAAGACATGCTGCGGCCAGGTTAGCCCAACACGTCACGGTGCCGGAGTGGTCCCCGGGGGGAAATAAAAAGGGGGAGGCCCCGGTGGCCATCCCCCTTCAAATTCACTTTGCGTACTCGACCGCACGCGTCTCTCGGACGACCGTGACCCGGATTTGCCCCGGGTAGCTGAGCTCGCCCTCGATACGCTTGGCGATGTCTCGGGCCATGAGCTGAGCGGCGGCGTCGTCGATGGATTCGGGCCGGACCAGGATCCGGACCTCTCGGCCCGCCTGGATGGCGTATGACTGCTGGACTCCCGCGAAGGAGTTGGCGATTTCCTCCAGTTTTTCAAGCCGCTTGATGTAGGCGTCCAGCGATTCCCGCCGCGCACCCGGACGGGAGGCCGAGATCGCGTCGGCCGCGATCAGCAAGGTCGCCTCTATGGACTGGGGTTCAACGTCGTAGTGATGCGCGCGCACCGCGTGCACCACGGCCGGCGAAATTCCGTGACGCTGGATGAGGTCGGCGCCCAGCACGGCGTGGGAGCCCTCGACCTCGTGGTCGATGGATTTGCCGATGTCGTGAAGTAGGCCGGCCAGCTTCGCCGTCTGAACGTCGGCTCCGATTTCCGACGCCATCATGCTGGCCAGGTAGGCCACCTCCTTGGAGTGATTCAACACCTGCTGCCCGTAGCTGGTGCGGAACCGAAGGATGCCCAGGTGCCGTACCACTTCGGGATGCAGACCCTGCAGACCCACCTCCAGAACGGCCGCCTCACCCTCCTCCTTGATCCGTTGGGTCACCTCCTGGCGGGACTTGGCCACGACCTCCTCGATCCGCGCCGGGTGGATCCGTCCGTCCACGATGAGCTTGTTCAGAGCAACCCGGGCCACCTCGCGGCGGACCGGGTCAAAGCCGCTGATTACGACCGCCTCGGGCGTGTCGTCGACGATCAAATCGATACCGGTCGCCTGTTGCAGGGCCCGGATGTTGCGGCCCTCACGACCGATGATGCGGCCCTTTATCTCCTCGTTGGGCAGGGGCAGCACGGAGATCGACGTCTCCGCCGTCTGGTCTGCGGCTACTCGCTGAATGGCCTCGACCACGATCTCCCGAGCCCTCTTGTCGGACTCCTCGCGCGCGCCCAATTCGGCCTCGCGCACCCGGCGCGCGACCTCATTGCGCAACTCCTGTTCAACTTGAGCCATGAGCACGCCCTGAGCTTCCTGGCGCGACATGTTGGCCACGCGCTCGAGCTCTCTGAGCTGCTGCGTGATGACCTCGTCGACCTGGGTTCGGGCCTCCTGCAGACCAGCCTCCTGATCCTTTAGCCCCTGCTCACGGCGATTGAGCTCCCCGATTCGACTCTCGAGGGACTCCTCCTTTTGCTCCAGGCGCCGCTCAGACTGCTGAGCCTGCGCCCGAACTTGGCGGGCCTCCTCCTCGGCTGCCGTGCGAATCCGCACCGCCTCCTCCTTGGCTTCGAGCAACCGTTCCTTGACGGTCGTCTCCACTTCGGAGAGGCGCTGCTCGGCCCGGGTATCGAGCCCACTGGGCTGTTCCTCCGTGCTTCGCGGCGCCCGTCTCTGGGCGGCAAAGAATCCCACACCGGCGGCGAGAAGAGCGGCTACCACCACCAACAGCAGAACGATTGACGTAGACATTGGTTGGTTCACCTCTCGCTATTCGGTTGTGAAGGTGCTGAGCCAAAAGGCGGACCATGCCGCCCGCCCCTGGGGTCAGTTCAGTCGATTTACAAAAGCTGCCTGCGGGCAACTTTCGCGAGATTGATTCTAGGGCGCCACCGTCACCCAGGCAATCGGGCTCAGGCGCGCCTCAGGCGGCGCAGCACATCAAATCCAAATCCGCGCCGCATCAACCGGCGCGAGGCAAGATCGGGATCAAGGCCGGGCCAGCGGGCCAGACAGCGCCGCGCAGCGTCGAGCTCGGTTTCGGGTGAGATCGAGCTCAAGGACTCATTGCTGAGCTCGCGCCCAATACCTCGACCGGCCAGCTCGGCGGCCACCGCGGCTCGGCTCCGAGTCGCCGCGTGGCGTCGCACCAGGCCCGAGGCAAAGCGCGCATCGCTAAGGTGGCCGGCGCCGAGCAGGCGTTCTATTGCCAGCTCCACTTCCGAGTCCTCGTAACCGCGGCGCCGAAGCTTCCATCGGAGCTCCGACACCGCATGATCACGCCGCGCCAGCAGGCGCGTCGCCACCTCGAGAGCGCTGGCCGGCGGACGCTTAGACTTCGGGCTCGTCACCCAACCCTGCTCCGGTGCGGATTGGGGTCGACGTACGCAGCCGTGCCGTCGCCTGTCCGGCCGCCGTCTCGCGTACCTTGAATTCGATCTCGCCACTCAGGGTCGGGTTCTCGCGCAAATAGTTGCGCACGTTCTCGCGTCCCTGGCCGAGGCGGACCTCGCCGAATGACATCCAGGTCCCACTCTTCTCGATGATCCCGAACTCGCACGCGGCGTCGATCAGCGCTCCCTCTCGAGAGATGCCCTCGTTAAACATGATGTCGAACTCGGCGGTCCGAAATGGTGGGGCGACCTTGTTCTTGACGACCTTCACCTTGACGCGGTTGCCGATGCTCTCGAGGCCCGACTTGATGACCTCGACCTTGCGGATGTCAAGACGGATCGAAGAGTAGAACTTGAGTGCGCGACCTCCAGGCTGAGTTTCGGGGTTGCCGAACATGACTCCGACCTTTTCACGCAGCTGGTTGATGAATATGACCGTCGTGTTGGACTTGGAGATGGCCGCGGTCAGCTTGCGCAAAGCCTGGGACATGAGGCGGGCCTGAAGGCCGACGTGCGCGTCGCCCATCTCGCCTTCGATCTCGGCCTTGGGCACCAGGGCGGCAACGGAATCGATCACGATCACGTCCAGGGCGCCGCTTCGGACCAGCACCTCCACGATCTCGAGCGCCTGCTCGCCGGTGTCCGGCTGGGAGATGAGGAGCTCGTCGATGTTGACCCCGATGCGCGAGGCGTAGATGGGATCGAGTGCGTGCTCGGCGTCGACGAAGGCCGCGACACCTCCCGTCCGCTGAGCTTCGGCGACGACGTGGAGCGCAACGGTGGTCTTGCCGGCGGACTCCGGGCCATAGATTTCGACCACACGCCCCCGCGGCATCCCCCCCACTCCCAGGGCCAGATCGAGGGGTAGTGAACCCGTGGGGATGACCGAGACCTCGCGCCCGGCCACCACCTCGCCCAATTTCATGATCGACCCCTTGCCGTAGCTACGCTCGATCTGCTGAATCGCGGTGTTGAGTGCTTTGTCCTTTTCCAAGATTTATGCCTCCACGGTCATGGTGCCGATCGGGCCCCGGGATGGGGACGCGGGCGGGCTGGGTTGGTCGGATTGAGCCACCAGGCTGCAGCCATCATACGAACGCCTGTTCGTTGCGTCAAGTCAGTCGCTCAAGCCCGGCGCTGAGCAGATGGAGCGCGGCCTGGACGGCCATCTCCCGATTGCCCTGACGGTCGAGATCAAAGACGTGACGCTGCACCTCCACCCCGCCAGCCGAGGCCAGGGCGATGAACGTTAGGCCGACGGGCTTTTGGGAGCCGTTCGCGGTCGGGCCGGCCACCCCCGTCACGGAGAGCGCCAGATCGGATCCGATCTCCCTCCGTGCCCCCTCGGCCATGGCTCGAGCGGTCTCCTCGCTCACCGCCCCGACGTCGCGCAGCATGCGCGCGTCCACGCCGAGCCGGTTCGACTTGACCTCGTCGGCGTAGGCGATGACCCCGCCCTTGAACCATGCTGAGCTGCCCGGGACGGCGGTGATGGCGCCCCCGAGGAGTCCGCCCGTGCACGATTCAGCCACCGCCAGGGTGAGCCCCAACTGGCTGAGACGCATCCCGGCGTGGAGCGCCAGCTCCTCGATCTGGGCCTCGTCGCCGAGTATGGCCGGTCTGGCGGCCAACCACACGCCGCGAAATCGGAGCAGGTAATCGACGCCACTCCAGACCGTGAAGACGAGCGAGATGGCGACCAGAGCCTGGGCCGGGAGGGTGAGCTGCGGATAGGGACCCTCGAGCGTGAGACAGAGAACGGCGAGGATCTGGGCGACGGTCTTGGCCTTGCCCAGGACGCTGGCGGAAATGGTGTGTCCCTGATCAGCGCTCAAGGAGCGGAGCACGGTGATCAACAATTCCCGGGCAAAGATCACGATCACTATCCAGGCCGCGACTCGGTCCTGTTGCACCAGCACGATCAGGACCGAGATGACGAAGAGCTTGTCTGCCAGCGGATCGAGGAATTTGCCCAGCTCGGTAACCTGGCCTCGGGTGCGGGCGAGGTTGCCATCCACCGTGTCGGTCAGAGCCGCGAGGCTGAACACGGCAGCGGCGACCTGGTCGTGGCCGGCAAAGGACCATTGCAACAGGAGCACCAGGACCGGAACCGCCGCCAGCCGGCTCAGGGTGAATATGTTGGGCAGGTTCACTGCCCCAAAATTCTGAACCCTGACCCGCCCTCGCGTGAGCGCCTTGTCAAAGCGCGTCTCGCCGCGGTCCCTATCCGAACAGAGTCGCGCTCAGATCCAGGCCCCAATGCGCCTGGCCCGCGACTTGATCCCGGCTCAGCCCTCGAGTCCCAACCTCTCCAAGAGCTCGTCCACGTCGGGCAGGTTCATCATCACCTCGCGCGACTTGCTGCCCTGGTATCCCCCGATCACGCGGTGCTCGGCGAGCTGGTCCACGATGCGACCGGCTCGCGAATAGCCGACGTTGAACTTTCGCTGGACCAAGGAGACGGACGCCCCGCCCTCGGCCGCGACGGCGCGAGCCGCGCGTGCGAAGAGGGGATCCAGTCGGCGCTCAGAATCCTCGTCGCCTGTGATCGGTGCGCGATCGTCGAGCACCTCCTCCATGTAGGTCGGATCACCCTGGGCGCGCCAGAAAGCGACGAGGTTCTCGACCTCCTGGTCGGAGATGAAGGCTCCCTGAATCCGCGTCGGCTTGCCGGCGTCGACTGGCTGATAGAGCATGTCGCCGCGTCCAAGAAGCTTCTCGGCCCCCCCGGAGTCGAGAATCACCCGGCTGTCGACCTGAGATCCCACCGCGAAGGCGATGCGGGAGGGAATATTGGCCTTGATCAGACCGGTGATGATGTCGGTCGACGGCCGCTGGGTGGCGATGATGAGATGAATGCCCACCGCCCGGGCGAGCTGGGCGATCCGGCAGACCAGCTCCTCGATCTCGCCCGCCGCCACCATCATCAGATCGGCCAGCTCATCGATCACGATGACCACGTAGGGCATCGCTCGGGCACTGCGATCGCGCGCTCGGTCGTTGTAGGTGGAGATATTTCGCACTCCCTCGGCCGAGAGCAACTTGTAACGTCGATCCATCTCCGCCACCGCCCAGCGCAGGGCGGCCGCGGCCAGGTGGGCCTCGACGATGACGGGCACGGCGAGATGGGGCAATCCGTTGTACGAGTTGAGCTCCACCCGCTTGGGATCGATCATGACCAGGCGCAGCTGCGCTGGAGTGCACTGGAGCAGAAGGCTGCCGATGAGGGTGTTGATGCAGACGCTCTTGCCCTGTCCGGTGGCACCGGCGATGAGCAGGTGAGGCATTCGCGTCAGGTCGCTCACGATGCCCTGACCGGTGACATCGTTGCCCAGGGCCAGGGCCAAAGCGTGCGAGCCGGAGCGAAATCCGACCGAGTCGACCACCTCCCGAATGGAAACCAGGCTGGCCGACTTGTTAGGAACTTCCAGCCCCACCGCGGACTTGCCGGGGATCGGCGCCTCGATCCGCAGCGGGGCTGCCGCCAGGGCCAGGGAGAGGTCGTTTTGAAGTGCAACGATGCGCTTGACCTGGACGCCGGTACCGGGTTGCAGTTCGTACTGGGTGACGGCAGGTCCCGCGTTCACGCCGACTACCTTGGCCTCGACGCCGAAGGTGACCAGGGTCGATTCGATCACGCGCACATTGCGCTTGATCTCCTCGTGCATACGCTCCTTGCGTGCCTTGACGCTGTCCAGCAGCGCGACCGTGGGAAGTTTCCAGGCCACCTCGGGAACGTCATCCTGGGGCTCGGCCACCACCCTGATCAGCGGCCGTTCTGCCCCGATCGGATTTTGCGGCTCCAGTGCTTTCTCCGCCTCACCGGCGTCCGCCTCGGACTCCGGCTCCGGCCGCCAGACCGAGGGCGGCAACTCGGAGATCGCCGCCGGCACGGGGTCACCCTGGCCCACGGACTCGCCCCGCGCGGCCACCGCCACCGCCACCTCGGGGCTGGCGCCTCGAGGTCGGGCCAGACCCTCCAGACGGCGTCTCTCGGCGAACGCGCTGCGCGCCGTGGAGACGGTGCCCGCCAGCACCGCGCCCGGGCTGAACCGGAAAGCCACGATCAAGCCCATCACCAATGCCAGGGACAGGATCACGACCGCCCCTGGATCACCGCTCAGGCTCGCCACCGGCCCCAACACACTGCGTCCCACGCTGCCCCCGGCTCGGGCCTGCCCCAGACTTAGCAATCCGAGCAGGGCCAGGGCGGCGATCAGGGCGGCCACCACCACCGAGCGGCTCAGGCGTGCGCTGTTGGGCCAGACCCAACGCCCGCCGAAAAAAAGCAGTCCTGCTACGGGTAGGGGCCAGCCATAGCCGAATCCATGCCAGATCTGGTCTCGCATCCCTTGCAAGAGCGGGCCGCCGCCCCAGATCATCGAGAGCAGACCCAGGGCCCCACTCGCGAGCAAAATCACGGCCAGCGCCTCGCGCACCTGGGTGGGAGAAAGGTGCGGGCCAGAAGCGCCGCGGCGCGACGAGGGACGCGGCCGCGACGGGGCCCGACGCGCCGCAGGGGCGCTGGCACGATATGGACGGGCGGTTGTGCGACGCAATGCTGTGACGGCTCCCGGTGGTGGTGCCTGGCCGGATTATATGCTCCATACATGGCCATGGATCCGTTCGCGCTGGCGGAGGGACGTTACCGCTTCCTGCTCGAGGAGCGAAATCAGGGCCGCCTGGACGCCCGAGAGTTCCGGGCCGAGGTGCGCCGGCTCCGGGTCGAGGACGGGGAGCAACGCGATTGGATCATCGGGCCGGGAAATGGCGTCTGGTACCGACGCGAGCGTGACCGATGGATGGAGATGGAGCCGCCCCGGCGTCTGGTCTGCACCCAATGTGGCCACCACAACCTGACCCGCCACTCTTTCTGCGTGGAGTGCGGACATCGGCTCGACCGCACTCATGTCTAGTCCAACGCCCGCTACACGGCTGCCGGGCGCGCCTGGCTCGCATCGACGCTCATCCCGCCGTCCGGCTTCGCCGCCGCGCTGAGCCAGTCGGGGTTCACGGGTCGCCCCTAGCTGAAGCGCACCGAGTCGATCAGCGAGGCGACGGTCTGGGTACCTCCGTGACTCCATTCCGAAGCCGGGATTAGGGCCTCGATTCGAAAGAGCGGGGCATGGCCGGGGGCCGGGGCGCTGATCAGCGTCTCCTCAAAAAAGTCGACGCTGCTCGAGGTGGTGAAGCGCAGGACCACCTGGGCGGCCCTGCGCCCGCCCACCTTCAGCGTGTGCACGGGGGTGACGACGTCGACCACCAGGCCGGGAGGAGGGCTCGAGGCGAGGGGGGCGACCTGGGCGGTGAGCACTGTGGCCGGATCTTGACTCGTGACCACATGGGGGTCGGGCAAAGGCCGTCCCAGGCTCACCACCGCAGCGCTGGGATGGTCCAGGACCAGATCGCCCCCGAGCGCGGCTGCCGGATTGAGGTCGGCTCCATTTTCAGCCGCGAAGACAAACGGAACCGCGACCTGGGGCGGAATGGCGCGAGAGAAGTCGACCGGCTCGGCCCATTGCGCCGGCAACGAGTACTCAAAGCCAAGCAAAGGCGCCTGATAGAGCACGCCCGCGGGTGAGGACGCAGAGGGCGTGAGGGTTGGTCCGCGTCCGCGCAGGAGCTGCGCCGCCAGTCCGGTGCTCCAGGCGCCATAGCCGAGACCGACCAGGAGCGGAACTAAGGCGGCGATCAGCCAGAGCCGCCAGGCGCCAGCGCGGCGGCGGGCGCGAATGAGCTCAAATCCGCAGAATCCGCAATGGCGATCAAAGGGGCCGGCCACCCCACGGCACGCGCCGCACTGGCGCAGCGGAAGGGCGCACTGGATGCAATGGTCGGGAATCGTCGCGGGCGCATCACAGCGCGGACACAGCGTGGGCGCGGTCAGCGCCATCGGGGGCAGCTTCACGCCCGGGCTACAGCTCGCTCACCACCGGGACGACCATGGGCCGGCGGTGGGTCTTGTTCCAGACCAGACGCGACACCGACTGGTGCAGGGCCTGCTGCACCAGTGTCAACTCGGGATGTTTTCCGCAGCTGCGCACGGCGGCCACTGCGGCGGCCGAGATCTGGCCCATCAGCTCGCTGGACATCTGGGGGTCGATCAGGCCGCGCGAGACCACGTCGGGCCCCTGGCGCACGCCTCCACGTTCTCGATCAACCCCCACTGTGACCACCACCACCCCGTCCTCGGCCATGTGCCGGCGGTCGCGCAGGACCACCTGCTCGACGTCGCCGATACCCAGGCCGTCGACGAACACGAGCCCGCTGGCGTTCTCGGAGGTGACGCGCATGCCGTCTGCGGTCACCTCGACCACCGACCCATCACTGACGATGAGCACCCGGCTGGGATCGATACCCGCCTCTCGGGCGAGCTGGGCATGGTGGTGGAGCTGGCGATATTCGCCATGAACCGGGATGAAGTTGAGTGGGTGCAGAGCGGAAAGCATCTCGCGGAGCTCGTCGCGATAAGCGTGTCCGGAGACGTGCACGTTACCCCTCTCGGAGTAGTAGACGCGCTCGGCTCCGTTGCGATAGAGGTTGTTGATCGTGCGGTGCACGGTGCGCTCATTGCCGGGTATGGGGCGCGCTGAGATCACGACCCAGTCCGAGGCGGCGACGTTGAGGAGGTTATGGCGCTGGCCGGCGAATCGGGCCAGGGCGGACATCGGTTCCCCCTGGCTGCCGGCGGTGATCAGGACTAGGCGTGGCTCTTGAGCCGCGGCCTCGAGCTTGACCATGATGCCGGGGGGAACGTCGAGGTAGCCCAGCTCCCCGGCCACGCGAAACGAATTCTGCATGCTTCTACCCGCCACCGCCACCCGGCGCTGGTGGCGCGCGGCCAGTCCCACCACGCGCTGCAGGCGATGGATGTTGGAGGCGAAGGTGGCGACCACGATGCGCCCCGGGGCGCTCTTGAAGATCTCCTCAAAGGGTTCGGCCAGTTCGCGTTCCGAGCCGCTGTGGCCTTCGCGCTCGGAGTTGGTCGAGTCGGCCAGGAGCAGCATCACCCCCTCCCGCCCGATCTCGCGGATGCGCTCCATGTCGGTGCCGCGGCCATATGGCGGATCACTCTCGATTTTGAAGTCGCTGGTGTAGAAGACGCGGCCGATCGGGGTCTCGATGGAGAGCGCGACGGCATCGGGAATGCTGTGACTGACGGCGACCGGCTCCACCCGGAAGGGGCCGAGCTGGACCCGATCGCCTGGCGCCACCTCGCGTAGATCAGCCTCCTGGAGGACTCGATGCTCGGCCAGCTTGCCCCGGACCAGACCCAGGGTGAGGCGGGTGCCGTACACGGGAACGGCGAGACGCCGGATCAGGAAGGGAAGCGCTCCGATGTGATCCTCGTGGCCGTGAGAAAGGAATACTCCCACGATCCGGCGCCGGCGCTGCATGAGCCAGCTCACGTCGGGGATCACGAGGTCGACCCCCGGCATCTCCTCGGTCGGAAACATGAGCCCGCAATCGATGACCAGGACCTGGTCGTCCCACTCCAGGGCCCACATGTTGAGGCCGACCTCGCCCAGCCCGCCCAGGGGTACGTAGCGCAGTATCGACATCAGATGAGCGGCAGCTGAACAGGGCCCGGGGGCAGCGTCCGATCTCCGCCGGGGGCGTTGGAAGAACCAGCGGCCGGTTGCCGAAGGGCGTCGAGATGGGCGCGGACGCGCTGGAAGTCCTGCTCCAGGTCCCTCAGCAGAGATCCATTGTGGAGCGCGGCGGCGGGATGGTAGCAGGGCATGAATGCGACTCCGGAGCGCTCGAAGATGCGCCCGTGCACGGCCGAGATGCTGCCCACGCCGGGCAGCATGCGCTCCAGAGCGTGGCGGCCGAGGATGATTACCGCCCGGGGCCGGATGAGCCGGAACTGTTCCCGCAGATAGGGCAGGCAGGCTTGAGCCTCCTCGGGCAGCGGGTCGCGATTGCCCGGCGGTCGGCACTTCAGGACGTTGGTGATGTACACCTCCGGGCGCGACAGCTGAATCCCCTCGAGGAGCCGGTCCAGGACCTTGCCGGCCGCGCCCACGAAGGGCAGCCCGACCCGGTCCTCGCTCGCCCCCGGAGCCTCGCCCACGATCATGATCTGGGCCTCCGGCGGTCCGCTTCCAGGCACGGCCGAGGTGCGCGTGGAGCCCAACTGGCAGCGGGTGCAGCCTCGCACCTGAGCCGCCAGGGCCTCGAGCTGGGTGCCGACCTGATTATCCGAGCGGGGCTCCGATGCTGATCAGATCGCCCGCCGCCTGGAGCTCGGCCATGACACCGTCGAGCGCGTCGGGGGGCATGTCCAAGAGGGGAAGGCGGAGTCCGCCCAGGTCCGGTCCCAGACGGTTCAGCACCGACTTGACCGGGATCGGGCTGGTGGATGCGGTCATGAGCGCGCGCATCAGGGGTAGAAGCCGGCCGTGGATCAGGGCGGCGGCTGGAGCATCACCACCCAGGTGGGCCTGGATCATGCGCGCCATGGCCGCGCCCGCCAGATGGGAGATGACGCAGATGACGCCGTCGCCGCCGACGCTGAGCAGGGGCAGGGTCATCCCGTCGTCTCCCGACCAAACCCAGAAGTCGGGCGGACGCCGCGCGCAGATGAGCGCGATCTGGGTCAGATCTCCGCTCGCCTCTTTGACCCCGATCACGCCCGGGAGCTCGGCCGCGCGCAGGGTGGTCTCGGCCGTCATGTTGACCGCGGTCCGGCCCTGAATGTTGTACATGATGGTCGGGCCGGCCTTGGAGATGGCCTCAAAGTGGCGCAGGATGCCTTCCTGCGGGGGCCGGTTGTAGTACGGAACCACCGCCAGCAGCGCGTCCGCGCCCGCGCTCATGGCGCGCTCGGAAAGGTGCACCGAGTGCCGGGTGTCGTTGCCGCCGGTGCCCGCGACCACGGTGGCGTCGGGCAGAGCCTCGCGCACCGCGCGGAGCAGCTCCAGCTTCTCCTGGTCGCTAAGGGTGGGAGACTCGCCCGTGGTCCCCGCCACCACCACGCCCTCCGACCCGTCGTCGACCAGCCGCCGGGCGAGGCGCTGGGCGGCGTCGAGATTGACCTCGCCGGTGGGTCCAAATGGGGTGACCATGGCGGTGAGAAGTCGGCCCAGGGGCGGAGCGGCGGTCACAGCACCCCCAGCCTGATGGCTTCCTCGGCGATCTGGACCGCATTCAATGCAGCGCCCTTGCGCAGGTTGTCGGAGACGAGCCAGAAGGCGATCCCGCCCGGGTTTGAGAGGTCGTCGCGGATCCGGCCGACGAAGACCTCATCGCGTCCGGCCACGTTCTGGGGCGTGGGGTAAACCTGCGCTCGGGGGTCGTCCAGCACGACCACTCCGGGTGCCGCCTCCCACTCCCTGCGCGCTTCGGCAGCGCCCAGAGGAGAGGCCGTCTCGAGGAACACCGCCTCCCCGTGGGCGATGGGCACGGGGACGCGGACGCAGGTGGCGACCACGCGGAGGTCGGCCTGGTGAAGGATCTTGCGCGTCTCCAAGACCAGCTTCATCTCCTCCTCGTTGTATCCCCCCTCCTCCATCGGCCAGCCTCCCGGGACCACGTTGTGGGCGAGCTGGTGCGGGTAGGCGTGCACGGCGGGATGGTCGCCGGCGGCCAGGGCTCGGGTCTGCTCCGCCAGCTCCTCGACCAGCGCCGCGCCGGCTCCGGACGCCGCCTGGTAGGTCGCCACCACCACCCGCTCCAGACCCGCCCGGCGCTGCAGCGGGTGCAGCGCCACGCTGAGCGGAATGGCGCAGCAGTTGGGGTTGGCGATGATGCCCTGATGGGTTGGTATGTCCTCGGGGTTGACCTCGGGTACAACCAGGGGGACGCCGGGATCGAGCCGAAATGCGGAGCTGTTGTCCACGACCAGGGCGCCAGCGGCGGCGGCGACGGGGGCGAAGGTGCGCGAGATTTCAGCTCCGGCGCTGAACAGGGCCAGATCAATCCCGTCAAACGAGCTCTGGTCCAGCTCCCGGACCTCGAGCTGGGAGCCCTCGAACTCCACCGCCCGCCCGGCCGACCTGCCCGAGGCCAGGGCGGAGAGTTGAGCGATGGGAAATCGGCGCTGGGCCAGGACCCGAAAGAACTCGCTTCCGACCACACCCGTGGCCCCGACCACCGCGACGTTGAAACGCCGGCCACTGACAGCCATGGCCGGAGTTTACCGCTGCGCCGGGGGCCTTATCTAAGATCCAGCAGCGTCTCCAGGCCGCGATGGAAGCGGGGATCCAAGACCAGGCTGCGCAGCGCCAGCAGGACGCCGGGGAGATAGGCCTCGCGACTGGTGGTGCGGTGGGTCAGGGCCAGGGTCTGCCCGGGCAGCCCAAAGATCACCTCCTGATCCGCGATGACCCCGGGCAGGCGCAGCGAGTGTAGCCCCACCCCTGAGTGCTCCCCGCCCCGGCTGCCGCTGACGAGCTCCCGAAGCGCGGGCGGGTGGTCGAAGGTGCGCTGACGTGCGATCAGACGGGCGGTGGCCAGCGCGGTGGCCGAGGGGGCGTCGACCTTGGCCGTCTGGTGGGTTTCGATCACCTCCACCGCCTCGAAAAACGGTGCGGCGCGCTCCGCCAGCCACATCATCACCACCGCACCGAGCGCGAAGTTGGGAGCCACGATGCCCCCGCACCCGGCCCTCCCGCAGGCCTCCCCCAGGGTGTCCACGTCGGCCTCACTCAGCCCCGAGGTGCCCACGATCGGAATCACGCCCTGAGCCGCCGCCTGCAGCGCGTGGCCCAGGGCAGCCTCAGGCCGCGTGAAATCGATCAGCGCGGCGGGACGCTCGCGCGCCAAGAACGCGGCCAGGTCGTCCTCGCGGCCGACCCCGCCGACGTAGACGAGATCGGGCTCGGCTGCAAGGCCGGGAGCCAACGCGCTCCCCACCCGACCCCGATGGCCGGCCAGAGCGACCCGGATCAAGGCCGCTGGAGCGGCCCCGATCCGATCTTGAGCGGAATCTGACTCCGACCCCGGTCGGAGGTCAGCGCCGGGGCCGGCCCCCGCCACTGCGCCCGCCCCGGAAGCCGCCGGCGCGTTCCCTGGAGTCATCGGGCGCAGGCGTAGGCTCGCTCAGGGCCTGGGCCACCCGATCCTGGTCGATCGACTCCTCGATCGGCGCGCCCTGCGCGGTCAGCTCGTCGATGGCGGCCTGCCGGCTCAGGTTGAGACGGCTCTGAGCGTCGATCTCGACCGCCTTGACCACGATCTCGTCTCCGACGTTGACGATGTGCTCGACCCGCTCCACGCGGTGGTCGCTGAGCTTGGATATGTGGACCAGGCCGTCCTGGTTGGGCAGGACCTCGACGAAGGCCCCAAAGGGCATGATGCGGACCACCTTGCCGCGGTAGATCCGGCCCACCTCGACCTCGTCGGTCAGGCCTCGGATCCAGTCGATGGCCTTGCGCGCGGCCTCCTGATCGGAGGCGGCCACAAAGACCTTGCCATCGTCCTGGATGTCGATCTGGGCGCCGGTCTCCTCCACGATCTTGCGAATCACCTTGCCCCCCGAGCCGATCACGTCGCGGATCTTGTCGGGATGGATCTGGATCGTGGTGATGCGCGGCGAGTAGGGGCTCATCTCGGTCCGCGGGCGCGGGATCACGGCCAGCATGGAGTCGAGGATCTGGAGCCTGGCCTCACGCGCCTGGTCCAGGGCCTCGGACATCATCTGCCGGGACAGACCCTTGATCTTGATGTCCATCTGCAGCGCCGTGATGCCCTCGCGGGTTCCGGCCACCTTGAAGTCCATGTCACCGAGCGCGTCCTCCACGCCCTGGATGTCGGTGAGGATGGCGTAGCGCCCCTCACGCGTCACCAGACCCATGGCGATGCCCGCCACCGGAGCCTTGATCGGCACTCCCGCGTCCATCAGGGCCAGCGTCGACCCGCAGACCGACGCCATCGAGGTGGATCCGTTCGAGCTCAGGATCTCCGACACCAGGCGCATGGCGTAAGGCCATTCCACCAGGTCTGGAATCACCGGCAGCAGGGCCCGCTCGGCCAACGCTCCGTGCCCGATCTCGCGCCGTCCGGGCGAGCGCAGGGGCTTGGACTCGCCGGTCGAGTAGGGGGGCATGTTGTAGTGGTGCATGTAGCGCTTGGACTCTTCCAGGCCCAGCCCGTCGAGCTTCTGGGCGTCTCCGATCGTGCCCAGGGTGAGGATGGTCAGCGCCTGGGTCTGACCGCGCTTGAACATGCCCGAGCCGTGCGTGCGAGGCAGCACTCCGACCTGGACTGTGATCTCGCGGATGTCCTTGGTGCCGCGTCCGTCGACGCGTACTCCCTCTTCGATCACGCGCTGGCGGACGCGGTCCTTGAGCTTCTTCTCGAACAGGGATCCGATGCTCGCCGACGAGTCCGGAAAGCGCTCGGCCAGAGCGGCTCGGAGTTCTTTTTTGAGCGCGCTCTGGGCGCTCTCGCGCTCCGCCTTGTCGGCTCCGTAGGCAACCTGGTCGAGCCGGCCGGCGAGCCATTCGTCCACCGCGGCGCGGAGCTCGGAGTCGTAGTCGGAGGCCACGAACTGGACCTTGGTCTTGCCTACCTGGGCCTGCAGGGCGTGAAGCGCCTCGCAGATCCGGCCGATGGCCTCGTGGGCGACCTCGAGCGCCTCGACCACGATCTGCTCGCTCACCCCCTTGGCTCCGGCCTCCACCATCAGGATCGCCTCCTGAGTTCCGGCCACGACCAGATCAAGCTCGGAGCGGGCCATGTCGCCCATGCCCGGGTTGACCACCAGCTGGCCGTCGATGTAGCCCATGCGAACGGCGCCGATCGGCCCCTGGAAGGGGATGTCGGAGATGGACAGCGCGGCTGAGGCTCCGTTGATCGACAGGACGGCAGGATCGTTCTCCTGATCCACCGAGAGCACCGTGGACATGACCTGGACGTCGTTCTTGAAACCGTCTGGGAACAGCGGGCGGATGGGTCGGTCGGTCAGGCGCGAGGTCAGCGTGGCCTGCTCGGATGGCCGCCCCTCGCGCCGGATGAACCCGCCCGGGATCTTACCCGCGGCGTACATCTTCTCCTCGTAATCACAGGTCAGGGGGAAGAAGTCGATTCCCTCCCGCGGCTCCTTGGACATGAGGGCAGTGCAGAGCACGACGGTGTCGCCCTGACGGATGATGACCGCCCCGCTCGCCTGCTCGGCGACCGTTCCGGTCTGAATGGTGATCTGCCTTCCGGCGATATCGAACGTCTTCGTGGTGACTTCCACGGCAATTCCTCCTACGAGGGGCCCAGGGTCCTAGCAGCTGCCCTTGAGGCGCAGCCTCAATTCCAGTTGTTAGGGGCCTGAACCCCCACCTGAACCAGCGCGCCCCGAAGGACGCGGCACTCTACCGCCTGATCCCCAACCTTGCGATCAGAGCACGATAGCGCTCCACGTCGTTGCGGGATAGGTAGTTCAGCAGGCGCCGGCGCTTGCCCACCAAAAGGAGGAGGCCGCGGCGGGAGTGGTGATCCTTGGCGTGCGTCTTCAGGTGCTCGGTCAGCTGCCTGATCCGCTCGGAGAAGATCGCAACCTGAACTTCCGGCGACCCTGTGTCGGAGTCATGGAGCCTGTGCTCCTTGACCAGCGATTCCTTGACTTCTGTATCGACTGCCAAACTGAGGTCGAATTATACGCAAAGCGAACCGCCCGCCCCCACCCCCTCCCCGGGGGACCGGATTTTCAGGCGCGCAGGCTGGGGCTCACCTCGGGCTGGCAGCCGACCAGTTCGATCGCGGCCGGCACGACCTCAAAGCTCGCCGGCAGATAACCCGGCTGCTCTCCGTCGAGATCGATCAGCACCCGGCCGGCGCTACGCACCTCGACCCGCCGAGCACGCTGGTGGGAGATCTTGGGGCTCAGGCCGTCGAGGTGGGTCCCGGAGCGGATGCGGCGCAGGCCGCGCATATTCTCGACCAGGTTCACGTCTCCGATGACGATGACGTCGAGCAGGCCGTCGGCCCAATCTGCTCCGGGCGCCACCCGCATTCCGCCACCGTAGTACTGCCCATTGGCGATCACGACCTGCTGGCAGACCTGCTCCTGCTCCCGTCCATCGACCTCGATCCGCAGGCGCACATTTCGCCAACCGTAGAGGGCGCGGAGCGAGGCGAGGAGATAGGTCCAGGACCCCCGGGGCAGTCTTGGGCCCTCCGCGACCAGCCTGGTGACCTCCCCCCCGATCCCGGCGTCGGCGATGTTGAGGAAGTGCCGCGAGGTGGGACCGGCGGCGGTTTCGAACGTGGCCCGGCCCAGGTCGAGCGGCATCGTCTCCCCGGCCGCCAGGGCCTCCGCCGCTCGCTCCAGATCCGCGGGCACGCTGGCGCTGCGCCGGAAGTCGCCTCCAGTTCCCAGGGGCAGGATGCCGAACCGCGTCGGCGACTCGATCCGGCCCCGGGAATCGAAGAATCCGTTGACGACCTCGTTCATGGTCCCATCGCCCCCCACCGCCACCACCATGGGGCGCTGGGCCCGGACCGCGGCCCGCGCCAGCTCGGTAGCGTGCCCGCGGTGGGTACTGAAGGCGACC